>Ga0194043_1001490_pt1 | contig 13134 bp, 15 predicted proteins | sample JunL4415m_MetaG_FD_161274 | JGI IMG/M metagenome (GOLD analysis project Ga0194043, IMG submission 161274) | Anoxic zone freshwater microbial communities from boreal shield lake in IISD Experimental Lakes Area, Ontario, Canada - Jun2016-L442-15m | ecosystem: Environmental > Aquatic > Freshwater >...
CTAGCAGTGCTTACTTAGCGTCGCCCTCGTGGTCAGAGTCTTGGCGCTCTTCGCGTTTTTTGCGGAGGCGATCCATGTAGAAGAGCGATGCAAAGAGGAGCATGATGAATACTGCCAACAGCACGAAGGCGAGTCCGCCCTGGCCGTTCTCTCCACCGGCATCGACCATCTGTCCGTTGTTGATGTCAGGTCCGCAGCCGGTGAGCATCACAAGCGTTACAAGAGTTAGAAGAGTTAGAGCTGTACGCCTAACGAAGAGCGCAGTTTGAGTGGTGGTGAGTCTCGAGGTCATCTTTATCAATGCTCCTAGACGCCAGCAGGGGTTGGGGATTTATCTGCGGCATCTTGCTCGGCTAGTTCCTGAAGGTCACGCTCTCGCCAGTGAAGCCCAAGGAGGAAGAGTGCGAACATGATTCCCGATGAAACCATCACCATGAACGGCGGGAATCGAAGCGACCCTAGGTCCTTCTGCAGCACGATGGTTGTTACTTGCTTCTCAGGGTCGCATGTAGGGGCAGGAATCGGGTCTCCGAACGGAACCTGCTGAGCCGCTAGATCAATTGGGCAGAGGACTGCTACTGCAAAACTCGGCACATGAGCCGTTACGTGCACCCAAGGGAAAGAGGAGTTTGCGGTGATCTTGATATCCCGGAGGTGGAAGTAAGGGGAGGTCTTGTCGAGCCAGGCCTCGCCACCAGTCGTGTAAGCAGCAGCGACTAAATAATCCGTAGATGACTCGAATGTCTGAAACTCATTCGGCAACACTGCGGGAACGCCACCGACGCCCTTGGGGATGACCACAAGTGCATCAATTGCAGCCTTGACGTTTGTCGTCTCTGCGACGTCAAGTTTGTTCTCGGGTCCGATTGTCTGTATCGCTTCAATCTTGGACCTCGCGAAGTCATCTCCTGCGATGCTCTCAGTCGCGTTCCACCCAGGGATGCGACCCTTGAGAGTGTTGAGAGGGGAAGCCGTTGTCCACCAGAGTGTTGAGAGGAGCATGAGCATCCCAGAGAGGGCTGCTCCAACAATTAGGAACCCGAGGCGCGCACCTGTGTTGGTTGCTACGAGAAGGTATGTGCCGCCGATAAAGAGCCCAAACGCTGAGAGCACGACGAGCACGCCGAGAATCGTCGGGTACCAAATGTTCGGGTTCTTGATACCCGTGTTCGCAAAAATAAGTAGGAGGTTCACGCTTGGCTCCTGGTGCCTGACTTAGAGGCCGCGTTCGTAGCGGACAATGGACTCAATCTGTGCCTTGGTTAGGAAGAGGCCCATATGGGGCATCTGGCCTGAAGAAATTCCGCGCACTCCGTACGCCTTATTAACGGCAGCTCCAACCGATATCCACTCGTACTGCTTCTGGAAGCCTGGTGTTGTGGAGTCATCAATAGGTGTACCTGGGAACTGCAGTAGTACGGAACCACCACGAAGAGATGGACCGAGAGCACCGGAACCAGCCGGAGGAACATCTGGGATCAATGGGTTTGACGGATCGAAATAAGACCAAGTCTTGGTGTGGCATCGAGCACAGTTGGTCTCGAAGAGCAACTGACCCTCGCTTGCGTTCTTCATCTCGGTTGAGCGCGCCTTGCTGCGTGCAAGTGCAAACTCCGCACCGGATACAGCAGACTCGGCAGCAGTGCGAGACTCTGGCGTCGCATCGGCAGGGAGAGCAGCAAGTGCTGCTGTGGCTGTCTCAAGATTGGTCTCTGCAATTTTTACGTAACCAGCCTGCTCGGCTCTGTACTTAGCCGGCGCAGCGGTTGCTGTTGCCTTCGCCTTTGCGGGCGAGATCTGAATTGAGTGGAGGTAAGCGATCAAGTCGGTAATGGCCTGCTCGTTCTTGGGGCCACCGCCGGCTACACCCCATGCTGGCATCGGGGAACCTGGGCGACCGTATACAAGAATGTTGTGCACCTGAACGTCGTCGAAGCGCGAGAAGACGTTGTTTAGTGAAGGCGCCTTCCAAGAAACCTTGATCGGTCGGGCCGTGGTGCTGCCCTGAGCGGCTGGTGTAACAACAAATGGCGCTGCACCTCCGCCTGCGTCGGCTCCGTGGCAGTTTGCGCAGAGGAGAGACTTGGCGCCTTCGTATGCGGGCATCGTGTCATTGGCGAAGAGAACTGCTCCACGCTCTACTGCGCGCTCATCGAATCCGACGACCGCTGCATCTTGGCGCGCTGGCTCAACCAACCAGTAGAGCGGAAGACCTGCGGCAAGAATTAGCGAGAACGTAAATGCCCAGCGAAGTGAGCGCTCGAGTTTGCGCCCCTCCATAACCTCATCTTCAAGAGGTGTGGCGAGGTTCTGTGGTGTCTTCTCAACAGGCTGGCGCCTTACGCTGAGGATTCGGAATGCAACTATTCCTGCAATCGCAGCGATGGCGAGAATGTTTAGGGTGATGAGACCCGTGCGGAGTGTGATGGCGAGTATCGGCATCTTGAATCAGCCTCCAACGCAGGGAGGCCCTTCGGCACCCTGACCCGTCGTGTCGGTTCCGATTGGCGCACCAGTCAAAACAACGGATGTATCGATTGTGAGCGATCCACTACCCGCGATCGCTATAACGAAGTGGTCTAGGCCTCGAGGAGCAGGGCCACCCTTCTTCTCTCCAACTCGGCTGTACTTAGAGCCGTGGCAAGGGCACTCAAACCACTGAGAGCTCGCACACCACGGAACCTTGCAACCAAGGTGAACGCACTTCTGGTAAATCGCAACGATGCCCTGCTCCATGCCTGGGATGAGCTTCTCGTACTGCGGAATCTTCTTCGCCTTCGATGCATCTGCTGGCGGGTAGGGAACTAAGTAGGTTCGAGCCTCAGGTACGTAGTAAGGCTCTTTCTTCTCAGATGTGTATGCAAGAACATCCTTGAGGCCTTTGTCTACAGCAACCTTGCCACCAAAACCACCGGTTGATTTGGAGTAGAGGAACGCTAGTGCCGCCGCCCCGAATGCTCCGATTGCGAGAGCGAGAGATAGGACGATTCCACGGTTAAAGAATTGCCTGCGGCTGATTCCGATCGTCTCTTCGTCGACCGGGGTGAACTTGGCTACCTCACCAGACTTCTTTGTGGCCGGCGCGGAGCCAGTTGCAACGAGAGCGTCTCGAGTCTCGTCTGAGCGCTCGCGTGCCTCCGCGCTTGCCGCTGCCTCACCATCAAGGTCCGGGGTGCTGCCTGCTTCACGGTCGCGCTGGCGAGTCTCTTGCGTAAGGCGACCAGTTACGTTGCCCTCTGCGTCAGTTGAGCGCTTTCGCGCAGCAGCGAGCACCGCGATAACCGCGGCGGCAAGGAGAACAACTATGGCAATTACAACGATCACAGTGTCTTGCTCCTACAGCTCAAAGAAGATTCCGTTCTTCCACGGGAAGACGAAGTTGAATCCCGCTCCACGGAAGAACGAACCAATAATGACGAGGATGGTCCAGAACACGAGGAAGAGGGTGAACATTGAGATCGCCCACTTTCGGTCGTCTGGCTTATTCGAAGGGTTCTTATCTACGTAAGGCGAGATGATTAACAAGAAGATGCCCATTCCCGGGATGGTCACACCTGCAACCATTGGGTGGAACATGGTGAGCATCTCCTGAAGGCCAAGGAAGTACCAAGGAGCCTTTGAAGGGTTCGGTGTTTGGTTTACATCCGCAAGGCCAAGGAGTGGAGCGCGCACGAGTGTTGAGAAGATCAACATCATCGCGAGTACTGCGAGCGCCGCTGCAAGTTCGATAACAAGAAGGTGTGGCCAGGTGTGGACTTTGTCTACTGCCTCGGTGCGAGTCTGCTGAATAGATCCAGACTTAACAACCGTGAGTAGGCGTTGTGTATGTCCATCGGGACCGCTACCGGATGGAGCACCGGGAGCTGCGGTCTTAACGGAGGTAGAGGCAGCGGCGGCCGCAGGGGCTGCCGCGCCAGCGGCTCCACCAGCGGCAGCAAGACGACGCTTGCGAGCGCGCTCGAGTAGGTGAGCAGGTACGCCGTCTCTATCCTCTGTGATCTCTTGGCTGTCATCCCCGGCAACTGCAGCGGGCGCAGCGGCAGTCGCCTCTGCAGGGGCAGCATCAGCAGGTGTGTCTGACGGCGTTTCAGGGGTTGTCTCAGTGCTGGCCGCAGGCGCGGCTTCACCTGAGGTGCCGGAGAGCTGTGCACGCCTCTCGGCGCTTCGCTTTAGAAGGTGTTCTGGTACTTCAACCATTTATCTACTCCTCGGCCTATAGGGGACCGGAGATGCCGCCATCCTTGCGGACGCGCCAGAAGTGAATCGCCATGAAAATCACGGCGACAAAGGGCAAGAGAATCACGTGCAGCACATACCAACGAAGAAGTGTGTCTCCGCTGATCTCCTTTGCACCTAGTAACGCATATCGAATTTGAGTACCGAAGACCGGCGAGTAGCCCATCATGTTGGTACCAACGGTTACGGCCCATAGTGCTAACTGGTCCCATGGGAGTAGGTATCCGGTGAAGGAGAGCATGAGCGTGAGTACCAAGAGGATGACGCCAATTACCCAGTTGAACTCACGCGGCGCTTTATATGCACCGTGATAGAAGACGCGGCTCATATGTAAGAACACGCTGATGACCATCAGGTGAGCAGCCCAGCGGTGCATGTTTCGGATTAGTGATCCGAAGTAGACCGCTGTCTCGAGTTGCTGGATGTTTGCCCAGGCCTGTGTATCTGTTGGTCGGTAGAAGAACATCAAGAAGATGCCGGTAACCGTTAGGAGGATGAACGTGAAGAACGAGAGGCCACCAAGGCAGAGCGTGTAGGAGACCTTTACCGCATGCCTCTTAACCTTCACGGGGTGAAGGTGGTAGAGCAGGCTGTTCATGACAACATATGAACGGTTACGAGGGCTGTCTGTGTAGCCCTTGCGGAAGATTGAACCCGGGCGGAATATTGAGTTCCATGCCTGTGAGTCCGTGACTTTTCCGCCGAGCTCGCTGGCCCGATCCGCTAATTTTGTGCTGTTACCGTTGCCATCGGCCACGGTGGTCTCTCCTTGTTTAGTGGGTTAGAGATGATCGTTTAGTGGGTTAGAGATGATCGTTTAGTGGGTTAGAGATGCTTGTTTTTGGGGATTAGAAATGCTTGTTTAGTGGGTTAGAACCGAACTCCGTAGGCGTACCCATGGCGCTGTGTGCGCGAGTGGGGGTCGCCTGCAGTGCCGGGGTCAGTAATTTTTCCTAGAACTATGACTCCGGTGGGGCAGCGATCGACGCAGAGAGCACAGCGTGTGCAGATATCTTCGTCGACAATAAACGCGACGGTGTCGCGAGGGTCCTCACCTGGAAGTTCGGTACCGATGGCCTCGGTGATTGCATCTACCGAGACCATGTGAATGCACTTCCATGGACAGATGTCCACGCAGCCCTCGCACATGATGCACTCAGACTGGTCGATGTGAAGAAATTGTTTTGGCTTAACCGATGCCAAGAGGTAACTCGGGTCAACCTCTTGGAGTACATAATCGGTTGAGAAATCTGGCATTGGCGGATTCGCATCGTTACGTGCCATCGCTTAGGCCTTTGCCTTTAGCGGGCGACCGAAACGCGATGTGCCTGACTCAACTGTCGCCTCTTTGAGCGCATCCGCCTCGGCCTGAGTTGGGCGCTTCTGCCACTTGGAGATGATCGCGATGTTTATACCGAACAGGAATATGTAGAAGGTAACGACGACGATGTCGCGAAGTGCGGCATATGTAAACGAGATCGGAATCTTCACGCCGAGAATTACTTGTCCGCTATGCAGCAAGAATTTGTCTGTTCCCCATTTGAAATAGCTATCAAAGATCGTGATGATCTCATGTGGAACTACTGCGTAACCGAGAGCAAAGATTGCGAATACGTAGAGCGATCCTGCCATTGCTTGCGCCCATGTTGTTGGGCGAACTGGTTTTGGCTTACGCATCTGCCAAAGGATTAGCCCTATACCAATGATCAGCAAAAGGGATGACCAAATGAGGCGTCCCGCTGGTCGTAGGAAGTGCCAGTCTGGCAACAAGTTGGGCATCGAGCGTGTTTCCTCCAAGGCGAGTGTTCGGTGAGCAGGTTACCTATGCCGAGCCTCCTAACGCAGGTTCGGGGGAAGTATTTATGGAGACTCGATACCGTGAAACTTGCCACACTAAATACCTGGGACTCTTGATGCGCGCGTTGCGGTAAATCGGGTGGAGTTGCGCGACGATGTGGAGATGTCGAAGCGATACGACGCCCTAGTAATTGGTGCTGGGCCGGCAGGTGCATCTGCGGCCTATTGGCTTGCCCAAAACGGACACTCAGTGCTCGTCGTTGAGCGAAAGCGTTTCCCCAGGGATAAGACCTGCGGGGATGGGCTTACCCCGAGGTCAGTGAAGCAACTTACCGACATGGGGCTAGCTGAGCCTCTCTCCGATTTCCACCGATATGACGGGCTTAGATCCATAGCCCACGGGGTGACAATGGAGTTAGCCTGGCCCCAGCACCCTGATTTCCCAGATTATGGGTATGTTGTGCGCCGCAGGGACCTAGATGAGATGGTGGCCGAGCGAGCTGTAAAGGCCGGGGCCACGCTCTGGCAGGGTTGCGAGGCCATCGAACCCACCCTCGAGAGCGGAATCGTCACCGGAGCCACGGTAAAACATAAGGACACCGGGACCCTTGAGAATGTCAGTGCCCGCTATGTAGTGGTGGCAGATGGGGCAAACTCCCGCTTTGGAAGGGCTCTAGGGACCACTCGAGACCGCAAATATCCGCTAGGAATGGCGGTTCGCGGCTATTACAGGAGCCCCCGCCACGACGATCCTTGGATCGAGAGCCACTTAGATATCGTTGATCGCTCTGGCGACCATGTCCCAGGCTACGGCTGGATTTTTCCCCTCGGGGACGGGCGGGTAAACGTCGGCGTAGGGCTCCTATCTACCTTCTCCGGCTGGAAGGACATAAATACGAGCAAGTTGATGGAGACATTCGTAGATGTCGCACCTTCATACTGGGGGCTCTCTGCTGATACTGCCGAGGGGCCCGTAACTGGCGGAAAACTCCCGACCGGAGGCTCTGTTACCCCCAATGTCGGCCCCACCTGGATCGTGGCTGGGGATGCCTCTGGCTCCATAAATCCCTTTAACGGCGAGGGTATTGCCTATGCATACGAGACAGGGCGCATGGTTGCGGGTGTAGTTGACCAAGCCTTGACCTCCGGAGACGGCCTTGCCCTACAGCAATACCCAGAACTTTTGCTCGAGACATATGGCCTCTATTTCAAGGTAGCTCGCCTATTCGTCAAGATCATCGGGAACCCTGCCGTGATGCGCGAGCTCACCAAAGTCGGGATGCAGTCGCGAACCCTCATGGAGTGGGTGCTGAGAATCATGGCCAACCTTCTTCGCCCAGATGAGATTGGTCCGGCTGAGGCTGCATACGCGCTTGTTGAGAAGATCGTCGCACTTACACCTGAGCCGTAGAACCCTCGGGTCTCGTTAGTCCCGCCCCAAGCAGATCCGGTAAGCAGAGTCCGCTGAGCAGATCCGGTGAAAGCAGACTTAGGGGACGATGTTTTTAGCCGCTCAGGTTTCGCACTATTTGGTGCCGCGCCTAATAGCCTCTCAACAGTCAAGGACGGGTAGCGTCGCGAATCGCTGCCTTGCCAGTATTCGCATGTAAGCGTTCACCTGTCAACATTCACTTGTAACCGTTCAACTTGAGAGAGGAGCCAGAGCATGAGTCAGTACCTACCGATACTCACTATGGCCCTCCTCGCTTTTGGTTTTGGCGCCGGATCCTTCTTCGCATCGCAGTTACTCGCACCGAGTCGAAAGACCAAGGCCAAGACCGCGTCCTATGAGTGCGGAATCGTCTCGGAGAGTGAGCCGGTCGAGCGCTTTCCGGTGAAGTTCTATTTAGTAGCGATGGCCTTCATTGTTCTTGACGTTGAGATTATTTTTCTGTATCCATTTGCAACAATCCTGCGCGAACTCGGCGCTTATGGTCTAGGTGTCATGGGAGTATTCCTTGGCGTACTCATTGTTCCCTTTGCTTACCTACTCTCCACGGGCGCCCTTGATTGGGGCCCGATAGCGCGCATCTCGGATCAGATCGTTCGACCAATTCTGCGCAGCGATGGATCTCCAACAATTTTTGCGAATAGCGATTCAATTAATGCACTCGGTACTCAAACTGAGGAGTCGGCCGCGTAATGGGTATGGAGCAGGTCGGCCATAACTTCATGACTGGGCAACTCGAGGATGTTGTGCAGTGGGCGCGCCGACGTTCGATGTGGCCAGCAGCTTTCGGGCTTGCGTGCTGTGCAATCGAGATGATGGCAGCAGGTGGAGCGCACTATGACCTAGGTCGATATGGCATGGAAGTATTTCGTGCCAGTCCGCGCCAAGCAGATCTCATGATTGTTGCTGGACGGGTTAGTCAAAAGATGGCACCAGTTCTTCGCCAGGTATACGACCAAATGGTTGAGCCAAAGTGGGTCATCTCAATGGGCGTCTGCGCGAGTAGCGGTGGCATGTTCAACAACTACGCGATTGTGCAAGGCGTAGACCAGATTGTTCCGGTCGATGTTTATATTCCCGGGTGTCCGCCAGGACCAGAGACTTTGATGCACGGCATTCTTAATCTCCACGAGATGGTGCGCACTGGTGAAATCATGAAGCGCCGCGCTGCGAATAATGGCGGCGCCGGAGTAGAGATCGCTAATGCGCTTCCGGGTGAGCCTGAGTCAACTCCAGTAACAATCGCTAACTCTGCTCACGCCTCCTCGACGTTGACGGTCTGAGTTGACAATGACCCAAGTTGCTTCCGCTTATGCATCACCTACTGATGCTCTTGTTGCTGCGTTCCCAAGCGCGGTAGTTGTTGTGAGCCATGGGCAGAGTGTCGTTCATATCGATAAAGCATTACTGGCCGATGTAGTTGAGTATCTGCGCGTGAGCGAAGAGTTCACGATGTGCCTTGATGTGACAGCGGTTGATCACTTACAAGATTCTGAGCGTGCTCAGATTGCAGGTATCAAGCGCGAGCGTTTTGAGGTTGTCGTCAACCTGATTTCGCACCCTCGAAACACACGTATCCGCCTCATTGCTCAGGTTCCGGAATCCGATCCGAGTGTTCCAACTCTTACATCTTCTTTCTCTGGCACTTCCTTCCCGGAGCGCGAGGTATACGACATGTTCGGGATTACGTTCGATGGTCACCCCGACTTAACTCGAATTCTCATGCCAGACGAATGGATCGGGCACCCGCTGCGCAAAGACGATGCTCCTGCGCGCGTCCCAGTGACATTTAAGGGAGACCCGGGACCGCGATGAGCCTCACTGAAGAAGAACTCACAATGCAGAGCGCTGGCGACTCGAGCAGCGCGGACTCTGGTGACGAAGAAGTTATCGCCCCAGAAGTAAATCGCTTAGCGCGTCAGACTGGAGAGGGTTCGCAGGAACTGCGACCGCTTCAAGAGATTGTTATAGCTGGAGGACCATGGCCAGAGCTTGAGGGCGATGGGCAGACGATGATCATCAACATGGGTCCGCAGCACCCCTCCACTCACGGAGTGCTTCGCATGATGATGGAGCTCGACGGCGAGACTGTGGTGCGCGCCAAGCCCGTTATTGGATACCTGCACACGGGCATGGAGAAGACCGGCGAAGAGCTCACGTATGTTCAGGGCGCAACGAACGTCACCCGTATGGATTACGTCTCGCCTCTCTCGAACGAACTTGTCTTTGCGACAGCTGTTGAGCAACTGCTTGATGTAGAGGTACCAGAGCGAGCTATCTGGATGCGCATGCTGCTCGTCGAGTTGAATCGAATCTCGTCTCACCTTTTGTTCCAGGCCACCAACGGCATGGACATGGGCGCCGTCAACATGATGCTCTACGGATGGCGCGAGCGAGAAGAGGTGTTGCGCGTTCTAGAGATGATCACTGGGCTGCGAATGAACCACAACTTCATTCGCCCTGGTGGCCTTGCTGCCGATCTTCCTGACGGATGGCAAGAGGCAGTCCTTGGTGTCTGCGAACAGGTTGAGGCCGGGATCGCGGATTACGACAAGTTGCTTACCGAGAATCCAATCTGGCAGTCGCGCACTGTTGGCGTTGGCGTTATAACTACAGAGCAGTGCATGGCGCTCTCGATAACGGGCCCAATTCTTCGGTCTACAGGATTCCCATGGGACCTGCGCAAGACGCAGCCGTATCTTGCGTATGACCAAGTCGACTTCGATGTGATCTACACCGACAATGGCGACTGCTACGACCGTTACCGAATTCGCTTATTCGAGGTACTCGAGTCCGTGAAGATCGTGCGTCAATGCGTAGCAAAAATGCCTGGCGGCGACTACCGCGTTCAGGACAAAAAAATTACACCGCCACCGCGTGCTCGCATTGATGAGTCGATGGAGGCGTTGATCCACCACTTCAAACTATTTACAGAGGGCTTCCGCGTTCCGCCGGGCGAGACATATGCAAGCGTCGAGTCTCCGCGCGGAGAGATCGGTTGCTATCTCGTGTCTGACGGAACAGGGAAGCCAGTGCGCATGCATGTCCGCGGTCCGTCTTTCTACAACTTGCAGGCGATTAGCCCAATGATGGAGGGGCGCATGGTCGCCGACGCAGTTGCGATCATCTCTACCTGCGACCCGATCATGGGGGAGGTAGATCGCTAATGGCGTTTACACCTGAGAATCTTCTTCTCGCGCATGAGATCCTTGCGCGCTATCCAAAAACTAAGTCAGCAATCTTGCCTCTTGCGCACCTTGCGCAGGATCAAGATGGTCGCTTGACGCAGGATGCAATGCGTGAGATCGCAGGGATCGTTGGGGTCACCCCAGCGGAGGTTCTCGGCACCTGCTCTTTCTACACAATGTTCAAGCGCGATGAGGTCGGGCGTTTAGTCGTATCCGTCTGCACAAATGTCACGTGCTTAGTTATGGGTGGACCCGAGGTGCTTGAGCACTTGGAGCAGCGTTATGCGAGCGACAAAGACGTAACGATCGAAGAGGTTGAGTGCCTTGCAGCCTGCGGCAACGCCCCAGCGATGCAGGTTAACTACGAGTATCACGAGAGCCTCACCCCCGGATCAGCAACCGAGATAATTGAGGCCTACAAGGCGGGCGAACTAACCCCACGTGGCGTAAGCGGCGGGCTTGTTGGCGGTGGCCAAGGATGACATCTGTGATCGGTGCTCCAAACGCAACAGAGACACGCATCATCACGAAGCGCTTACGTGATCGCCCTGAGGATTCATGGACGCTTGATGGCTTCACTCAATCAGGTGGTTACGAGGCATTTCGCGCAGCACTCAAGTTGGACCCCGAGGCAATCGGGGCCGAGCAAGTTGCAGCCGCTGGCCTTCGCGGCCGCGGTGGCGCTGGGTTCCCAACAGGCACTAAGTGGTCCTTCCTGCCAAAGGGTTCTTACCCTCGTTACTTAGTTGTAAATGGCGATGAGGGTGAGCCGTCAACGTTCAAAGACCGCATGCTCATTGAGAGCGACCCGCACCAATTGATTGAGGGCATCGCAATATCGAGTTATGCAATTGGATGCAATCTTGCATTCATCTATGTGCGCGGTGAGTTTGCACTTGGGTTTGAGCGCCTAGTTGAGGCCCGACGCGACGCCATTGCCGCAGGTTTTCTCGGCACCAATATTCTTGGATCTGGATTCGATCTCGACATTGTGATCCACCGCGGTGCCGGCGCATATATCTGTGGAGAAGAGACAGCTCTGCTATCGAGCCTCGAGGGAGATCGTGGCCAGCCGCGAATTCGTCCTCCGTTCCCAGCAGTTGCTGGGCTCTATGCAAAGCCCACGATCGTGAACAATGTTGAGACGCTCTCAACCGTTCCGCACATCATGCGCATGGGTGGTGCCGAGTACGCCAAGTTGGGTGTCAACAAATCAACGGGCACTCGCATCTTCTCTGTCTCGGGCCATGTCAATCGCCCAGGTAACTACGAGGTTGAACTGGGCATCACATTCCGCGATCTAATCGAGTCCCCTGAGCTTGGTGGCGGAGTACGTAACGGCGGCAAGGTGAAGTTCTTCATACCGGGCGGGGCGTCATCGCAGTGGCTTACCGGATCAGATGAGCACCTCGATGCACCACTCGACATGGACTTTGTACAGCAGACCTTCGGCGTCATGCTCGGCTCCGGTGCAGTAATGGTTTATGACGAGACAACGAACCCTGCACTTGTTGCATGGCGACTCGCAAAGTTCTTCGCACACGAATCCTGTGGCAAGTGCACTCCGTGTCGCGAAGGGACCGGTTGGATCGAGAAGGTGCTCTACAGAATCTCGCACGGCTACGGCCGCCCGCAGGATCTAGACCTTCTCCTTGATGTTGGCGACAACATCTCTCCAGGGCTCAATGCCCCGTTTAGCCAGACCACGATCTGTCCGCTTGGGCCATCGGCTGTATCGCCGGTAGTGAGCCTTCATAAGTTCTTTCGCGAAGAAGTAATCGCTATGTGCCAAAACAATGCCAGCGCGTTACATGTAACTGCCGCAGGTTCAGGTGCCTCAGATTTAGGTGCAGGACAATGAAGGACGAGCGCGAGATAGTCACCGTAACCATCGACGGTCGCGAGGTGCAGGCGCCTAAGGGCGAGTTGCTCATCCGTGTTGCTCAAGACAACGGAACGTTTGTTCCACGTTTCTGCTGGCACGAGCGCATGAAGCCAGTAGGTATGTGCCGTATGTGTCTTGTTGAGGTTGAGGGCGTGCGCGGGATGCCCCCAGCATGCACAACCACAGTGACAGATGGAATGGTTGTAAACACTCAGTCTGAGAGCGTGAAGAAAGCTCAAGATGGAGTGCTTGAGTTCTTACTCATCAATCACCCGCTCGACTGCCCGGTCTGTGATCGCGGCGGCGAGTGCCCACTCCAAGATCAGACTCTTGCATTCGGGCCAGGCGAGTCACGCTACGTAGAAGAGAAGCGACACTTCGAGAAGCCAATACCGATCTCAGAGCTTGTCCTGCTCGACCGCGAGCGCTGCATTCAGTGCAGTCGATGCACGCGATTTGCAGATGACATTGCAGGCGATCCACTCATCGACTTTGGTGAGCGTGGTGGGGAGATGCAGGTCATCACTTACCCCGATGATCCCTTTACTTCATATTTCTCCGGTAACACCGTGCAGGTT
>Ga0194043_1001492_pt1 | contig 13128 bp, 13 predicted proteins | sample JunL4415m_MetaG_FD_161274 | JGI IMG/M metagenome (GOLD analysis project Ga0194043, IMG submission 161274) | Anoxic zone freshwater microbial communities from boreal shield lake in IISD Experimental Lakes Area, Ontario, Canada - Jun2016-L442-15m | ecosystem: Environmental > Aquatic > Freshwater >...
CTACAGGCTAGTCCGATGGTCACATCCGCCTGCCTTGCCATACTGGCAACCTTTCCGGTCCGGGCGGTGGACCGCGTCCCCTCCGGGAACTGCGTCCACGATCCGCTTCCGCTACTCCAGCGGCAACCGCACATCGCGATGGACCTCGGTGAGGACTCCACCCAAGACGCTGAAGACGGCGCCCCTGCCAGCTAAGGAACAGCAGTTCGCCTTCGTCTCCGGCACCCGGCAATCCCCGGTCCGTTGGCACACCTGTGCACCAATGACCTGGCGCATCAACACCGGCGGCATTGCCGAGCTCCCCCGACTGAATCCGCCAACAGTGCACCTGAAAGTGGGCTCCCAGTCCTCGCCCGCCATGCGAACCAAGCTCTACCTACATGAGCTGGGCCACGTCATGGGACTAACGCATGTGACGTCAAGGTTGGAGATCATGGCCGACAGCTGGAACAGCAACGTGACCTCATTCGGCCCCGGGGATCTCAACGGACTGGCAAGGCTTGGGGTACAGGCTGGCTGCCTGCTGCCGCCTGCCGCGCCGACCGACACTCAGATCACCGGCAGTTCCACCCGACTGGCTGTCCCTGACAGAGCATTCGGGGACAATGGCACCCATGTCAGCCATTGCAGCCCCAACGAGCGCAACTGACGAGCTGCCGGCGATCTTGTGGACCTGGTTTGCCGACCATTCCCGCGATCTACCGTGGCGACACGCAGATCGAACACCTTGGGGTGTGCTTACCAGCGAGATCATGCTTCAGCAGACGCCAGTTGCGCGGGTAGAGCCCGTCTGGCTCAAGTGGATGGATCGCTGGCCGACACCGGCGGACCTGGCAGCAGCCACGCCGGCTGACGTGATCCGCGCCTGGGGAACCTTGGGCTATCCCAGGCGAGCACTGAGGCTGGCGCAAGCAGCAACACAGATTCACGACCGCTTCGATGGCCAAGTACCGTCCACCTACGACGAGCTGACCACACTGGCCGGCGTCGGCGACTACACGGCCGCAGCCGTACTTGCTTTCGCTTTCAACCGCAGATCGGTCGTGCTCGACACGAATATCCGACGCGTCGTCAGCCGAATCGTGTCCGGACAAGACAGTCCCTGCGCGACCTCGCCGACCAAGCTTGAACGATCTCTCGCCGACTCCCTGGTGCCGGAGCAGGACGCTGCCGCAGCGTGCTGGTCAATGGCCGTCATGGAACTCGGTGCGCTGGTCTGCCGAGCCGGGCAACCGGATTGCCCGGCCTGCCCGGTCAGCGACTTCTGTCAATGGCGGACGCTGGGCTACCCCCTCGATCGGGTGCACAGGCCAGCTCGACAAACCTTCAAAGGCACAGACCGCCAGGCCCGCGGCCAACTGATGGCGTTGCTCCGCGAATCGCCGGAGCCGGTAACCCTTGACCAATTGGCGCAACGGTGGGAACCGGAGCAACAGCGAATGCGAGCGTTGGACACACTGATCTCCGACGGACTCGTAGAACCGCTGCCCGAGAGCCTATTCCGACTGCCAACCGGGCCAGAACCCACGGACACTCACCCGATTGCACACTTGTCCACACCCGATCACGGGCGTAGCGTTTAACGCAGCGCGAATCCGATTCGCCGAGGGAGCGCGGGTTTGCGTGGGCAGTCAAGAACCGCGTTTCGAAGGAGTCGGTCATGGCGAGAAATGTCGTACGAGCAGTATCAGTTGGCGCCTTGGGGCTGGGCATGATCGGTGGAGCAGGAATCGTTGCCGCGGTTCCGGCACAGGCTGCTGTGCCCGCCAATGCCTCTGCCACGGTCACGATTTCCGCACCCACCACTGTGTGGACCGGACAGATGTTCAAGATCAAGTGCACCACCGGAAAAGCTAACCGGGGAATGCTCGCCTCTGTGCAAGAGAAGGGCGCTCCGTTCAACGCCCACCGAACAGTCGGCAGGAACGGCGACTGCACGATGAGGGTGTACACCTGGCTGCGTGGCACTCACAAGTTCCGGATCGTGCTGACGCAGTACGGCGGTGCTTTGGTGTCGAACTGGGTCACCATCAGGGTCCGCTGATCTGCTGTTTGGACACCCTCGACCATCTTTGGTTGAATCTCCTCTAAGTGACCTCCGTCACGCAAGACGGGTGCGTTGGTCGGAATCGATCTTGAGGGGCATGGCGTCATGACCGCTGCTGCTTGGCATCCGCAGCAGCAGCGGTCCATCGCCGATCACCGGCTCAAGACGACCTGGGTCGACATCGGACTCGCGGTCGCGCTCACCGTCGTGCTGGCACTGTTCGCCGCCACCTTCCTGCAATCGGCGCACGGAACGTCGATCATTCTGCCGTCGGGGGGCGTGGTTGCCGGCGTCCTGATCCTGCTGCCCACCAGCAGGTGGTGGCCTTACGTCGTGATCGGTTTGTGTGGTCAGGGTGCTTACTACCTGCTCATCGGTCACCTTTCGGTGTCCACCACGATTGCGCGAACTACCGCCGACGCGATCGCCCTACTCGGGTACGCAGCCATCATTCGCAGATACCGCCAGCCAAAGTCGGGCCTCGGAGCAGACTTCCTGCTAGTGCTCGTGTCCGCCGCCCTCGCTGCGGCGATTCGGGAGATCCCGATCATGGCTGTCGGCTTCTTCGAAGACACGCCTGAGGCCCTCAACCAACGCATCGTAGGGCTGGAGGCCTACTGCGGAACCGTCATCGGAATCCTGGTTGGCAGCGCGATCGTGCTCGGCCTTGCCCGTTGGCGGGAGACCCGCCCCTGGTCTGGCTGGACCTTCTACCTCGACCTCCTGCTGCTGTTCGCCATCGCGGTCGCCGTCGTCGCTACGTTCTTCACTCCGCTCGGCGCGGTGATTCCGGGGTCGCGCTACTTCATCGTCGCCCTACTACTCATCAGCGCCGCCCGCCTGCCGATCACATTCACCTCACTGGTCACCGGGCTTGCCACCTTGAGCATCGCTAGCGCCGCGACCCGGGGCACTGGCGCCTTTCACCGCGACGGACCCGCCAGCACCGCCGATGTGCTGGACGCCCAGGCGTATCTGCTGGTCGTCACCTTGGCGGTGCTGCTCCTGGCCGCCACGATCGACCGGCGTCGCACCGCAGAACAGGTGTCCAAGCAGTCCGCGGACCTTCTGCAGGGCATGTTCGACGGCTCACCTGTGCCGTCCGCTTGGGTCCGCATCGACGGCGACCGACGCATCGCGGTCAGGCGTGCAAATCCTGCCTTCACCACGCTGCTGGGCATCCCCGACAGCCAGACCACCGGCGGTTACCTCGACGCTTTCCTCACGGTCAGCGGGCAGCCCCTCACCTCGGATCTGCTGGTCGGATCGGATCTGCAATGCACCCTGCCGGACGCTCGCACTGTCTGGCTACGACCCTCACTGTCGAGCTTCGGCGATACCGATCGCGAGCCGGGGATGGCGCCGGACCTGCAAGCAGTGTCGATGAATGCCGTCACAACAGCGGATTCCGAGAACCCTGACAACACCATCCTGGTGCTGCAGGACGTCAGCGCGTCGCGCACTTTCGATGAAATCATGCGACGGCAGTCGCAACGCGACCCACTGACCGGTCTGCCCAATCGCGCCGCGCTGCTTGAGAGATTGGACCGCCGAGTGCCGGGCGACCGCCACACGACAGTAGCTGTAACCCTGCTGAACATCGACGGTCTACGTGAGATCAACGACATCTTCGGCTACGCCGTCGGCGACCAGGTGCTCACGTCGATCTCCTCCAGGCTCACTGCCAACGCCCACGAAAGCGACTTCATCGCCCGCATCGGCGGCGACGAGTTCGTGGTCATCACCGGACAGATCGAAGGGTCAGAAGACCACGATACCCACGCAAAGAGCCTGCTCGAATCGATAAGCGCGCCGCAGTCGGTCGCCGGACAGTCAATCGTGATCACTGCCAGCGCTGGAATCGCCAGCAGCAGCGACGCCGGGGAGACCGAATCGGACATCCTGCGGCGGGCCGACGCAGCCCTGGCCGGGGTCAAGGCCAACAGCCGCAACAGTGTGGGGCACTTCACCGACGACCGGAGCCGCCGGGCGAACTCGCGCTTCGATCTGGAGTCGAAGTTGCGACGGGCAATTGCGACGCAGTCGCTGGTGTGCCACTTCCAGACCATCGTTGACATGTCCTCGGGGAAAGTCGTCAGCGCCGAGACCCTGGTCAGAATGGCCGAGCCCGATGGGAGCCTGATCCCGCCGCTGCTGTTCATTCCGCTGGCTAGGGAGCTGGGCCTGCTAGGAGCGCTCACCGAGCAGGTGACCCGGGTGGCCTGTCAAGAGGCGGCGCGGTGGCGCGCCGCGGGACATCCCCTGCGAGTTGCGGTCAACGCTCCCCCAAGCTGGCTCACCGACCAAGCCCCCGGATTCCTGGGCGATCTGCTGGCGGCTCACCAGCTGCCACAGGGAACGCTGACGCTGGAGATCACCGAGGACGAGGCAATGGACCTGCGCGAGGAGCAACTGGCGGTGCTGGCCGAGTTGCGCGAGCTCGGAGTGAGACTGGCGATCGATGACTTCGGAACCGGCTACTCCGGTCTGAGCTCGTTTCTGGCCGTTCCCTCCGATGTCATCAAGATCGACCGTTCCTTCGTCGCCTCCATGGGGAAGAGCCGCGACGACCTCGACATGCTGCAGTCGATTCTGCTTCTCATCCGCCGATTCGGCAAGAAATCCGTCGCCGAGGGAGTCGAGACACCAGCCCAGTATGCCGCGCTCTCCGCGATGGGATGCGACCTCGCACAGGGCTTCCTGATCAGCATGCCGGTACCGACGACCGACGTTGTGACGACGGGATTCACCCCGCCGGATGGCACAGCGACAGGCCATGGCGCAGGCTCGGCGCCATGACCTGCAGCTATCAGGCGGGCGTCGGAGGTTGCAGGGCGGATTTCCAGTCGATGACCACGTCATTCGGATCGTTGTGACCGATCTTGGCCGGAACGTTGGACCCCGGATACAGCAGCGGGATCGCCTCCGGCGGCGTCGGGTTGCCCACCTTGGTCTGATAGGGCGCGGCATCGTTTGGGAGCACGGTAAGCAGGAATCCGTACAGGTCCACCCCGTCAGCGTTCTTCATCCCCAGTGGCTGGCTCTGCACGATCACCACGCGAGCCTGTTTTCCGGTCGCAAGGACCTCCGCGGCGGACTGTCTGCTCGTGTCGCGAGCAAGGGTGACGGTCGGGGCCTCATGCTCAAGGTCCAAGACAACCTCGGCCGGGTTCGCCGGATTGACCCGTACCGCTACAACGGTGGCTCCGGGCACAAACTGCGGGAGGTACACCTCAGGTATTCGCTGCTTGACTGCTGCCTCGTAGGGCGGCGTGTTGTCCAGGGTCACTTGTACGCGGAAGTTGCACGTTCGCTGAACGAGACCGTTGCCCATCTGCAGGGTCGTGCCGGTGGGTTCCACCGCAAGAATGACTCCACGAGCTGGTAGTCCGTTTTGCAGTAGCGCGGTGTCAGCACCGCCAGTTAGTTTCTTGAAGAATCCCATGTCGCAAGAGTGTGCTCGTGATCGCGACTCGGCGCAATGACTAGGCGAAACTCCTCGAGAATCCCCGTCGCATCCATGGCGGACCTTGACGACAACCTCGTAGGTCTGAGCGCACTTCCTGGAACCGGTGCTCTCCTGGTTGTCTTCGCCGAAAACCATTGCGCGCGGTGGCAGCTCGTGGCCCGCCCAAGTTGGTTTGTCAGCATCGCCGGTATACGTCGGCTCGATGTTGTATAGCCATGATCGTTAACGTTTCAATCTCGACGTCAACCGCGTAGATGATCCGGTAGTCGCCGCGTCTGGCAGAATGAAGGCCCTCCAACTCAAACCTCAACGGCTTTCCGATTCTCGCCGGCGACTGAGCCATCGATGTATAGATGAATTCAATCGCCGCCGTCGCTACATTCTCCGGCAGCGCAGCTAACGCACGAGTCGCTGCGGGCGTCCAGATGACGCCGTACTGGCTCAAAAACCGATTCCGATGCGCGCCAACGCTTCCTCTTTGGTCAGCCCACAGGTTTCGCCAGACGAAACTGCCAACCGTGACGACCGGATCTGGGCCATTACATCGGGATCAGACAACACCCTCAATGTCTCTTCCAGCGATTCCAGGTCGGCTGCGCTCATCAGAACTGCGGCTGGCCGACCGTGCTTAGTGATTATCACTCGCGCGTGCTGAGTTTCGACCTCGTCCACTACTTCGGAGAGCCGATTCTTCACCTCGGCGAGAGGCAACTGCTCACCTACTGACATAGCTATAAGTATGGCTATATTTCGCCGGACGTCAAGCTCTGCCGTGGGTCTGTGCATGGGCACCGACAATCCACAGGTGCATAATCCTCGGGTTTGACTGGCGTTCCGATGGCTCGTTGATCACGCCGACCGAGAGCTGAGGGCGTGAACTCCGATTGGGTCTTGCGGACGGGTACTAGTGAGGTTGACTCCCTACGAGCCGAGATGACGGCACTATCTTGGTGCCATGGCGCTGCATTCGAGCATGATTCCGTTGGGAACTCCCCTGCCTGACTTCACCCTGCCTGACCTTGACGACAACCTCGTCGACTTGGCCCGACTGCGCGGCGACGGTGCCCTGCTGGTCGTGTTTGCCGCGAACCATTGCCCCTACGTCATCCATCTGGAGTCGGCGCTCGGCTCGGTCGTCGACGAATTCGCCGGCCGTCCGCTGGCGACCGTGGCGATCAGCTCGAACGATGTGGATGCCTACCCCGCGGATGATGTTGACGGAATCCGCGACCAGCAGTCGCGAGCTGGCTGGCACTTCCAATACCTCGTCGACTCCGACCAGAGCGCGGCTCAGGCGTTCGGCGCGGCGTGCACGCCGGACTTCTTCCTCTACGGCTTCGACGGCAGGTTGGCCTACCGTGGCGCCTTTGATCGATCGACTCCGGGCAATGGGCGTCCATTGACTGGGGACGCGCTGCGGACAGCGATCGGCGCCGTCCTGGCAGGCGCGCCAGTACCCGAGCCACACCAGCCGTCGATGGGCTGCAGCATCAAGTGGCTACCAGAGAACGAACCGGCTTGACGATTAGCACACCGCTTTGGCAGATCCGTTCCCGGGTCCACTGAACGGTTCGCGCCGCAATGCTCGCCGAGGGCCGCTGCGACGGTGGGATACCATTGCGCCGTGGCCGAATATGACTGTGACATGCTGATTATTGGCGCCGGGCCCACGGGCCTGTACGCCGCCTACTACGCCGGTTTCCGCGGATTCTCAGTGATAATCATGGATGCCCTGCCTGAGGCAGGAGGGCAGATCACCGCGATGTATCCGGAGAAAGACATCTTCGACGTCGCCGGGTTCCCAACCGTCAAAGGACGTGCCCTGGTCGAGGGCCTGGTCGCGCAGGCCGGACAGTTCAACCCGACATACCTGCTCGGCGAGCAGGCGGTGTCGTTGGAGACCAGCGAGGACGAACTGGCGGTTGTCACCAGCGACGCGGGTACCGTCATCACCACCAAGAGTGTGGTGATCTGCGGCGGGATCGGATCGTTCAAGCCTCGCCCCATCCCAGTGGGAGCAGAGTGGGTCGACAAGGGCGTCGTTTACTTCGTGCCTCGCCTCGATGACCACGCGGGCAAGGACATCGTGATCGTCGGAGGTGGCGACTCCGCCCTGGACTGGGCGTGGTCGCTGAAGCCAATCGCGAAGTCGGTGTCGGTCATCCACCGTCGCGACGAGTTCAGGGCCCACGCCTCAATGGTCGACAAGGTTCGAGATGCCGGAGTGCGGCTGATCACCTCGTCGCAGATCAGCGAACTGCGCGGCGACGACGTCGTCACCGAAATCGACGTCAAGAGCAACAACGACGGCAGCATCGAAACCCTGCAGGTCCAGACCGTCGTGGCCGCACTCGGATTCATCGCCAACATCGGACCGATGGCCAAGTGGGGCCTTGAGCTTGAGAAGCGCCGAATTGTGGTGGACACCACGATGAAGACCAACCTGCCCCGCGTCTACGCCGCCGGAGACATCAACGTCTACCCGGGCAAGGTCGCCATCATCGCGGTTGGCTTCGGGGAGGCAGCGCTCGCGGTGAACAACGCTGCTCCGCTGATCAGCCCGGAATACGGCGTGTTCCCCGGGCACTCATCAGGAGGAGAGGGCGGCGAGTAGTCAAAGCGGGCAGGGTCGCACGATGCCGTTTCCCGAGGCGAAACCAGCCTTTCCACGAACTACTTTCGCCGACATCCTGGACGGCAACTCGGTATTCGCGCAGACCTTCACGTCCCACGGGCTGACCGGTCGTGCCGCCAAGCACCTAGCAGTGGTCACCTGCATGGACTCACGGATCAATCCGTTGGCTCTTTTGGGCATGCAGGCTGGTGATGTCAAGATCCTGCGAAACGCTGGGGCACGCGTCACCAGCGACGTGATCCGAACGCTGGTGATGGCCTGCTACCTGTTGGACGTCAATCGAATCCTGGTGATGCCGCATACTGGCTGCACCATGGCCAGCGCGACCGAAGCAGAATTGCACGAGCGAATTAAAGACCTCTACGGGGTCGATACCCGCAGCATGGAGTTCAGGGTCATCGAGGACCAACGAGAGTCACTGGCAACCGACCTCACTCGAATCCGGACCTTCCCACTGCTGCCACCGGATTTGGTCGTGGCCGGTGCCATCTATGACGTCAAGACGGGTCGGCTGCACCCCGTCGACGCCTGAGTCGTCGGCCGTTTCCTTGTGCGGAAGCGAATAGGATGTGGCAGGAGCCTGCAGCCTGATGCCAAGATGCCTGCATAGTTGCGTCGAGCGCAAAGATCGACCACGATTGGACACGACCGTCACCACGGGTCCACGATCTTGGCTGGGGGGTGTTTCGGTGACAAGCCGCTGGCCAGCCGAACAGCCGGACAGATCCGTCGCCGATCTGCCTGACGGCGCACCGGAATACCGCGTTTTGGCTGAGAACGCCACAGACATCGTATGGCGCATCGAACTCGATGACACCATGACATGGATCTCACCGTCAATCCAAACGGTGCTTGGCTGGGCTCCTGATGAGTTGCTGGGGACCAAGGTTCGGGCTTTGATCCACCCAGACGACCAAGCAGCCACCAGAGACTGGAAAGCACGAATCGTCGCTGGGGAGAAGGTAGGCCCACTGGAGTCTCGGCGTTTGTGTGCTGATGGTTCCTACCGTTGGCTGTCTCTTTTTGGCCGCCCGACGACTGACGACAGCGGCGCCGTCGGCGGCATTGTCATAGGTTCGCGTGACATCCAAGATGAGCTGATGACACGCCTCGCTCTTGCTGATTCAGAGCGCCGCTACCGATTGGTAGCCGAGAACGCAACGGATGCGGTGTTCTTGTCTGATCCCGCTGGGACACTTACCTGGGCGTCACCAGCATGCCAGCGAATTCTGGGATTCGAACCGGCGGACCTGGTTGGGGTCGACGCGAGGAGCTTGATCCACCCCGAAGACCTGCCAATAGTCGCCGGCCGCGGCCCGGCTACCGAAGCCGACAGTTCAGGTTCGCATTTCGAGTTTCGTGTCAGAACTGCCAGCGGTGAGCACCGTTGGATGTCCGCCGTCTCGAATCCGACCAAGGACTCCGACGGAGAAATCCTCGGCAGCATCAGCACGCTGCGAGACATCCACTACGAGGTGCTCGCCAGACGTGCACTTGCCCGCAGCGAGCAGACTTTCCGCAAAGCGATGGAAGGGGCACCCACTGGAATGGCCGTCGTCGCTCCAAACCAGCGATTCCTACAAGTCAACCCTGCGTTATGCGCAATGCTCAAGAGGGAAGAATGTTGGCTGCTGTCAGCGACGATCGCAGACGTGGTTCATCCTGAAGACTTGGCGAAGAACCAAGCCGCCTGTGACCGATTGCTTGGCCCGGACGCCACCACTGCGGCCTCCGAATGCCGCTGGCGCACGGCCGATGGCCGGGACCTATGGGTTCTGCACTCCACTGCACTTGTCCGTGACGAGAATCAGTCGCCGCTGTTCTTCGTGTGTCACATCCAAGACACCACGGACGCGCGTCGCGTGCGCGAGGAACTAACCTATCGAGCCAATCACGACGCTCTGACGGGGTTGATGAATCCGGACCAATTCGTCGCACGTGTCTCCAATCACCTGCGATCGTTTGCTCGGCCAGACGTCACCTGTGCCGCGTTCTTCATTGACCTCGATCATTTCAAGGCGGTCAACGACACATACGGACATGAGGTCGGGAACACGGTTCTGCGAGAATCAGCGAGGCGAATCAGAGCGACGCTTCGAGTTCGGGACGCGACTGCCAGGTTGGGCGGCGATGAGTTTGCCGCCTTTCTGCCTGATGTTCCAAACCTCTCAACCGCGGTCGCCATTGCACACAAGATCCGAGCCGCCTTGGCACAACCAATTCCAAGCGCGGTGGGCACCGTCACCACGACAGCGAGCTTGGGAATAGCATTCGCTATCAACGCGGATGACGCCGAGCAACTGCTGCACAACGCCGACACCGCTCTGTATGAGGCGAAGCGCGCGGGCCGGAATCGGATTGCTACCTTCGCCGAATCAGCCTCACCCTGATGCTGCAATCGCGCAAGCCCTAGAGATCGATCCGGTCACGATCTAGTTCGGCCGCGCCAGCCACAATGAACTCCTTGCGTGGCGCCACTTCGCTGCCCATGAGAAGCTCGAAGACATCGAGGGCCGATTGGGTGTCGGCCGAGGTGACCCGCCGCAGCAGCCGGTGGCCCCGATCCATTGTCGTCTCTTTGAGTTGCTTGGCGTCCATCTCGCCCAGGCCCTTGAACCGTTGGACGGGATCTTTGACGTGCTTGCCCGCGGCGGTCAGCTCGGCCACGGTGCGCTTCATCTCATCGTCGGTGTAGGTGTAATACACCTCTGCTGGTCGTTTGCCGGCGGCCGACACCTCAATTCGGTGCAGCGGCGGCACCGCCGCGAAGACCCGTCCAGCCTCGAGCAGTGGCTTCATATACCTGTGCACCAAAGTCAGCAGCAGGCACCGGATGTGGGCGCCGTCAACGTCCGCGTCGGCCATCAGGATGATCTTGCCATAGCGCGCTGCGGCAAGATCAAAGGTGCGTCCCGACCCCGCGCCGATTACCTGGATGATGGAAGCGCACTCAGCGTTCTTGAGCATCTCGGCCACCCCGGCCTTCTGCACGTTCAGAATCTTGCCGCGGATCGGCAACAGCGCCTGGGAGTGCGAATCCCGGGCCATCTTCGCCGTCCCAAGGGCAGAATCGCCTTCGACTATGAACAGTTCCGTCAAGTCCGGATCGGCGCTGCGGCAGTCCACCAACTTGGCTGGCAGCGCAGAGGACTCCAAGGCATTCTTGCGCCGAGCAACGTCGCGCTGGGCTCGGGCAGCTAACCGGACGCGAGCAGCGTTGGCAACTTTGTCCAGCGCAGCTCGGGCGTTGGCTTTGGCCCCGCGAGGTGGGCTGACGAACCATTCACCCAGTTGCTTTCCGACCACTGTCGCGACGATCCGGGAGGCCGCCGGAGTGCCCAGGATCTCCTTGGTCTGACCTTCGAACTGAGGCTCCGGCACGCGCACCGTTACTACCGCGACCAGACCCTCCATCACGTCGTCCTTGGTGACGTTGTCCTCCGAGACCCTCAGCGTCTTACTGGCCCGCAGTTGATCATTCAGCACCTTGACAACTGCTCGCTCGAATCCAGCCACGTGCGTGCCCCCGCCAGCCGTAGCGATCACGTTGACGAACGAGCGCAACGTCGTCTCATAGCCGCCGTCCCAGCGCAGAGCGATATCCACTCCCAGTTCGCGTTCGACTTCCTGCGAGTGCATATGCCCTTTGGCATCCAACACCGGCACGGTCTCTTTGAAATGACCTGAGCCAGTGATCCGGATCACGCCAGTTGCGCTGTCACCACCGGTGCTCAAGCTCTCGACGAATTCCGAAATGCCGCCGGAGAACTGATACGTCTCCTCACGGACTTCATGCTCCCGCTCATCTCGGATGACCATGGTCAGTGTTGGGACCAGGAACGCCGTCTGCCGGGCCCTGGCCAGCAGTCCGTCAAACGAGATCTCGGTGTCCGCAACGAACACCTGCGGGTCCGGCCACCAACGTACCCGGGTTCCGGTCCTGGTCCGTGGCACGGAGCCGACAACCCGGATTCCTGCCTTCTTGGTGAATCTCGCGTCTGGACCGGGGCCATCGAATACCCCCGTCACACCCCGGCAGAAGGTCGCCTCATGGGTCTTTCCGCCCCTATCGACCTGGGCGTCTAGACGCACAGACAATGCGTTCACAACACTGGCCCCCACGCCGTGCAGGCCACCAGATGCGGTGTACGAACCGCCTCCGAACTTGCCGCCCGCGTGAAGCTTGGTCATGACAAGCTCCAGACCCGGAAGGCGAGACTTTCGCTCAACATCAACTGGGATGCCACGGCCGTTGTCCAGGACCTCGATCGATGCGTCGGGTCTGAGCACAACCTCGATCCGTGTGCAGTGGCCTGCCAGCGCCTCGTCGACGGCGTTGTCGATGATCTCCCACACGCAATGCATCAAGCCGCGTGAGTCGGTAGATCCGATGTACATCCCGGGCCGCTTGCGAACCGCGTCGAGGCCTTCGAGCACGGAAAGGTCCCGAGCCGTATATGTCCCGGGTGCAGCAGCCACAATCGGCAAGGGTACCTGTCCAATTTGGTGGGCATCACAGGCCGCGCCGGGTTCAGATTCGCTGTCGGCGAACCGATGGTTTCAGTAGCGACGTCGGCAAGTCCGCTGAGGACGTCGGCTAGTTCGCTGGTAGCGAATCAGGGACGCCGGAGGTCGTGAGAACAGTTCGAAAGTGCGACAATAGAAAACCAGAAGAAATGCCTCGCATTCAGCGAAGCCCGGTAGAGCAAGTAGGAGGTGGATCCGATGACGCCGACCCTGGCCCGTCCAGCCCCACTGACGGCAGCCGACCGATGTGATCGGTGCGGTGCCACCGCCTACGTGAGGGTTCTGTTGCTCTCGGGTGGGGAGCTACTATTTTGCGGGCATCATGCCCGCAAGCATCTGAGTGCAGTTCGTCCATTGGCCGCCCGCATCGACGACGAGAGCGATCGTCTGGACGACACCGCGACCGCAGCCGAGTAGCCGCACACCCCCCGAGCCAACCGCGCCCGACGT
>Ga0194043_1001495_pt1 | contig 13120 bp, 10 predicted proteins | sample JunL4415m_MetaG_FD_161274 | JGI IMG/M metagenome (GOLD analysis project Ga0194043, IMG submission 161274) | Anoxic zone freshwater microbial communities from boreal shield lake in IISD Experimental Lakes Area, Ontario, Canada - Jun2016-L442-15m | ecosystem: Environmental > Aquatic > Freshwater >...
GGCGGTCGCGACCGCGGTCGCCTCGGCCGAACCTGCCGCGCCCGACACGACCCGATCAGCCGACGCCACCGAGAACCGCGCACCGGCGAGTACCCGGCCCCGCGGTCAGGTCAGCCGCCCGGCGGCGGCCCAAGCGTCGACGAACTCCGATCGTCCCGCTGCGCCGTCGGCGCCGGATAGTTCGGCGCCCGGGAGCGCAGCACCGGCGCGGACGCAACCCAGCACGCCGACGCGCAGGCGCACCGTTTCTCTGCCGGACCGGACCGCACCCGGTGCCGTCCTTCCGGCGACACCGGCGCCCGCACCCGTTCCGGTGCCGATCCTTCCGGTGCCGGCCGCCCCGGTCGCGCCGGCCAGTGCGGTGACCGTCAGCGCTTCTGTCACCGGCAGCCGCAGTCGAATCGCCAGTGCGAACGCCTCGCAGATCGGGGATCCGCTGCCGACGCACGTACTACTGATCGGCACCGATGGCACGAACCTGGACAAGGTCCTGCAGTACGCCTACGACCAACCCGACAGCGGATTCCGTGCGGTCATGGAACAGGGTGTCACCGGCGCTACAAGCCTGGTCGGCCACACCACCATCTCCGGCCCGTCGTGGACCACCATCCTGACCGGCGTGTGGGACAACAAGAGTGGCGTGATCAACAACATCTTTAACCCCGCGCCGTATGACTCGTGGCCGACGGTGTTCAACCTGATCGAGTACGACAGGCCCGAGGTCGACACCGCGGTCTACGCCGACTGGAAATACATCAACGACATGGCCGGCGCCGGTGGCTACGCGGCCGACGTCAATGAGTTCGTGGCATTCGACACCACGTGGGAGGAGACCGACAACCAGGTCGTTGACGCGACCATCGCACGGATTGTCGCCACTACAGCGACCGACTCGGCCTTCATCTTCTCCTACCAGGTCGCCGTCGATGAAGCGGGCCACGCGGCCGGCGGCGGATCGCCGGAGTACGCCGCCGCTGTCGTGAACACCAGCGAGAACATCAAGCGGATCATGGACGCCGTCGACGCGTGGGAGACCGACCCGGATAATCTGGGCGAGGAGTGGACGGTGATCGTGACCACCGACCACGGCCATCAGCAGTCGGTGGGTTTCGGTCACGGTTTCCAGTCGCCCAACGAGACATCGTCGTTCGTCATCTTCGACCTCGCAGGCGACGACGCCAACGACGGCAAGCAGAATCTTGGGTACTCGAACGCCGACATCACGCCGACGATCGTCAGCCTGTTCGACGTGCCGCTGCGGTCGGACTTCGACGGGGTATCGCTGGTAAACAACAAGACCGATAGCATCGTCACTCCCGCCGATCTGAAACAGGCCCTCGACGACGCCGTCGCCATGTACGGATATCCGAACATCGGAACCGATGTCGCACTGGGGGTTCGGACCGTAGTCGCCAGCGTGCCCTACTTCCTCGACATCATTACCAACACCATCACGGGGCAGTTGCAGGCGCTCGTCGATCAGCAGATCTTCCTTATCAGCGCCCTCGCGCAAGGGGCACAGTTTGTGGTTCAGGTCTCCGGTGACATCCTGGTCGGGGTGACCCAGGCGGTGGCCCGGGTGGTCGCCACCCTGACCGGCTCCGGCGTCATCGCCCCGACGGATCCACCGCTTCCGGCTCCGCCGGCAGATTCGGTGCGGCTGCCCATGCTGCGGGCGGCCGCACTGGTCTGACACGGCGCGACGCCAGTCGCGTTGATTGCAATCAAGGGGGGAACGTCATGGGGAATGGATGCCACATCGGCCGTATCGGAGGACTTGCGGTAGCCCTGGGGATCGGGATGGCCCTGGCCTCCTCTCCACTCGCCTCCGCCGAGCCATCGGACCCCGGCCCAGCAGCTCGCTCGGCGACGCCGGACTCTGCCACGGCGCGCACGCCGCAGCAGACCGCGCGTAAGGCCGCCGCCGCGACGGTGACGAGTCGCGCGCAGGCACCAACGTTGGGTACCGGCGGATCGAACGACCATTCCCAGACACCGGTGGCCTGGGCAGTGCTGCACGTCGCGCGCCGCGATACCCGGCGGTCGGCGATGCGGGGCGTGACGGCGTCGGGGACGACATCGCAAAGCATCGCCATGAGTCCGAATCTGCTTGCCAATCCCGGCGCCGAAGTCGGCGACCCGTCCCTATCGGGCAACAGTTCGGTGAGTATTCCGGGCTGGACCGTGACCGGCACCCCCACGGTGATCCAGTACGGCACCCCACGCAATATGTGGCCGGTCGGCCTGCCCTTCGCGACGCCGGATCTGCCACCGTGCATGGGATTCCCAACGACGAGCAGCGGGGCCGGTGATACCCAATTCTTCGGCGGCGGCAATGTGGCGACATCGACGCTGACCCAGACGGTCACCCTCACCGCCGCGTCGGCTGCCGGCGTGACCTATGACCTCGGCGCGCAGTTGGGCGGCTGGCTGATCAACCCGGGGGCGGCCTCGGTCAAGGTTGACTTCCTCGACGCCAACAAGCTCTACCTGGGTACGGCCTCCCTCGGCCCGGTCACGATGTTCGAGCGCTTCTTCCAGACCGTGCTCAAGGATCGCAGCACCACCGGAACCCTGCCGACCGGTACCCAGTTCGCACAGGTGACGGTGAACCTGCATGCGTGGAACCCGATCTTCCCCGGACTCAACGCCGACTACAACTCGGCCTTCGCCGACAACATCTCCTTCGCGGTCAGTGCTCCCGGCCTGGCCCCGGCTCCGGTCCCACCGGAACCGCCGGTCTCGAAGGTTGGCGCCCTCGATCACGTGTTCATGGTGTACATGGAGAACAAGGGTTACGACGATATCGTCGGCAGCCCCAACGCGCCGTTCCTGAACAGTCTCATCAACGCCTACGGCTTCGCCGACAACTACTACGCGCTCACCCACGGCAGCTCTCCGAACTACTACCCGATTGTTGGCGGTACTGACTTCGGGCTTACCTACAACTGCGCCTCGCCGTGTATCGACGCGTCGACCACCCTGGTCTCCAACATCGATGACGCCGGCAAGACGTGGCGGAGCTACGCCCAGGGATTGATTCCCGGTGCCAGTCCTCTCGTCAGCACAGACAGCTATCAGTCCGGTGAGACGGTTTTCCCGGCGTTCACATCGATTGCCAACGATCCGGCCTATGCCGCGGCCCACATCAGACCGCTGGAAGAGATGGCGGTCGATCTGCGGTCGGCGGCGACGGCACCGAACTATGCGTGGTTTGCGGCTAACGAGGACTTCGCCGGAGAGGGGCCGGTCAACACCCTCGAGGGCTTCCTGAAATTCGCTCTGACCCAGATCGGGCCTAAGCATCAGTACAACGTGCCCGCACTTGATCAGTTCCTGTCTGAGACGGTTCCCACCATCATGAACTCTGCTGTCTGGAACGACCCGAACGAAGCATCCGTCATCGTGGTCACCTTCGACGAGGACAACAACAACCTCTCGCTTGGCTTCGGCAACGAGGGCAATCACATCGTCACGGTCGTCATCCCGAACCAGGCGGCGATCGACGCCGGGATGCGCAGCGGCCCATTCATCGCCAGCAGTCATCTCGACCACTACAGCCTGCTGCGGATGATCGAGGACTCACTCGGACTGCCGTCGCTGACCAAAAATGATAAATACGCCGCCCCGATGAACGAGTTCTGGACCGACGGCGTCGTCGGCAACTCCGGCAATATCGCGGTCTAGCTCACCCGATCACTTCGGCAGGATGCGCGACCTGGCCCCGCCGCCGGCCACCTGGATGGTCTGACCACTCACCCACCCGGCGGCCGGGGATGCCAGCCACAGGAATGCGTTGGCGACGTCCTGCGGGGTGCCGGCCCGGCCGGTGAGGTTTTTAGGGTTGGCAAGGGCGTGTCGGATCTTCTCGTCGAGACCGACGTCCGCGTAAGCGTCCGTCAGCACGGTGCCGATGAGAATCGAGTTCACCCGCACCTTCTTGCCGAAGTAGTGCGCCACGCTCAGCATCGCGTGATTCAGCGCGGACTTGGCGGCCGAATAGGCGAGGAACTCAAAGGCCGGCATCACGGCAACCATGGAGCCGGAATTGGTGACGGTGGCGTTGTCGGCTTCGAGTAAATATGGCCGGCAGGCGGCGGTCATCCGCAGTGCCGCAACGCAATTGAGCTTATAGCCGTCCACCATGTCTTCCATCGGGATATCCAACGGATCTTTATAGGGCTTTCCCCAGCCGACGTTGTTGACCAGGGTCGAGATACCGCCGAAAGTCGCCACGGTGTGCTCGACAACGCGAGCGATATCCGCTTCCTCAGTGACATCGCATCCCATACCCAGCACCTCACCGCCGGTCTCGGTGCTGAGTCGCGCAGCGGTCTCGACTGCCTTGTCGGCATTACGGTCGGCGATCATCACACTCGCACCGGCGCCGGCGAAGGTGCGGGAAATGGCCTCGCCGATGTTCTGGGCGCCGCCGGTGACGATGGCGACGTGGCCGTCCATACGGAAATCGGCGAAGGCGTCGAAGGTCATGGTTCTCCTCGGCTGTGCGTCGGATCGCGATACCTGAGCAATACTTCCCCAATGGGCACCTTCGCGGTCACTGGATCGGCTTCGGGAATGGGAAACGCGGTCGTACAGAGACTCCGAGAACAGGGCCACCGGGTGATCGGCATCGACGTCAGGGCCGCAGACGTCGTCGCCGACCTGTCGACACCCGCCGGCCGCCGGGGTGCCGGTGCCGACGTCCTAGCCGCCTGCGGGGGAAGGCTCGACGGCGCGGTCCTGGCCGCCGGTCTGGGCCCCACCCCGGGCGCCGAACGGGCGATCACCGAGGTGAATTACTTCGGCGTGGTGGAACTTCTGCAGGCCTGGCGCCTCGCGCTGGCGGCAACCGATCGCGCCAAAGTGGTTGTCTTCGCGAGTAACTCGACAACCACGGTGCCGGCAGTTCCCGGCCGGGCCATCCGGGCATTACTCGCCGGTGATGCCGACAAAGCGCTGCGGACCTACCGAATGTTCGGACGCTACGGACCGCCGGTGGCCTACGCGGCCTCGAAGATCGCCGTCTGCCGCTGGGTACGCCATCACGCTGTGACCGAGCAGTGGGCGGGTGCCGGAATCCGGCTCAACGCGCTCGCCCCGGGGGCGATCATGACGCCGATGCTCGAGGAACAGTTGGCAACGCCGTCGGAGGCGAAAGTCATCCGCGAGTTCCCGATCCCGATCGGCGGCTTCGGCGACGCCGGTCAGCTTGCTGACTGGGTGATTTTCATGCTCTCCGATTCAGCTGACTTCCTCTGCGGCAGTGTCGTTTTCGTTGACGGCGGCTCAGATGCCTACTTCCGTCCAGACGACTGGCCGCGGGCGGTGCCCGCTCGCCAGTTGGTGGCCTACCTGCGCCGGACCCGGCAGTTCAGATCATTCGAGGGAAGCCGACCGTGACCCGGCGAGCAGCCGCGGTGTTGGCCGCAGCCATGACCGCGTCGTCGTTGACAGGCTGCATGGGCAACAGCGATCCGCCGATCTCCGGGCCGCAGACCACCACGATCGAGGTCTCCTACGACGATCTGCTGAACCAGAAGCACATCACCCGCAAGCTCACCCTGAACATCGGCGACACCCTGCAGGTGAGCCTCGGGTCCAACCCGTCCACCGGCTTCGTTTGGGCGCCAGACATGCAGATCACCAATCCCGCCGTACTGGTCCAGACTGGCCACGAGGTTCTCGCGCCGACCGCCGACAGACCCGGCGCGCCCGCACGGGAGGTGTGGGCACTTCAGGCAATGGCGCCCGGCAGCACCACGCTGTCCACCAATTACGGGCGGCCCTGGCCGGGCGGGGAGAAGGACGCATGGACCTTTGCCGCCGACGTTACGGTTAACTGAAACCCCGCGAGTCTCTGGCGTCACTCCAGTCACTGAGTGCGTACTCTGGTCGAGTGCGGATTTCCACCGGGATCAGGGCCGGGATGACGGCGGCCTGGCTGCTGGCCGCCGCCGCGTCGGCAGCCGGGTGCAGTAGCACCGTGGACGGTGCCGCCACCTGCTCGGGCTGCGGTAACGGCACCGAACCAGACTTTCCGACCGCCCGACCCGGCGCGCCCTCGCCGATGCCGACACCCGTTCCGGAGCCGCCGGCGGCGGGCGGGGCACTGGCGCCGAACGAGGCGGGCTACGTCTACATCGAGACGAAGTCAGGCAAGACCCGGTGCCAGATATCAAGCGACACCGTCGGGTGCGAATCAGACTTCACCGACCCGCCGACCGTCGACGGCGAACAAGCCACCGGCGTGGAGGTCTCCGCCGCCGGCAGCAACCGCTGGGTGGTCGGCAACCTGGGAGCGATGCCCACCACCACGATCGACTACGCCAGCTATGACGCGGTCGGCTGGACTATCGACGCCGACGGCAGCGGCACCCGGTTCACCAATAACGAAACCGGCCACGGGATGTTCATCAGCACCGAGGCGGTGGAGTTCTTCTAACCTGCCCTAGTCTGAGCGGCGTGGACTTCCGCGTCTTTCTCGAACCGCAGCAGGGCGCGACCTACGACGACCAGGTCGCTGTCGCCCGGGCCGCCGAATCCCTCGGATTCTCAGCGTTTTTCCGCTCCGATCACTATCTGGCGATGAGCGGTGACGGACTGCCCGGACCCACTGACTCCTGGGTGACCCTGGCCGGGATCGCGCGTGAAACGTCCACCATCCGGCTGGGCACACTGGTGACATCGGCAACCTTCCGCCATCCCGGTCCGCTGGCGATCTCGGTGGCCCAGGTGGACGCGATGAGCGGCGGACGCGTCGAATTCGGTATCGGCGCAGGATGGTTCGAGGCGGAGCATCGGGCTTACGCCATCCCGTTCCCCGCACTCGGCGAACGTTTCGACCGGCTCGAGGAGCAACTCGACATCATCACCGGCATGTGGTCCACCCCGGTCGGTGAGACCTTCGACTACGCCGGAACCTACTACCCGGTCACGGATTCCCCCGCGCTACCCAAACCGGTGCAGCGTCCGCACCCGCCGATCATCATCGGCGGCGGCGGCGCCAAGCGCACCCCGGCGCTGGCCGCTCGCTTCGCGGCGGAATTCAACCTTGCCTTTCCGACGCTGGAATTCGCAGGCGTTCAACTGGCCCGGGTTCGGGACGTCGTGGAAAAGGCCGGGCGCGTGGGTGACGACATCATCTATTCGGCGGCGTTCGCGGTGTGTGCTGGACGCGACGAGGCCCAGATCGCCCGGCGGGCCGATGCGATCGGCCGTGAAGTCGACGAACTTCGCGCCAACACTCCCCTGGTCGGTACGCCGACCGAGATCGTCGACCGCCTGGGTCCGTTCGCCGAAGCCGGCGTGCAACGGGTGTATCTGCAACTGCTCGATGCCTCCGACCTCGATCACCTGGAATTCTTCGCCTCCGAGGTCATGCGGCAGGTGGGCAGTCCCGGCTAGGATCGGCACCCGTGGCGCGTGACGGTTTTCCCGACGATCAAGACGACTATCCGGCCGGCGAGCCGACTCAGTACGCCGCCTACACCCCTGCACCGGATGACCCGACCGGGATCGCGCCCGTAGCTCCGGATGCACCCACCGGTCTCGCGCCGGCGGCCCGGGGTGCCGAGGCGGCCGGACAGGGTGCGCCCGACTCGGGTGCGCTGGCCTGGTCGCAGGATGACGGCACGGGTTCGGAGCCGGTTCCCTACACCGGTCCGGATTACACGGGCCCGGATTACACGGGCCCGGATTACACGGGCCCGGATTACACCGTGCCGCAGACCGATTCGCGTCCCACGGTGCTGATCGAGCCGGATGCTGGAACCGAGTTCGTCTCAGCGCCGTTGCCCTGGTATCGCAGGCCGCCGTTGCTGTTCGGTATCGCCGCCGCATTGGCAGCTGCGACGGTCGGTGGTCTTGCACTCACGCTGACGAGTACCGACAGCACCCCGACCACGACCACCACCCGGGTCACCAAACCCGGCGAGGCGCCACCCCCGGTGCCGCAGACGATCACGGTCACCGGAAGCAACGGCGAACCCACGGTCTCGACAGTCACCCCCACGACCACGACAACGGTGCCGGAGACGACCACCTCGTCCCCGACGACGACATCGCCCACCACGACAACAACAACGACGACAACCCCGACGACCACGACCACCACCACCACCACGACCACGACCACGACCACGACCACAACGACACCCCCGACGACGACCACCACGACGCCACCCACGACCACGACGCCACCCACGACCACGACGCCACCGACGACGACTACGAAACCGATCACAACGACTGAAGCTCCGCCCATCACGACAACGGTCGTTCCCCCGACGACGCAGGCGATCATCACCGGCGCAACGCTGCCGACGGTCAAGCCGGCGCCACCCGAATAGCCGGATTGAGACCGGTGTCGCGCCGCCGGGCCCGAGGGTGAGACTATGGGCCAACGACATGCCAAAGTTACCGTTCGGTAACAACCGCTAAGTTACCAGCCGGTAACTGCCAGACCTGCAGAGGGACGCCGTGGACACGCAGACTCTCATCCGACTCATCGTCGGCCTCGCCATGACCGCCATCGTCGGACTGCTCGCCGTCAAGCGAGTCGGCTGGCTGACGAAGTTGATCAGTTCCGGCCAGCCGACGGCCGACGAACGAGGCCGCAAAAACAACCTGGGCGAGCGGATCGGCAACCAGGCCAAAGAGGTATTCGGCCAGACCAAGCTGCTGACGTGGTCGATTCCCGGTATCGCGCACCTGTTCACGATGTGGGGCTTCTTCGTCCTCGCCACGGTGTACCTCGAGGCTTACGGCGTGCTGTTCAATCCCAAGTTCCACATCCCGGTGGTCGGTCGATGGGGCATTCTCGGCTTCCTGCAGGACTTCTTCGCCGTCGCAGTGCTGCTCGGCATCATCGCGTTCGCGATCATCCGGTTGCGGTCCGAACCCAAGGAGTACGGCCGCTCCTCGCGGTTCTACGGCTCACACACCGGCGGTGCCTGGCTGATCCTGTTCATGATCTTCAACGTCATCTGGACCTACGCGCTGTTCCGTGGTTCTGCGGTCAACAACGGCAACCTTCCCTACGGACCGGCGGCATTCTTCTCCCACGGCGTCGCCGCACTGCTGCACCCGCTGGGTGCACACGCCAACGAGATCATCGAGACCGTCGCCCTGCTGTTGCACATCGGTGTGATGCTGGTGTTCCTGCTGATCGTGCTGCACTCCAAGCATCTCCACATCGGCCTCGCACCGTTGAACGTCACGTTCAAGCGTCTGCCCGATGCGCTCGGCCCGCTGCTGCCAATGGAGTCCAAGGGCGAGCTGATCAACTTCGAAGATCCCGCCGACGACGCGGTGTTCGGCCGAGGCAAGATCGAGGACTTCACCTGGAAGGGCTATCTGGACCTCACCACGTGTACCGAGTGCGGCCGCTGCCAATCCCAGTGTCCAGCATGGAACACCGGAAAACCGCTGTCTCCCAAGATCTTGATCATGGATCTGCGCGATCACCTGTTCGCCAAGGCGCCCTACATCTTCGGCACCAAGAACGGTCCGACCGATACCGAGGGCGGCTTGGAGATCGGCGCCGACAATCCGCACCACGTTCCCGAGTCGGGCTTCGAGAGGGTGCCGGCGACCTCACCACTGCAGGCCACCCGTCCGCTGGTGGGTGATGCCGCAGCGCTCGGCGTGATCGACCCCGATGTGTTGTGGTCGTGCACCACCTGCGGGGCATGCGTCGAGCAGTGCCCGGTGGACATCGAGCACATCGACCACATCGTCGACATGCGCCGCTACCAGGTGATGATGGAATCGGAATTTCCCTCCGAGTTGAGCGGGCTTTACAAGAACCTTGAGAACAAGGGCAACCCGTGGGGCCAGAACGCCAAGGAACGGCTCACCTGGATCGACGAGGTCAGCTTCGACGTTCCGGTCTACGGCAGGGATGTCGAGTCATTCGCGGGCTTCGAGTATTTGTTCTGGGTGGGCTGTGCCGGCTCGCTCGACGATCGCGCCAAAAAGACCACCAAGGCCGTCGCCGAACTCCTCGCGGCGGCCGGGGTCAAATTCCTGGTTCTCGGTGACGCGGAGACCTGCACCGGTGACTCGGCTCGGCGCTCGGGCAACGAATTTCTGTTCCAGCAGTTGGCATCTCAGAACGTCGAGACCATCAACGACATGTTCACCGGCATCGAGCGAGTAGACCGCAAGGTCGTCGTCACATGCCCGCACTGCTTGAACACCCTGGGCCGGGAGTACCCCCAGGTCGGTGGCAACTACACCGTCCTGCATCACACCCAGTTGCTCAACCGGTTGGTCCGCGATAAGAAGCTGATCCCGGTCGAGTCCGTCAACGGTGCAGGCCAGGCCGGGACGATCACCTATCACGACCCGTGCTATCTCGGCCGACACAACAAGGTCTACGAGGCGCCGCGTGAGTTGATCGGCGCGTCCGGCGCGACGCTCACCGAGATGCCGCGCCATGCCGAGCGCGGATTCTGCTGCGGTGCCGGCGGTGCGCGGATGTGGATGGAGGAGCACCTCGGTAAGCGGGTCAACCATGAACGCGTTGATGAGGCCTTGAGCATCGACGCCACCAAGATCGCCACCGGCTGCCCGTTCTGCCGGGTGATGCTCACCGACGGCGTCGGAGACCGCGGCAAGGCCGATAGCGTCGAGGTCGTCGACGTCGCCCAGTTGCTACTGGGATCGCTGGACCGAAACGCACTGAGCCTGCCCGAGAAGGGCACCGCGGCAAAGCTTGCCGCCGCCCTGGCCCCTGCCATCACGGCGCCCAAGTCGGCGCCGAAACCCGAGCTTGTCCCGGCCACAGCAGCGGCATCCGCACCGGCGGCAACCGCACCGGCCGCACCGGCTCAGTCGGCTGCACCTGCTAAGGGTCTGGGCATGGCTGCCGGAGCCAAACGGCCCGGCGCGAAGAAGGCCGCCCCGGCCACGGCGGAGACGACGACACCGGTCGCCGAAGCAACGGCCACCGCGGAACCGGTTGCCGAGGCAACGGCCACGGCGGCACAGTCCGTCAAGGGCTTGGGCATCGCCGCCGGCGCGAAGCGGCCCGGCGCGAAGAAGTCCGCGCCGTCTTCCGCTACACCGGCTGAGTCCGTGGCCGAGCAGGCTCCCACTCCCGAGCCCATATCGGAATCACCGGCCGTTCCGGTCAATGCTCCGGAGGTCAAGGGCCTGGGTATCGCGAAGGGCGCACGGCCACCCGGCAAGCGCGGCTAGCCGATTTTCTGCAACTGGATCGGCGCCTGGGTGACCTGGCCGCCGGAACACTCACCGTTGGAGTCGGCGATCACGGTTCCGGCGAGGGTGTTCGCATCAAGTGAGTACCGGATAACGATGTCGGCGTAATTGCCGTCTCCGCAGATAACGCCGTCGGGCTTAGTGACGTTGTAGTTCCATCGACCGCTGGTCAGGGTGGCGACCGCGGTCCAGCCGCGATTGCTGACCAGGCTGGCAGTGCAACCCTCGGTCGCGCAGTTCGAGACAGCGGTGACGTAGAACTGGTCGGACCCACCGACAACGGAGTACTGGCCGTTGAGCCCGGCGTCGGCATGGGCCGGACTCGCGGCGCCCAGTGCGGTCACAGCCGCCAGGGAACATGCAGCGGCCAAGCCGCGAGTGATGGTGAGTTTCATTGCGCCTCCTTGTTAATGCAGGAAGTTAACAGTGTTTTGCCCCGAAAAGCGCCTGCACACAGGCAGATATGAAACCGAGTCCGAGATGTGACTGGAAAACCACTTGGTCGGACATGGGAGAATCATTGACGTGTCCACCCATCACATGCCGTGGCATGGCACCAGCCAGCACCCGCGGCCGCGGACGTTCACGCAGTCGACCAAACTGCAGGATGTTCTCTACGAGATCCGCGGCCCGGTGCATGATCATGCCGCCAGGCTTGAGGCCGAGGGCCACCGCATCCTGAAACTCAACATCGGCAACCCGGCCCCGTTCGGTTTCGAAGCGCCCGATGTGATCATGCGCGACATGATCCAGGCGCTGCCCGACGCCCAGGGTTACTCCGATTCCAAGGGCATCCTGTCGGCGCGACGCGCGGTGGTGACGCGCTATGAACTGGTCGACGGCTTCCCGCGCTTCGATGTCGACTCGGTGTTCCTCGGCAACGGCGTCTCCGAGTTGATCACGATGACACTGCAGTCGCTATTGGACAACGGCGATCAGGTTTTGATCCCGGCACCTGACTATCCGCTGTGGACGGCGTCGACGTCTCTGGCCGGCGGTACACCGGTGCACTACCTTTGCGACGAGACCAACGGTTGGCAACCCGATATCGCCGATATCGAATCGAAGATCACGCCGCGCACCAAGGCGCTGGTGGTGATCAACCCGAATAACCCGACCGGCGCGGTCTACAGCCGGGAGACGCTCGGCCAAATCGCCGATCTGGCGCGCAAACACCAACTGCTGCTGCTCGCTGATGAGATCTACGACAAGATCCTCTACGACGACGTCGTCCACATCCCCATGGCGTCCGTGGCTCCCGACCTGTTGTGCCTGACCTTCAATGGGTTGTCCAAGGCCTACCGGGTGGCCGGTTACCGATCCGGCTGGCTGGTGATCACCGGACCGACCGAGTACGCAACCAGTTTCATCGAGGGCATCAGCCTGCTGGCCAATATGCGGCTGTGCCCCAATGTGCCTGCGCAACATGCCATTCAGGTGGCGCTCGGCGGATATCAAAGCATTGACGATCTCGTCCTGCCCGGCGGCCGCTTGCTCGAACAGCGCGACCTGGCCTGGGAGAAACTCAATCAGATACCGGGAGTCTCCTGCGTCAAGCCACAGGGCGCGCTGTACGTCTTCCCCCGACTGGATCCCGAAGTTCATGACATCATCGATGATGAGAAGCTAGTGCTGGACCTGTTGCTCGAAGAGAAGATTCTGGTGACCCAGGGAAGCGGTTTCAACTGGCCCGCTCCGGATCATCTGCGCATCGTGACCTTGCCGTGGGCACGCGATCTCGCCAATGCCATTGAGCGCCTTGGCAATTTCCTGGCTAGTTACCGGCAGTAGCCGACTAACGCCGCTCCAACATGTCAAGCAGATATTGGCCGTAACCAGACTTGAGCACGGTGTGCGCCCGCTGGGCCAACTGGTCGTCGTTGATGAAGCCCAA
>Ga0194043_1001499_pt1 | contig 13106 bp, 10 predicted proteins | sample JunL4415m_MetaG_FD_161274 | JGI IMG/M metagenome (GOLD analysis project Ga0194043, IMG submission 161274) | Anoxic zone freshwater microbial communities from boreal shield lake in IISD Experimental Lakes Area, Ontario, Canada - Jun2016-L442-15m | ecosystem: Environmental > Aquatic > Freshwater >...
GCCTCTGCCATTGGGCTACAGGGGCCACGTTTTACAACGTGGGCAAATCTACCCGTTTTCCCAAGTGCGGAAACCACTTATAAAACAGGAAGGGCCGTTGGTTTATTCCCCTTATTTTCTGGCTAAGGACCAGGCGATTCCGTCCAAAATATCGGATTCAGATGCCACAAATTCTGTGGCGCCCGTTGCTTTCATGATTTCAGATAGAACTAGTGAACCGGCAGCAAATACATCAGCGCGTCCAGGATGTAAAAAACCAACATGAGATCTTTGCTCTGCATTCATCTTTTCAAATGTAAGTGCAACTGAGTGCGTTTGTTCAGCACTTACGTGGGCTAGGTGAATTAAGTGACGGTCGTATTCTGCAAGTCCTAATGCACTTGCTGCTACCGAAGTTGCAGTACCTGCAACTGCAACAACAGTTTTAGCTTTCGTAATTGGAACGATAGTTGCAGCCAGCGCTATTGCTTCTTGAATGTCCTTGCGCGCATTTTCAATTTCTTCAGGTTTTGGTGGATCCGAATGGATGTTTCGTTCCGTCATTCGTACACATCCAATGTTTACACTCTTTGCAAATTCAACTTCAGAGTAGCCAAAAACAAACTCAGTTGATCCCCCACCGATATCAACAACTAAGAATGGGGCTTGATCTGCAGCAAATTCTTTGGTTGCGCCAATGAAAGATAGTTTTGCTTCTTCTTCTCCTGAAATTACTTCAGGTTCGATACCAAGACGTTCTTTTACTCCGTCTATAAAAAGCTCGCGATTTGTAGCATCGCGTGTAGCACTCGTTGCACAAAAGCGAATCTCTTGTACGCCACGTTTAGCAATCTCAGTGGCAAATGAATCCACTGCCGCAAGAGTTCGTGCCATGGCATCTGGATGAAAGGCTTTAGTCTGATCGACTCCTTGACCGAGTCGCACAATCTCCATTGTTCGATAAATTTCTCGAAAATTTGAACCGTCGATATCTGTGATTAATAATCTAATTGAATTCGTTCCACAATCAATTGCTGCAACTCTCATGCATCCATCTCCGAATTACATGGATTTTCAATCCACCACTGTGGCAATTTACTTAACGCTTCATCTCCGAGGGGATTTATACCTAGACCAGCACTGAGTGAATGTGCAACGAGTGAGTGCAAACACTTAACTCGATCAGGCATTCCACCCGCAGATATATCTTCAACTTCATCAACAACTATTCCCAAGGCGTCGCGGGCGGCTAAATAAGCCTTATGTGCACTTGCGTAAGCAGAAGCTAAATCGGCATCATTGGTTAAGCGTTCATTCATTTCTGCCATTAATCCAGATGATTCAAGAGTAGAGATGGCAGCAGTAAGTCGTGGGCACGTTGCATAATAAAAAGTTGGAAATGGTGTGCCATCACTTAGTCGTGGCGGAGTCTGCACAACAGCTGGCATCGAACATGGACATCTATAACCAATTGCGTGCACATCTCTTGGAGTGCGACCTAATTGAAATTCAATGCAATCAAGATCGCGGGGTTGAACATCTTTCACTGATTTCGAGTTTCCGTAATCGACGCAATCATTCGCGCATACCAAGGTTGTCCATCTGGAATCTTGCTAGCAACAGTTGTTCCGCTTTCTTGTGTGTACTGTCCCGCTGAATCAGTAACTATGTATTGACGCTCACCAGGTAAGACAAAGTGCAGACGCTCACGTGCCTGAGATTTAATATATTCGGGATCTCTCCACATTAATAACTCTTTGCGAGCCTGCTCGAGCGCCTGATTGTTACTTGCGACCTGCGACTTAAGCGCACTGATCTGTGCACGTTGAGTGAAGTAGTGCTTAATTGGTGGCGCAATTGTTAGCGCCATTACAAAAAGTATGGTTGCAAGGGTTAATGCACGACTGTTGCCGCGTCGTTTATTAAAATTTAACCGATGACGTCGTGTCATTGTCTATCCCTTAAATCGCGGGAAAGCCGCGCGACCTGCATAAACCGCACCATCTGAAAGTTCTTCTTCAATGCGCAATAACTGGTTGTACTTAGCAACACGTTCTGTGCGTGCTGGTGCACCGGTTTTAATCTGTCCGCAATTAGTTGCAACAGCAAGATCTGCAATTGTGGTGTCTTCTGTTTCACCTGAGCGGTGGCTGAGCATGCTGCGGTAATCCGCACGATGCGCCATGTCTACTGCATCCAGAGTTTCTGTCAGTGTTCCAATTTGATTGACCTTTACCAAAAGGGCATTTGCAGTGTTGGTATCAATACCCTTTTTCAAACGAACTGGATTAGTAACAAATAAGTCATCTCCAACAATCTGAACGCGCTTTCCGAGAGATTCTGTCATTGAACCCCAGCCCGCCCAATCCTCTTCATCCAAGGGATCTTCAATAGAAACAAGTGGGTAGGCATCTACGAGAGAGGTGTAATAAGCAATCATCTCTTCAGAAGTTTTAGTTGATCCTTCAAATTTATATTTGCCATTTTCGTGAAATTCTGTGGCCGCAACATCCATTGCTAATGCAATTTCTTTTCCTGGCTTAAATCCAGCCAAAGTGATTGCTTCAATAATTAAATCAAGTGCCGCGCGATTGCTCTCTAGATTTGGAGCAAAACCACCTTCATCTCCAACGCTTGTTGCAAGTCCGCGCTTTTTCAAAACTGATTTAAGAGCGTGATAAATCTCTGCACCCCAACGAAGTGATTCGCGGAATGTTTCTGCACCAATTGGAGCAACCATAAACTCTTGAATATCAACATTTGTATCAGCGTGTGCGCCACCATTTAAAATATTCATCATTGGAACTGGCAAGAGGTGTGCGTTTGGTCCACCTAAATAACGAAATAGTGAAAGGTCGGCACTTTCCGCTTGTGCCTTTGCTACTGCCAGTGAAACGCCAAGAATTGAATTGGCACCGAGGCGTGATTTATTAGGTGTTCCATCTAGTGCGATCATTTCGCTATCTACTAAGCGTTGATCTTGTGCGTCTAGTCCAATAACTGCTTCAGCGATTTCACCATTTACAAATGCAACTGCTTTTTCAACGCCTTTTCCTAAATATCTTTTTCCACCATCGCGAAGTTCTGAAGCTTCAAATGCACCAGTTGACGCACCACTTGGAACAGCGGCTCGTGCTTGCGTTCCATCCTCTAATTGAATTTCAACTTCAACCGTTGGGTTTCCACGGGAGTCAAGAATTTCACGAGCACCGAGTGCTTCAATTAGTGCCACTTAATTCTCCTTCATTTGAAAAATCTGAATATGGCTAATCCTACCGCGCCTCTTGCTGCGCAATCTCACGCATTATTTGCTTGCTCTGCATACGTAGCGCATCTTCAGGATCTATACCGTTCTTGTGCGCCCATGAAATTACTGCAAGAAGTGCACTTCCAACTGATTCAGAAGTTGCCGGTGAATTCTCAGAATACGAGGGAACGTTCAGGTCTACGCCATATTTCTCTGCTCTATAGAGCAACTTATTAATTAAGGAAAGAGCTGGCTGCGATATCGCAACACCATCTAAAGCAGATGTACGCCCTTTTTCTGCGGCTTTAATTTCTTCCCAATTCGCAACTACTTCATCAGTGCTGCTTACTTTTTTGTCACCAAAAACGTGTGGATGCCTGCTGATGAGTTTTTCAGTGATTACTTTCGCGACATCCTCGATGGAAAATGGATCGGTTGGATGATCTTGTGCAATTCGCGAGTGGAAGTAAACCTGCAGCAAAATATCGCCAAGTTCTTCACGCATGCCGATGCGATCAGATTCGGCGATAGTGTCAATGAATTCATATGACTCTTCAAGTAAATACTTTATTAAAGACTCATGTGTTTGTTCTGCATCCCACGGACAGCCACCAGGTGAACGGAGTTGATCCATCACCTCAACTAATCGTTGCAAGTATGAAGTGCTCATACCTTTGCCGCGAATTACTACTTGTTAGAGGGAGTGACGGCAGATCCTGCTGAATCAGCAGCTACAACATCTGCAGTTGCAGCATCCCAAACTCCGTAGCGTGGATTGACAGTGACCTTCTGCTTTTTGGCTAGATCAACAACTAATTGTTGAATCGCAGCTCCAACTTGATCTGCAGCTACGCCAGTTGCTTGTAATCCTTGACCTAATTTTTCAGCGATGATGATGCCTTGCAAATACTGATCAAAATCTTTTGCAGCAATTCCAGCACCTACAAGAGCTTTTGGTAATCCTGTTGGTCCGCCAACTTGTTCTGTAATGCTTGCGCGGCGTGTATCAATTTCTGCTTTTGAAACACTTATTTTAACTTTTGCGGCAACTTCAGTTAATAGCTCCGTGAGAATATGGAAGCGCATTTGTGCGCGGTTAAGATTTTCTCCACTTTCTAATTGCATTTGTGAAGTGTCGACTGTGCCTCGTTCAGCCATGATTCCATCGATACTCGATTGAACAGTTGATTGTGAAATTTTGACTGAGCCAACTGTGGCAGCTGAACTAACTTGCGAACAACCAGTGAGCAATAACGCTACTGAAACTGCCGCAATTGAAATAACTTTTTTCACTATGAACTGCCTTTCGACGTTGGTGCCAATTCGGTAACTACCTGTGTTACCCAAGCCAGAAGAGAAGTATCCACTATCGGGGCAGTACTTTCTGACGGATTCCACGCAGAGCTCTTGGGTAAAGCGACTAAAACCGTTGATGATGCGGACTTATAGAGAGATCCTGGATACATGCGGGCCAATGTAATTTGTTTTGATTCAGGCAAATTGATGGGTGATAGACGTACAAATTTTCCCTGGGCAACGACTTCACGTAATGAAATACTCTTTGCAAAAGCGCGAAGTGCGGCAACACCTAAAAGCGTCTGCGCTTCTTGCGGAAGTGCTCCGAATCGATCCTTTAATTCCTCTTCTATGGCATCGACGTCTTCTCGGTTTCGAACATCTGCCAAGCGACGATAGAGATCTAAACGCAATCGCTCTCCAGTTACATAGGCAGCATCTAGATGTGCGTTAATTGGTAACTCCACTTTGCATTCGTGGTTAGGTTCTGAAGTTTCAATTATTCCTGATTTGTACTCGTGCACTGCCTCGCCAACCATCCGCATATACAAATCAAATCCAACATCGGCAATATGACCTGATTGCTCGCCACCTAATAAATTTCCGGCTCCACGAATTTCAAGGTCTTTAAGAGCAACGCGCATTCCTGCGCCAAGTTCGGTATTTGCAGCAATAGTTTTTAATCGATCATGCGCCAATTCGCTCAATGGTTGATCTGGTGGAAATAGGAAATATGCGTATGCGCGTTCGCGTCCACGCCCAACACGACCACGTAATTGATGAAGTTGAGAGAGTCCAAAGAGATCAGCACGTTCCACGATTAACGTGTTGGCATTTGCGATATCTAAACCACTCTCAACAATTGTTGTGCACACCAAGAGATCGAAATCTCTATTCCAAAAAGCAAGAATCACATCTTCAAGCGCACCTTCGCTCATCTGTCCATGAGCAATTCGAATTCGAGCTTCAGGCACAAGAGACTGTAGTTTTTGTGCCGCTTGATCAATTGATTCCACACGATTGTGAATATAAAAAATCTGTCCATCTCTTAGTAATTCACGATGTATAGCGGCGGTAATTTGTGCATCATCGCGTGCTCCTACATAAGTCAAAATTGGATGGCGTTCTTCAGGTGGCGTTGTAATCGTGGACATTTCACGAATACCTGTAACGGCCATCTCCAAGGTTCGCGGAATCGGCGTTGCAGACATCGCCAATACATCGACAGTTGTGCGGAGTTTCTTCAGAGATTCTTTCTGTTCAACGCCGAAGCGTTGTTCTTCATCTACGACAACTAGCCCCAGATCCTTAAAGCGCACGTCGTTAGAAAGTATTCGATGGGTACCAACAACTACATCAAGAGTTCCGGCTTCCATGCTTGCCAAAATTTCTTTACTCTCTTTTGCGGTATTGAATCGAGATAAGCCAGCGACTTGAATTGGAAATCCGGAGTATCGCTCGATGAAAGTTTTTGTATGTTGCTGCACAAGTAATGTGGTTGGCACCAAAACAGCAACTTGCTTCCCGTCTTGCACCGCTTTAAATGCTGCACGAATTGCAATCTCTGTTTTTCCATATCCCACATCGCCGCACACAATTCGATCCATTGGGTATGGGCGTTCCATGTCAGCTTTAACTTCATTAATTGTTGAGAGTTGATCAGGAGTTTCTATGTATGCAAAAGAATCTTCTAATTCACGTTGCCACGGTGTATCAGGTGAGAAAGCAAAACCGGGAGAAGAAGTGCGAGCGGCGTACAAGCGAATAAGTTCTCCAGCAATTTGACGCACTGCCTTGCGTGCTCGACCTTTAGCCTTCTGCCATTCGCCACTTCCGATGCGATGAACAGTTGGAGTTTCTCCACCAACATATTTACTTACTTGTTCTAGTGAATCGGTGGGAACAAAGATTCGATCTCCTGGTTGTCCGCGTTTAGCTGATGCGTATTCAAGAACCAGATATTCACGGGTAACTCCTGCCACTGTTCGTGAAACTAATTCGATATATCTGCCAATACCGTGTTGTTCGTGCACAACGAAATCACCAGCTTTTAATTCGAGTGGATCAATAGCAGTTTTACGTTTTGACGGGAGTTTTTCAGTGTTGTTGATAGCACCTTTGCTGCCTGATAAATCTCGTTCGCTGATAAAAAGAATCCGTGCAGAAGGCACACTAAAACCAAAGGCAATTGTGGAAGTAACAACTCGAACAGATATTTCAGCACTTCTAAAAAGATTTGAATATCGCTCGTGCATTCCATGGCCATGAGCTGCAAAGACCAAACTCTGTCCAGCCTCTGCCGCACTTCGAAACTCATCTACCAATCGCTCGGTATTTCCACGCAAAGGATCAATTGCTTGTGCTTCTAAGAATACTGCTTCTTTATCCAAATCACTTCCAAAAACATTAAAACTTCTTTGCTGCAATCCATTTTTATCGATTTCTGAATTTAATTCATCCCACTGCATATATGTGCCACTACCGCTATGAAGCGGGGTTGCTCCGCCACTAGCGGCGTTCAGCCATGAAGCAAGATAAAACTCTTCATTAGTTGCTAAAAGATCTGAAGCTCTAGATTTAATTCTTTCTTCATCTATAAAAATGACTTCTGTGTTCGTTGGCATGCGATCCAAAATACTTTCGGTTGAATCAACTAGTAGCGGAATAAATGATTCCATTCCTTCTGATGCAATACCGTCTGATAACTTTTCCAAAATCTCAGATGCCTGTGGAAAATCGATTATCAGCGCTCGTGCCATTGCTTGAACAGCAGGTGTCAGCAGTAACTCACGACATGGCAAGATTTTAATACTTTCACTGACAACACCGGTTGTTCGTTGTCCTGCAACATCGAAATAACTAATATCTTCAATTTCATCACCAAAAAAATCGATGCGGACGGGTTGATTTGCCAATGGGAGAAATACATCAACAATTCCACCGCGAACTGCAAATTCTCCACGACGTTCGACTAAATCAGTTCGTTGGTATGCAAGCTCTCCAAGGTGATTAATAAGTTCTTTAAGATCGCATTGTGCGCCCACAGCTAACTCGCGTACTGGCGTTTGAGCTAGCGAATTAATAATTCGGTGAATAAGCCCGCGCACTGGAGTTACAACAATCGGATTGTGAGCTTTGTTTTCTTTTAGTTTGATTAATGTTGAAATGCGTTGTGCAACTGTGTCACTGCGAGGACTTAAGCGCTCGTGTGGCAATGTTTCCCAAGCAGGAAATTCAAATACATCATCGTGTAATTCCCTGAGATCATTTACTAAATCTTCACTTGATCTACTGGAACTTGTAACAATTAACAGTGGCCGCTCTGCTGCTCGAATTGATGCAAGAAATGGGTGCAATGAAGTTGGCGCGATGATGCGCTTTTTGCATTCAAGTGCATCGCGAATATGTGCATCCGCTGCAAGTGCATCTCGGATGAGTTTCATCTGCTCCCCCTTTCTTATGTCGTATCAACTGTTGAGAAAACGCCTTAGGCCCCAACTCCGTGGAACCGGAGGGGGCTTAATGGGGCAAGTCTAAGGCAGGTGAACCTGCCATGATTAGCCAGTGCCTACGCAAGATTCCGCAGCAGCTATCGGTAACGATGGCGCTGGTTTGCGCGCCGATGTTCGAAAACTCGGTGACTTACTTGGTGAATCACTCGTTCGCCAAGAAGGACAAGAGTTACTTGAATTAGTAGAAGCAGTTCGCAAAGCAGGTAAAGATGGCGGTGGAGACGAACTCTTATCAACTTTATCGATAGAACAATCTGTACAACTCGTTCGTGCATTTAGTACATATTTCAATTTAGCTAACGTTGCAGAGCAAGTTCACCGCGCGCGAGTTCTAGCCGATGCTAGAGCGCAAGGTGGATCATGGATGGCAAAAGCCGTAGACAAAATTGCCGCAGCACAGAGTGCCAAATTGGCTGGACATGAATTTTCAACAGAAGATGTAACGCGTTGGATTAATGAATTAATGGTGCGACCAGTTTTTACTGCTCACCCAACGGAAGCAGCCCGACGTTCTGTCTTAAACAAATTAGGACGCGTTGCAAAGCTTCTCGATGAACCAAGTACTCCTGCTCAACGAAACCAATTGGCAGAAACTATTGATGTGCTGTGGCAAACCGATGAATTGCGCGTGGGGCGCCCAGAGCCACTTGATGAAGCAATGAATGCTCTGTATTACCTCGATGATTTATTTAAATTAACCATTCCTGAGGTGCTCAGTGATTTTAAGAATGAAATCAAGCGAATTGGAGTAGACCTTCCTCTTGATGCTCGTCCGATTTCATTCGGAAGTTGGATCGGTGGAGATCGTGATGGCAATCCAAATATCACTGCCTCGATTACAGAGTCTGCAATGTTGTTACAGGTTGGCCACGCAATTCGCGTAACTATCGCAGCGATGGATGAATTACGTCAGATGCTCTCTATTTCTACACGCATTACAGGTGTGAACAAAGCGCTCTTGGATTCTGTAGAAGAAGATCTCAAACATATTCCAGAGTTTGAAGAGCGCTTTAAACGTTTAAATGTTCAAGAGCCATATCGCTTGAAGGCGACTGCAATTGTGCATCGTCTTGGTTTTACTCGTAATCGCCATGCTTCAGGTGGCGCACACGTTGCGCATCGCGATTACAACAGCACCGCAGAACTATTGGCAGACCTTGCTTTGATGCGCGATTCATTACTGGAAAATCGTGGTGAACTAATGGCAAGTGGATTACTTGAGCGAACAATGCGTACGGTTTCAGCCTTTGGTCTTACGCATGCAACTCTTGACGTTCGTGAGCACTCTGATGCACATCACCACACACTCGCTTTTGCATTGGGTGATTCATATAAGAGCAAGAATCACCAAGAGCGTTTTGCTGTACTTGCAAGTGAGCTTGCGTCATCAAAAAATTTAGATTTCGGGAAGTGCGATGAACGTGCTCAAAAAACCCTAGATACTTTTAAAGCTATCTTCGAAATCGTGAAACGCTTTGGACCAGAATCCATTGAAACTTACATAGTTTCCATGACAAAGGGTTCTGATGATCTATTAGCTGCAGTCGTACTGGCTAAACAAGTCGGACTCGTAAATCTTTCTACGAACACAGCGGTAATTGGTTTTGCTCCACTGCTTGAAACTGTTGCCGAATTACGTGCAGCTGGTGAAATTTTGGAAACTTTGCTCAGTGATCCTGGCTATAGAAAGATTGTAGAACTTCGTGGAAACTTGCAAGAAATTATGTTGGGTTATTCCGATTCAAATAAAGATGCGGGTATTGCAACAAGCCAATGGGAAATTCATAGAGCACAACGTAAATTGCGCGACGTTGCAATAAAGCACGGCGTTAGGTTGCGACTATTTCATGGTCGCGGTGGTTCTGTTGGTCGCGGTGGCGGTCCGACATATGACGCACTCGTTGCTCTGCCATGGGGATCAATCGACGGCCAAATTAAGATGACTGAACAAGGCGAAGTCATCAGCGATAAGTATGCGTTGCCATCTCTTGCTCGTGAAAACATTGAGTTAATGCTCGCCGCTTCTCTTGAAGCCACAGTTCTCAACCGCGCACCACGTCAAAGCCAAGAGAGTTTGGATAAATGGAATTCCTGTATGGAACTCATCAGTGAAAATTCTTTCACTTGCTATCGCTCTTTAATTGATCATCCAGATTTACCTGCGTATTTCTATGCATCAACTCCCGTTGAACAACTCGGTGAAATGATGTTGGGTTCTAGACCTTCAAGACGTCCTGACGCCGCTGGAGGATTAGATAGTTTGCGCGCGATTCCATGGGTATTTGGTTGGACTCAATCTCGCCAAATTGTTCCTGGTTGGTTTGGTGTTGGAAGTGGATTAAAAGCAGCACGTGAAGCTGGTAAATCAGATGTTATTCAAGAGATGCTAGCAAACTGGCACTTCTTCCACACATTCATTAGCAATGTTGAAATGACCTTGGCCAAGACGGATTTAGAGATAGCAAAGCGTTATGTCCAAGCACTTGTTCCTAAAGAGTTGCATCACTTCTTAGATGTCATTGCTGAAGAGTTTAAATTAACCTGCGAAGAAATTCTTAAAGTAACCAAGAAAAACTCTCTCTTGGGCGATCAGCAAATTTTGGCTCGCACGCTTCAGGTGCGCGATGCCTACCTTGCGCCTTTGCACCTATTGCAGGTCAATTTGCTCGAGCGTGTGCGTGATCATGATGGTGAAGTCGATCCACTCTTGCAACGTGCACTCTTGTTAACAATAAATGGTGTTGCAGCAGGCCTACGAAATACAGGTTGATTCTTAGCTGTTAAAGCGTGATTGTGTATCTTCTAGACCATTAGTAATCAATGACTCAACCACATCACATCCACGATCTATAAATTCTGGCAGAGTTTTTTTCTCAGCAACTGAAAAAGCCTTCAAGACAAAGTCTGCAGGATCCTGCGAACCCATTGGGCGACCAATTCCTAAGCGGACTCGGAAGTAATCAGCGCTACCAAAAGCAGACGTCATGGATTTCAGACCGTTGTGGCCATTATCGCCACCAGCAAGTTTTGAACGAATTGTTGAATATGCAATATCTAATTCATCATGCAAAGCAATAATGTGATCAGGTTCTACTTTATAAAAAGATGCAAGCGCCTTTGCAGGTCCACCCGTTTCATTCATGTAACTCTTAGATTTTGCAATGATTACTGATTGCGCATTCTCGCCCACGCCAATTTTAAACGCGGCAACTTCATTGCGTGATTTATGAGAAGACCATTTAACTCTGTAACGTTTAGCTAGTTCGTCAACAACCATCTGTCCAACATTGTGGCGAGTTGCTGCATACTCTGGACCCGGATTACCGAGTCCAATAACTAACCAAACCATGTCTAAAGGTTAGTGGTTAAGCATCCTTCTTCTCGGCAGAAGCATCTGCTACAGGTGCGCCTTCAGCTGGAGCAGCAGCATCTGCTGCAGGAACAACAACTTCTTCAACTGCTGTTGAACGCTCTGAAAGGTGAACCACGATCATCTTAGGATCAGAAATAAGTACTACACCCGCGGGAAGAATTACATCTGCTGCGTACTTAGATGTACCCGCAACCAAACCTGCGATATCAAGGTCAAGGTGAGAAGGAATAGAAGTTGCTTCAGTCTCAACTTCAATTGTGTTGTTGACGTGCTCAAGAATTCCATCGCGATCGTATTCACCAGTTGCGTGAACTGGAACAGATACAACAACTTTTTCACCACGGCGAACAATGACAAGGTCAATGTGATCAAGAGTTAATTTAATTGGATGGCGAACAATTGCTTTAGGAAGTGTGAGTTCGGTTTTGCCATCTACAACAATGTCTAGAAGTACGTTTGAAGTTTTAAGGGCAACGCCTAATTCGCGTGCTGGAAGGGTGATGTGAGATGGCTTCTCTCCGTGACCATAGATCACAGCTGGAACTAATCCATCGCGACGTGCACGACGTGATGCGCCTTTACCGAATTCAGTACGACGAATTCCGTTGATGGTGATCTCAGCCATTTTAATTTCTCCCTGTTAGGTAAAACTTTCGGTTACTTCACAAAAGTCCCAGCAGGAGCATTTACCTGCACCGTCGATAACGGAAGTTAAAAACCCTCGCCGGAACGAGGCAAAGATTAGCGAAGGATTATCTGCTCTGGCAAATCGCGCTTATGAATGGCCATCAAAGAGGCTGGTAACAGATCCATCTTCGAAGACCTCTCGGATTGCGCGGCCAAGAAGTGGTGCGATCGAGAGAACTGTGAGGTTATCGAACTTTTGATCCTCCGTGATTGGAAGAGTGTTAGTGACAACAACTTCACTTGCACGAGAATTCTTTAGTCTTTCAATTGCTGGTCCTGAAAGTACAGCGTGAGTTGCTGCAATGATTACTTCTTTAGCACCTGCTTCAAAGAGCGCGTCCACTGCTTTAGTAATTGTGCCCGCAGTATCGATCATGTCATCAATAACAACGCAGGTTTGCCCTTCAACATCTCCGACGACGCGTCCTACGATTGATTCATTTGGAATGCGTGGATCGCGAGTTTTATGAATAAAAGCGATTGGACATCCACCCAGTAAATCTGACCAACGTTCTGCCACGCGTACTCGTCCAGAGTCTGGAGAAACAATTGTTAGTCGTGAGCGATCAACTTTAGATCCAACGTAATCTGCAAGCATTGGCAGTGCGAATAAGTGATCCACTGGTCCGTCGAAGAATCCTTGAATTTGTGATGTGTGAAGATCAACAACCATTAAACGATCGGCGCCAGCTGCCTTAAATAAATCTGCCATCAATCGCGCAGAAATTGGTTCGCGTCCGCGGTGCTTCTTATCCTGGCGTGCATAACCATAAAAAGGTGCGACAACTGTTATTCGTTTAGCAGATGCGCGCTTAAGTGCATCGACCATGATGAGTTGTTCCATGATTTGTTTATTTACTGGAGCAGAGTGAGACTGCAGTACGAATGCATCGCATCCACGAACACTCTCTTCGAAGCGAACAAATATTTCGCCATTTGCAAAGTCATATGCCGAAGTCGGTGTAATTGGAACACCTAGTTCGTATGCAACTTCTTCAGCTAACTCCGGAAA
>Ga0194043_1001501_pt1 | contig 13098 bp, 14 predicted proteins | sample JunL4415m_MetaG_FD_161274 | JGI IMG/M metagenome (GOLD analysis project Ga0194043, IMG submission 161274) | Anoxic zone freshwater microbial communities from boreal shield lake in IISD Experimental Lakes Area, Ontario, Canada - Jun2016-L442-15m | ecosystem: Environmental > Aquatic > Freshwater >...
ATATTTTTATATTTTATATTTTTAATCTCTTTCGTCATCATCACCATCATCATCGTAGTAACTACGACCATAACCACATTCAATGCGGTCTCTTTCTTCCATCGCATCCTCTTCGCGTTCTTGTGCTTCCATTTCTCTTCTGTATTCTTCCCTCGCTTCTAATTCTAGTTCTTCATCGTCTTCATGATACGCATGAAGATTTTCCCAACACATTGTGGCAGAGTATTCTTGTTCTAATGTTAGAACATTAGAGTCTTCGTAAGACATATCTTCTCTTTCAATCTGTTCAATATCAGGAGCGTAATCTGGTTGTAGTTCATCTTCTTCCTCTTCTTGACGAGGATCACGACAAGCATTACGCCATCTTTCTTCCTCGTCAAGAAGATGTGCATATTCGTCATCACTTAGTATTGGGTCTTGGTCTTCCCATGTCGAGTTACATCCTACTTTGCAACCTGTATGCCATATAGGATGGATTCCATTATTTGTTACATTACCTTTTAGAATACCACAATTTCCACAATATGCACCATTGTCCCAGTAATGGTTATTTTTGCGAGAAAGATTAATCTGAGATGTCATTTTTAAGTAGTCAATCGTTACAATCAACTACTGGAATATGAATTAGATGTATTGGAAGAAAAGCATTTCAATTTTTTTTTAGATTTGCTCATTTTCGTTTTCACTAAAAATTTTTTTAATTTCGCTTTTTAAAATTCGCTTTAAAAATGTATAAATGTACGAATAACAATTTAAAAAAAATAGAAGCTATAAATATAAATAGTATATGAAGTTTATCATCGCTTTTTTTATATCTCTACTTTTTTGGTAAGTAACTCGTCGAGTAATTCGTCAGAATGGCCAAAATTTGAAGGATTTGTTGAAAGATATCACAAAAAATATGATTCACTAGAAGAATTCGAGAATCGTTTGCAAATATTTTATGATAATTTACAAATTATTATTGATCATAATGAAGAAATACAAATAACAGATGGTAATCGATATATACTTGTTTCTTTTATAAACTAATGTATTTTTTATTTTTATTTTTATTTTTATTTTTATATTTAAAATTCGAAATCATATTCAATCATATTTTTAAAATCTCCTTTTAAATAACCGTATAAAGGAGCTCTAATTTTACTCAAAATTGATTCTTGAGTAAAATCTGCACCCATTAATTTAATAACTGATTTATTATATAATTCTGAAATTTTATCACTTTGTTTCATTTTTTCACTATTTTTATCTCTCCATGAACATAATCCATTTAATAATTTAAAATGAATAATTTTTAATAAATAAACAAAATCATCTGTACTCATTTTAATCCATTCATTTGTTTTTTTTATGGTTGTCTCTGTCGTTGTCTCTGTCGTTGTCGATTTATATATATAAAATACATTGGATTTTTCTGCAAAACAAGCAATTGGTTCATTTATCGACTCTGTATTGGTGCTTAAATTTCTTTTTAATATATTAATAATTGTTTGTGGAAAATTTTGTTCAATCAATAAGGTTATATCATCTTCAATAATAATAAATGATTTTATACGATCTTCATAATTTATTGGAAGCACAAATTGGCTATTTAACCATTTCACTACATTTAATTTTTTCTTTTTTTTATCAATCCATTTTTGCATTTCTTCCATTTTTTCTTCCATTTTTTGTTGTTTGATTGCCATTTCTTGAATAATATTGTATAATGTTGTTATACTTGGAATATCAGTTGTTTCCTCTTCTTCACAGTTTCTTAATCTCTTAGATTTATGAGCTATTTCACATAAAATAGTGTGCTTTTTATATGAATTAATTCTTGTATAATATTTACCACAATGTATACAATGATTTGTTGTTGTCATACTTTATTGTAATTTAATAAAGTATAATAATGTATATTTAAAATCAATTTTTTCTTTTTATCGTTGTAATATAAATGGCATTTGTTTATCCTGGAGATCCTGGTTCTGGTTCTACACAAACTCAAAATAATAATTACCCATTATTAACTAATATTTCCAATCAAATATGTCGTGGAAATAATTTCAAATTAAATAGTAGTGATCCAGCAGCTCAATATCAAACACAAAAAATTATACAAAATACAGTTCGAGTAAGTTCTTCTCTCTATACATGGAATTTAGGGGCTTTAAATATATATCAAAAACCATCTCTTTTATTAAGAACTGGTGTAAATTGGAATCAAATGAGTGATCGTGCTTTACCACATTATCAAACGAATAGTAGTAATTCTCAAGGTAGTTTTTATCATGGAAGTAGTACAAGACATACACAAACAAGAGAGAGACCAGGTGCAGGAACACCTGGTGGTGCTGGGGTAGATATCAAACATAATTCTTATTGTCGTTATTTGGGTCGTCTTAAGGCGAAAAGAGATATTCGTCGTGGTGTAATACCACCAACTTTTGGAGCTCCTATTCCATTTAGTCAAGCCTTTCCTATATATGGTGGAAAGACTGTGAAAACAGCTATTGTAAGTGGATGTAATTGTCCGGATGATAAATTAAAATCATTGAGAGATGATTTAATTATTTATAGAGCGTATTTTGATCCTTTAATGTTTAGCTCGAGTATTGTTTATCAAGTAGGTCAATATGTATATGCTCGCCTTTCGAATAACAGTCCAGTTTTACAAGCACAAATTACTCAGATTGATTCAACTGGAACAATTTTTACGATTCAATTTGTTTCAGATGCAAGTATAGCAAATGTCACAAGTTCTCAAATTATTCCTTATTTTCCATGTAATTGTTCACCTGGAAGTAATGGGTCTACGAATACGGGATATATTATGAATGGTAAATATCTTGAATTTTGTGATGTATTGAATTCGCTTACTGGTCCAAATTATATACAAGATATTGCCCTTGAATTTATTCCCGGGGTTTAATTATATTCCTGAGGTTTAATTATATTCCTGGGTTTAATTTATTTTTTTATAAATATAATATATTATGCCTCGTATGCAGATGTTTATTCAAAATAATCATTTACCTCGTGTAGCTGTTAGACCTTTAGGTAGTTATAATACACAAGTGAATCAAGGACAACTGAATCAAAGACAACTACAAAAAAAAGGTGATGGTTTAGTAAATATGGCATTCAATGCTTCTATGGTTAATCGTATTGCTGGTTTAAAACCAGGATGTAGTGCTTGTGGTAAAGGTTAGATAAGTAATTAAAGTATGAAATATTAAAATATCAAAATATATTATAAATGCCTGTAAGATTTTCACCAACTATGCGTGCTACTAATTTGAGTACTATGAGTGTTTATATTCCTGTTACTCGTAATTTAAATAATTGCAGTAATACATTATGTTATACATCTAATCATAATTACATTTATCAACCACATAGTGGTTATGGGTCTGTAGGAACATCAGCAGCTGGTTACTTAGCATGTAGAAAGCGTTTATAATTAAATATTTAATAAATTAATGATTTAAATATTTAATGAAAATTAAATAAAATGGCAACTTTAAATCGCGTTGAACAAATGAATAATGTGCAAAAAGAAGGATTAGAATTATTCAAGAAAAAAAATGCTGATTATGGTGATGCATTTGCTACTTATGGACCAGTAGGTGTCATTGTTCGCATTGGTGACAAAATTCAAAGGTTATCATCGGTTACAAAAAATGGAGTTGCATTAGTAGATAATGAAGGATTGAGAGATACTTTAATTGATTTACATAATTATTCAGCAATGGCAGTTATGCTTTTAGATGAAAATAAAAAAGATTTTTAATTATTAAATTACAAACATTAAATATGAAATATGAAATGGGACTGAATGTGATATTAGATTGTGATAAGCTTATGGTGGCAACTCACCCACATGATAATATGAAATGTCCTCTTTTAAACGGGCAATTTCTTTTTCTAATTCAGCGACTTTGATGCACTCTTGGTGATACAATCTTTCCATTTGTGCTGCATAATCCGCATCCACTAAATCAAAACTTTCGACTGGTGGTTCCTCGTATTCTTCGTCGTCATCATCTTCTTCAGTATCTTGAATGATCTGCGCTGGTTTTGCAGGTGAACTATCTTTCACCTGTCGTTTTCCTTTGTTCTCTAACACAACCCAATACCAAGGGTCTTGGTAAACCACTCTGGCTTCGAGCTCTGGATTCAGGACTCGCTCTTGAAATGTTCCAACTGTTTCTGTGTTGTTCCAATATTTAAAATGCACATATACGCTATAATAGGGATTGCCGTGACTGCCATGCTTGAGTACTCTGTCGATTTGGCGTATCTTTCCATAACCAAGACTCTCAAAAGTCTTTATGATGCGTTCATCCGAAATGTTTTCGAAAACGCGGGGAATAAACAACGATAAGATAGTTTGGTTCATGGATGTCATATTGCTTTCAAAGACCAGGTACTGCAAGAGTTATACTGATGCTTTAGTTATTTAAAAAGTTTTCAATTTTTTTTAAAACACTTTGTTTTTTGATGTCACTAAAAAAAGTTATTTTGTATGAATGGACATGTATGTTGCATATAGATATTTCATAGTAAGCTTTCTATTTTTTTTAGTGAATTCAAAAAACAAAGTGTTTTAAAAAAAATTGAAAAGCTTTTTTAAGTAAGAAGGTATGGTATTAACCTAAGGTCTAATAAACCTTAACCAGAATCTCCTCAACAACAATAATGTCGTTCGAATCAACAGCAAGTTTCATGTCTTTCTTTATTCCAGTTGTCCCCAGAAATTGGAATGAAATGGATTTCTGCAGGTTGTTTGCAGATAAATGTATCGGAGAAGTAGATCGCGTAGATTTCTTCGATATGGAAAATAAAGAATGGACATTGAGTGCATTTGTGCATTTGAAATCATGGGAGTATAATGAGTATACAGATCAGTTATACTTTGAGCTTGATTCTGTCTACGGAGCTGGTCAGTGGTATTTGGATGTACCAGGCCAGCCAGGTATGTATTTTATTCTTAAAAAAATGATTTCAGCAAAAATTCCAGATACGCGGTTGAACATCCATCAGTTGGCTGCAAAGGTTGCATATTTAGAAGAGATGTTCGTTGCACTTACGATTCAAGAGGAAGTTCAAGATCAAGACGAAGAAATGACCTATGACGAAATTATGGAAGACGGAGAAATCAGAGAAGATGATGTTCACCCATTGTTGGACAATGACGAAGATAGTAGCACTGATTTTGTCGACATGTATGATGCCACACCACCGGTTACGATGGCAACTCTTGTCGCTCAGACAGCAGGATTTGACTCATATCTAGACATTGAAATGCAAAGATTGGACTGCGAACTTTCAGCACTCATGGAAGTTGAGGAAAAAGATTGTGTGTTTCCTCTTTCAGTTACAAATGATTTGGAAGATGAAATCCAAGTTATTACCAACGATCTTATGACATACAACATCATCGAAAATGACGAAGACGATTATCAAATAGACCCATGCATTCTGTCGATGTATCGAGCGATTCAAAAAGTTGGTGCTCTCACAAAAGTTGTGAAAGAGGACAACAGAAGAAGAGAAAGAATGGATTTCACAGCGGAGCTTTGCGGAAATAACTAGTGCTTAGTTTGATAGTTTGCTTAAATTAAGATCTGTTTTGTTATTGTTGTAATTTCATAATTGTAATTTATTAAACCATTTTTTTATTTTTTTATTTTCTTTTTTATTTTTAAAAATTTGCACTAGTCCATGTATTAGTTGAATTTGCTTCAACCGTACAATTTGATAAATTACTAATAATTTGAATACTTAATGAAGCTTGATATGGATATGTAAGTGTACTCCCAATCATAGGACTCAATACAAAAGATATACTTGCATCATCATTACAATATGCGCTTAAACAATAATTAATAATTGCTGATGTGTTTACTTCGTTAGTAACTACTATATTATTACTATAAGTTATTCTACCATTTGGACATACTGAATCTACTACAACATTATAACCGTTACCAGGTGATGATGGATAATTATATTGATTTGTAAAAATAATATTACAATAATATGAACCATTTATGTTTAAAATTTGAGTATTTATGCCTGCATTTTGAGAAAATCTTGCAGGAAATATTTGCAACTGACAACTAGCAGAACCTGTTATATTATAAAGAGATGGATTACCTGATATAGCGGTCTGTTCTCCATATTCTGAAGCAACTTGATAATTTAGAGTTAATAAAATATAGTCGGTTAAATTACAACTAATATTAGGAAAATTTAATGTAACTATAACATTGCTTGCGTCTATTAAATCATTATAATAATAAGCAAAAGGTATTGTTGATGTTGATGGATTAGTGCTTATACTTGATATTGCACCATTACTATTTGTTGTAATAGTAGCATTTGTATAAGTTTGATCAGCTGTTAATGTAACCATAGCTGTTGTTTGTTGTGTTCCATCTGAAAATTGAATATAAGATCCATCTACTATAATATTTCCATAAACATCCAGTTGTCCGGTTATGTTTGTATTACCTGAAACATCCAGTTGTCCAGTTATGTTTGTATTACCTGAAACATCCAGTTGTCCGGTTATATTTGTATTACCTGAAACATCCAGTTGTCCGGTTATGTTTGTATTACCTGAAACATCCAGTTGTCCGGTTATGTTTGTATTACCTGAAACATCCACTTGTCCGGTTATGTTTGTATTACCTGAAACATCCACTTGTCCGGTTATGTTTGTATTACCTATAACATCCACTTGTCCGGTTATGTTTGTATTACCTATAACATCCACTTGTCCGGTTATGTTTGTATTACCTGAAACATCCACTTGTCCGGTAATATGTGTGTCTCCTATAACATCTACTTTACCCGTTATATTTGTATTACCGGAAATATCCACTTGTCCGGTAATATGTGTATCTCCTATAACATCCAGTTGTCCGGTTATGTTTGTATTACCGGAAATATCCACTTGTCCTGTAAGATCTAAATTTCCAGTAACATTCAATGCACCATAAATGTTATTCATACCTGTACTTAATGTGTCTCCCAAAATATTTAACACATAGGATGATGTTGATTCCATACCTATACCAACATTACCTAAATTATAATAAATGCCATATTCATTTGTAGACCATTGAGATTTAACATCTATTATAGAAATGGGTGGTGGAAATATTGGATAGAATGACATTATTATATGTATATGTAATAATTAAATAAAATAAATATTAGATATAAATATATAATGATATCCAAATCATCTGTCGGTAATTTTGAATTAAATGCGAATAAATATAATAAAGAAGAATTAGAAGAAATATTTGAACTGCCGCCCAATTATGATAATATTTTAATTGAAATAAAATCAACTCAATTAAGAGACAACATGTTTAGTTATAAAGGAATAGAAAATTCGGTTAAAGATAATATAAATACTTTTATCAATCAAGCCAAAGAAATATTAATAAAACAATTAAAAAATACGACAAATAATTTTCAAAAGATTGTCAATGCAGATGTTTATAATTTAGACTATAATTTAAAACCAGCAGCAACATTAGATGTTGGTTTGGCACATACTATTATAGAAAAGGAAGATAGGCCATATACGCAGTCAATGCCTAGTGAGTTTTATCCAGGTGCTCTCAATCCTTTAAAAAAGCGTATATTAAATAAATCGATCAATATTGATACTCGTTTTCGTAATAATTATTATGCAACTCAATCCACAAATTTTCATTTGGATTTACCCATTAAATTTAATAATGTTGTTTCATTACAACTAAGTGCTTTTGAATTTTCAACAACTGCATATGTAATTTCTAAGCAATCAGGAACGAATTTTTTTTGGGTATCTGCATCACCCAATGACAATAGTGTGATTCCTGTGAATCCTCCCGAAAAATTATGTATTATTGTACCTGATGGCAATTATACACCAATTGATTTAGTGAATTTTATAAATAACTATATATCTACAAATGCGTCATTTGTTGCAAGCCAATATTTAAAAAATATAGTATTTGTATTGAATATTGGTGGTACTTCTTTAACAAGTGGTTCAGGTCAAATGGTAGTAGGAATTAAAACAAATTCCAATGTTACATATAGTTTTAATTTTAATTTGGATTTTCAAGCGGATATAAATGGTAATCCGGATAATGGAACACCTTTGCCATTGAAATTAGGTTGGATTATGGGTTTTCGAGAGGGATATTATGAAAATAATACGGATTATGTAAGTGAAGGAATTGTCGATACTTCTGGACCAAGATATCTGTATTTAGTGGTTGATGATTATAATAATAATGTGAATAATAATTTTTATAGTGCATTTAATTCATCTATTCTCAATAAAAATATATTAGCTCGTATTAGCTTGCAATCGCCGGTATTTAATAATTTAACACAAAATAATTTAAATTTGATTACAACTCCGAGACAATATTTTGGTCCAATAGACATACAAAAGTTGCAAGTTCAATTATTAGATGAATATGGTCGAATCATAACTTTAAATAATATGGATTATTCTTTTTGTTTGACAATGCAATTGGTGTATGACATTTAATTTTAAATTATTTTAAATTATTTTAAATTATAAATACATAAAAATAAAATAATTTTATACAATTTGTTATTCTTGAGCAAAAAGGTGTTTTAGTAGTAGTCATTGAATATTTTTTATATTTATATTCATCTTCATATTTATCATTTTCTTTTTCTTGACAATCGTAGTATTCTCTCTCATAAAATTTATCTTCATAATTTTTATAATATTTGTCGTATTCATCATCGCATTCATCCTCATAATCATGATCATAAGTTGTTTCATGAATTGTTATCATACTTTGTGTAATTTTTTGATATTTATATTTATTACAAGCGAATTTTAGACGATGATTATGTTGGACATCTAAATCAACAAAGAATCCCCATTCATTATTAATATCATTTGGATATAAATATGACTCATTTTTTATTACTGTATTGAACATAGTTACTCAAATATTATAATAAATTATAATAAAATATTATTATTATAATTTAAATCAATTTTATTTGTAATCGCAAATTAGTAATTAATTTATGATTTCATTTTTTTTATCATACTTTTTGCACGAGATGATATACTTTTATAGTTTTGTTGACCAGTTTTACTGGAATATTCACGAGCACGAACATAAGCAGCATAAACACCTTTTTTGCTAATTGTGCATGTATTTTTTTTGCATATAGGAAATGATTTTTTTGTTCCTAAAAAGCATTTTTTACCGCATTTTTTTAACATTACTGTTCTTTGATGAGTTCCTGGTGCTTCTTTTTTCCATCCACTCCACGGTACTTGTTTTCTTGTTTTAGCCATTATATATATTCTAATATAATTATTTGAATATTTGTGTATATAGCAATTTATATAGCAATTTATATTATAATATGGATAATATTGATTTATCGAATAATATTGATGTATCGAATAATAATGGTGTAGAAGAAATAGAATTGAATATTAATGATATTAATGATATTAATGATATTAATGATATTATTGATGTTTCAACAAATCAAATAATTAGTAATAATGGGGTTATTTTAAATAATATTTCACCGACATTTTTTCCAGTATTTTATAAGTCACATGAACAAAATATTGAAAATGAAAATGATTCTGAATCAGATAGTATTGAATCCTGTGAATCTTGTGAATCTTATCAAAGGGCTTTTGAAAATGAAAATAAAGAAATTGGACCAGTCGGTGTTTCTACAGGAATCTATGGGAAACATATTCAATATTGTAAATTGAGATATTTAGAAGCAGAAAGAGAGATTAACGAACAATATTCGACAATAAATCACGATTACTCCTCTTCATTAGATGTTTTGGCAAGTTATTTAAAAGGTCAAAAGATTATTTATATGGAGGCCAAATATTATTGTGAGAGAAATTTGAATAAATTAATGATGCCTGCCATTATGTTATCGACTGCTGCGACAGTTTTGGCATCGATTGTGTCGAATTATAAATGGGGATCTATGTTGATATCATCTGTGAATGCTGTAATTGCTTTTTTATTAGCTTTGGTAAATTATTTTAAATTAGACGCTGCGTCAGAAGCACATAAAATATCTGCACATCAATATGATAAATTACAAAGTTCTGTTGAATTTACTTCAGGTGCTTTATTATTATTTGGTAATTATAAAAATAAAAAAGATTATAAAATACATAATTGTTATGATGATTGTGATACCGATTTTGGTATAAATAATATTAAAAAAGATTGTAAAAAAGATGGTATAAATAATGTAAATCATGTTGGTAAAAAAGATGGTATAAATAATGTAAATCATGTTGGTAAAAAAGATGATGTTGAGCATTGTGATGAAGATGATAACGATATTAGTAAAAAAGTTAATACATTTAAAGGTTCATTAGAGGAAGCATTAGCTATAAAATTATCGGAAGTAGAAAAAAAGATTACAGAAATTAAAGAAACCAATCAATTTTTGATTCCAGAAATTATTCGAAAACATTATCCGGTTATTTATAATACGAACATATTCTCTATTATTAAAAAAATAGATGACATAAAAAAGAAAAAAATTACATTTTTAATGAATATAAAAAATCAAATTCGATATATTGAATCAGTAATAGATTATTATGGGAAAGTTTCAGATAATTTGAAAAAAAGAGATAATGTAAACATGGAATTGCTTAGAAATCAATTGGTTGATTTAATGGAAGACAAACGAGATTATATGAAGGAAATATTGCTTTTGAAATCCGCCTTTTCTGTTATTGATGAAATGTTTCATAAAGAAATAGAAAATGCACAAAAAAAAAAATCGCGTTGGTTTTTTCGGTGGTGTTGGCATTATGAAGAATTACCAAATGTTATGGCTTTAAATCCTTTTATTGATAATTTAATGGATCCATTTAAGGATCGAACAAAAGAAGAATTTGAAAAACTAGAAGAGTTGTTACATTTTAAAGAAAAACAACTTGAATTAAAGAAAAAAGAGCATCGAATAAAATGTGAGCAACATATAATTGAAATGGATGATATAAATATGAATTATGAAAAAAAGTTTCTGGAAAATGAAATACATAAAAAAGCAAAAAAACAAGATATTAAAATATATCATAATATGACTCCTCCTAATCGAAGACATAAAACTGAAGTAGCGAATAATTATAATAATATATTAAATTCTAATAAAAATAAAACATCGTTTATTAAAAGCGATTTAATTAATTTTTAATTAAACCATGTTTGAATAGTTTTCTTGCTTTTTTGTATTTTTTTTAGTGAATTCATTTTTTCATATGAATTAAAAAAAATTGAAATACTTTTGGGATTCATATGAAAAGCATAGCTCCATAGGAGAACACAGTCCGACTACAACTTTAAGTAATCAAATGACAACTATCAACGAATATTCTGTTGCACCGGAAGTGAATCTTTCTGCAATTCCTGCTAATGTTCCCAGTTTATGTATTCCTCGGGTATTTAAAAATATTACACGCGATCGCATCTTTGAATGTTTCAATGATCTCAATATTGGTGTGATAGACCGGATTGATATGGTACACTGCCATTCTGAAAAAGGTGACAGCTATTTTCGGGTATTCATTCATCTGCATTGGAATCGTTCAGAACAAGCTTGCAAAGCTCGTGCTCGTGTTTTGTCCGGGAAAGAAATCAAGATTGTGTATGATGCTCCTTGGTTCTGGAAAGTCACTGCAAATCGCGTTATGAATGCTGCGCCTGTTGAAGCTCGTGTGTTTCATCATTCTCATCAACCTCGTGCTGTGTTGGCAATTGACGATGATGACATTGAAACCAGTATGCTGAAAATAAAAGCACAGAATGATCGGGACCGAGATGTGAATCGCATCGTCATGGGAACTAATGGACGAATAACTGGGAACTATCGCAGGGATCAGCATCGTGGCGATCAGCATCGTCATGGCGACTATCGCAGGGAACAACATCGTGGCGATCAGCATCGTCATGGCGATTATCGCAGGGAACAACATCGTGGCGACTATCGCACTGCTAACAGATCTTACAACAGAAATCAAAGAGATAACGACAATAAAGACCATCAAGCAGGTCTTGTGGAAAAGCAAGAGATTGAAGAATATTTGACAAAACTATCTGTGACTGATGTTCCAGATGTTCCTATTGTTCCAGTTGTGGAAATTGCACGACCCCCGCTTAAAAAAAAGCGTGTGATTACAAAAACACCAAAACTTCTACAAGTCGAAGAAGAAAAAGAAGATGGAGAAGTATAAATTTTACTAGTTGATTTAGTACTTGATTTAGTAGTTTGTTTTGAATTGATGTTTTGATTTATTGTAAATTAATAAAGAAAGTGAAAAAAGAAATGTATTAATACATTCTTTTTTATTTATTTTTATAAATGCTATTGTTAATAAAGTATAATTTAATGTATTCACAAAATAGACACTTTCATATTGAAAAAAATGAAACTTCATCTTCTGTTTCTTTACATTTAAAAACACCTAATGTAGCATTTTTGAAAAGTATTGCAAAACTGGACTTTATGTATCATGCATTTTGTGACACATCTTTTTCAAAAATACAATTTTTAGGTTCAAATGTTTTTTCTTTACCACAATTTATGGAAAAAATATTATTAGATAAAGGTACTAATAAATTATCTTATAATACAATTTCACGATTGATTCAATGTATTGCTCAACAACAAATATTATTAGAAGAACATGGATACAGTTTTTTCTCTCTCTCATTAGATGATATTATTGTGATTGATGAATGGAATTTTTTCTCTGGTAATCCCAACTTGTGTAGACCTTTATCATCCAACAAAATGATTTTGTTTACTTCACCATTTGAGAGAAATAATTTTGTAAGTCCAGAAATTATTGAAATAAACAAATTACCTTCTTCTGTTTCTATAAAAACATTTTATTATTCTTTAGCCTCAATGGCTTTTTTTTGTTTTTTTAGAAAACAGTATAATTGTTCTGATAATGATGTGGAAATATATTCTTGTTTTCAATCGATTTTAAATACAAAATTATATTGGTTTTTCAAAAGAGCATTTGAAAAAGATGTTAAT
>Ga0194043_1001508_pt1 | contig 13078 bp, 6 predicted proteins | sample JunL4415m_MetaG_FD_161274 | JGI IMG/M metagenome (GOLD analysis project Ga0194043, IMG submission 161274) | Anoxic zone freshwater microbial communities from boreal shield lake in IISD Experimental Lakes Area, Ontario, Canada - Jun2016-L442-15m | ecosystem: Environmental > Aquatic > Freshwater >...
ATTGATGCCAATACGCCAGCAGCCCCAATTGTTGACTTACTTTTGTATGTTAATATCGCCAATGTGGCTAGCACGCCTTTGGTGGTAACTGGTGAAGTTGGAATCACGGTTGATTATACGGTTGGTACTGTCAGTGGTTCTGGTACGGTCGGTAGCGACGGAACGGTTACTTTTCTTTTGGATTTAACCGCTTTACCACAAGGGTTGGTAAGCGCAGCCGTAACCTTAACCGATGCCGCTGGCAATATCAGCTTGGCAGGAAACGATACGGCCACCAAGGATACAATTGCGCCTGACGCACCAGTGGTCGCCTTACCAACATATATCAATACCTTAAATCAAACTGCGCCAACCATTTCTGGTTCTGGCGAAGCAGCAGCAACTGTGGCCTATACCGTTACCGATACTGATGATGCAACCGTAACGGGTAGTGGAGCAGTAACGCCTGGCACTACTATCAGTTTTGCGGCCAATGATTTGTACGGATTAATCGATGGCAGCTTGGCGTTAACCGCCTCACAGACCGACTTAGCTGGTAACACCAGCGCAGTGAGCGCACTAAGTTATACTACTAAAGAAACAATTAAACCAACCTTAACTGCTTTGGATTCTGATGGTAAACGATTTAAGGTGGGAAATTATCTGATTACCGCTACTTTTACTGAGCCGGTAACCAGTCCAAAAATAGCAGTTGCCTACTCATCAATCAACGGCACTTGTGCGGATATTGCTGCTAACGCAATGACCGCAACCGCGGAAGCGAATGTGTATACTTATGATTTGGTCGTTGGTGATGCCTGCGACGGTGCTTTGGGTACGGCAACGATTAGTGATGCAACTGATGTGCCAGGCAATATTATCAACGCAGATAGTACACATATTTTCGTAGTTGACACCTTGGCTCCGGTTTTTTCCGCTACCGCACCAGCGAACGATGCCTATATTAAAGCTGACTTTTCAGTTGTTTATACGTTGAATGAAGATTTACAGAGTGGTAACCTTGAAATATTTGGTAGCCCGGTTCACGCCTATACGTTAACCGGTTTAGACTTGATTGCCGGTACACACACTATTACCGGCAGTAGCTTTACCGGCACCTTTATTGATGGTCATGTTTATTCAATTTCGTTTAATGGTGTTGATTTAGCTGGCAACGGTGCCACCTTCACCAATACCAATATTACTTATGATATCACTGCGCCAACCGTTATTAACGTAACTTCTCCTAAGACAGACGGTGCTTACAAGGCCGGCGAGGTAATTGATGTTACGGTTCAGTTTAGCGAACCAGTGAATGCCACCACGCATTATGTGCCAGCTGGTTGTGGGTATTGGTCATGGTCATCATGCTGGGATGCCATTGATGAACGGCCATACCTTATCCTTGAAACAGGCACTACTGATCGAACGATAAATTATTCCAGTGGTTCCGGGTCTGACACCTTAGTCTTTTCTTATACCGTACAACCAGGCGATACAAGCGCGGATTTGGATTATCTCTCAGCAAGTGCCCTATATTTAAACGGCCAAGCTATTCGCGATTTGGCGGGCAATGATACCAATTTAGCTTTGCCACTTCCTGGTGCAACTAATTCTTTGGGGTATAACAAAAACATTGTCATTGATACCACCGCACCAAGCGCTGTGCTTTCAACTTCTGCACCGGACCCAACCAACACCTCACCAATTCCTGCTACCGCAACCTTCTCAGAGCCAGTAACCGGTTTTGAACTTGGCGACATTGTGGTGGGCAACGGTGTGGCGAGCAATTTTGTGGCAGTGAGTCCGACTGTATATACGTTTGATATCACACCGACTGCCGACGGGGAAGTAACTATTAACGTGCCAAGTGCCAGTGTAATCGATATTGCTGCCAATGCCAACACCGCCGCCGATCAGTTATCATTAGTATATGATGCAACTAAACCACAGGTCGCTTCAGTTAATTTTAAGGAAGGTGCTGTTGCGTCTGATAGTTTGGTTAAAGCGGGTGATGTCTTGACTATCGAAGTCATGTTTGATGAACCGATGGCAGCAACCCCGCTACCAACTATTGCCATCTCTGGCAGTAATATATTAGCTGCTACCAACTTGACTCGTGTTGATGCTACTCATTATACCTATAACTATACCGTTGGGGCTGGTGATGGATTTGCTTACGTAGCCATTATTGGAGGTAAGGATTTAGCTGGCAATATTCAAGTAGATTCAAATTCATCAAAATTTACTGTTGATAATACCAAGCCGGTAATTACACAACACGCTCCAGTGGTTGAAGCGGCAAATTCGTTTGGCGGCAAGGTAGTTACCTACGAAGTGATTGCCACTGACACGCAAGACGGACCGGTAACCGCAATTTGCACACCAGCTTCTGGCACCAAATTTGCAGTTAGCTTAACCACAGCTGTCACCTGTAATGTTACTGATCAAGCCGGAAATGCAGCTGACCCTATGACTTTTGATATCACGGTTAATCCCGATAATATTGCCCAATTAATTGTTACTGGTGTAACCCCAGTAACCACCGATCAGTCAAGCGTCATCTCGGTTACGGGCAAAGATCAATACGGCAACATCACTACTAATCAAAGCGGTACGATCGTAGCCATTACGGCAGACAACGGTGGCGCGTTAGCCGAAACGTTGGTTACTTTAGTTAGCGGATTGGCTGGCACTACTCTGACTAAGTCAGTTGCTGGTGATGTACATGTAACCGTAACCAGTGGCACACTTATCCCGGGTAATACCACAGTGCATTTTAATCCAGCAGATACCACTGGTCCAAATATCACTGCCTTTTCTCCAGCTGTGGGCGCAACCGATGTATCAGTGAGCGCACCATTATTTTTCATCTTTAATGAAACCTTGAAGTTAGCCACAGTAAACTCAACCAATGTTCAATTGTGGAAAGCAGGTATTGATGGCGCACCAGCTGAACAAGTGAGCGCAATCGTATCATTAGTTGAGGGTGGCAAACGGGTTGACCTGACTCCAGCAGCGCCTCTTGCTTACAGCACCTCATATTATTTCGTCGTAACCGCTGGTATTACTGATGAGGCAAACAATGCTCAGACTACTCCAAAGAACAGCGTTAACACTGGCTTTACTACCGCACTGAACACTGCCGATATCATTGCTCCTACCGTAATCGCTCAGTCGCCATTAGCGGAAACTTCTGGTGTGTTGGTAACCGTTAATCCTTACGTTGATTTTTCAGAACCGATGAAGCTGGCAACTTTGCTATCAACTAATGTTCAGTTAAGAAAATCAACTGATAATAGCGTGGTACCTGCGAGCATCGCAGTAGAAAACGGCGGTACTCGTGCAGTGATTAAACCAACAGCCAGCTTAGACTTAAACACTAGTTATTACGTGCATGTTGGAACTGGTGTAACTGATGAGGCAGGTAATGCCTTGGCCGCTGCTTATACTGGTGGTGCTTTTACCACTGAACGTGATTCAACGGTATTAGCCGTAACCGGAATCTCTGCCTTGAGCACGTATGCTACCGCTGATGATACCTTCGAACATGGCTGGAAATGGGCCATTAATGTAACCGCACCAACTGCAGAAACAGAGTTGCGCGTAAAATTTAGTGATTTTGTCAGCGGAACGAACGTGATTCCAGCCGCAGTCAATATTCGTTATTCCTCTGTCCAAGCTTCGGGCGGACCAGTTGTTATTAGTGCTGCAGATATCTATGGGAGTGCAATTAGCTTGACCGGAGATTTAGATCCAAGTACTTTAGGGAGGCAGTTCCAAATAATTGTAGAGGTTAAAGTTCCGGTTGGGTCGGCTGGCGGTTCTTACTCCACTAGCTACGGCATCGACACTTCTGCTCCAGCGCTTTAATTAAACGAAAGACACCAGTATGGAAATGAATAAATTTATTGGACTAATGATAGCGACATCGGTAATCCTTAGCGGATTACCGGCTGTCGCCTCAGAAGTTACCGGTGGACTTTCTACCGGTTTAGGGACTAGCATATCCGGTACGGTGGTGGTAGCACCAACCGCTTCACCCGTCTCTGGATCGTATACTGCGGCACAAAGTGTGACGTTGTCTGCGTCTGGCGCATTGTCAATTCGGTATACTACCGACGGCACTGAGCCAAGTTGCTCAATTGGCACTACCTATGGCAGTGCTATCGCCGTGCCAGCTTCGGTTACCATTAAGGCAATTGCTTGTTTCGCCGGCAATTATCCTTCAAGTGTTTCAACCTTTGGCTATACCATAACAATCCCACTAGTTACTCCTCCTGGAGGTGGAGGTGGTGGAGGTGGTGGTGGCGGTTCAACTCCGGACACAACCGCACCAACAAATACCTCGGTAGTAATTAATAGTGGGGCAGCGACCACTGAAAGTGTTAGCGTTTCTCTTACCCTTGCTGCTAGTGATACTTCGGCAATACAGATGATGATTTCTAACACCTTAAGTTTTAGCGGGTTATCATGGGAGCCGTATGCGATTACCAAGGCGTGGACACTTACCGAGGGCTTGGGGGTTAAAACCGTGTATGTAAAATTTAAAGATGCCTCTGATAATACTTCAGTAGTTGTGACGGATACCATTTCATTGGTTGCACCAGTTGCACCGTTGGCCTTAGGTTCGGGTGTTTCAGGGGGCTTGCAACGGGTTTTGGGTGCCAAGGTGACGAGTACTAATGAGGCACAATTAGATCAAATTGTCTTAGAAGCAATGGCCATTCGCCGTGTCGGTGTGGAAAATATTTTAGCTTTGTCTGGTGCTCCTCGAAACGAGGCTAAGGAAAAAGCGGGCTACGATAAATATGTAAAGACCTTACTAAAAGGATTAGCCACGTTACCAACTGAAGAACAAAACGATCTGACTAATTTTATTGTCTATGGCACACCATTGACCAAGAGCTTGGGTGCTGGTGAGCGCGCCGGTGTTCTAGGTTCTTACAAGGCTGCGTTTGGTAAGTTGCCAACCACACAAACCGAATGGGAAGACGCGATTAAGATTTCTATTGGTCGGTGGCCAACCGAACGAAGCCCTAAAAAAGAGGCAGCTGCTTTAGTAGAATTTAAAAAAATCTACAAGCGGGAAGCGGTGATGACGAATCGTAATGATAATGCCGCCATTACTATCATGGCGTATGGCTTACGGACGGCGAAAAGAAACAAGGCTAGCGAGAATGCAGCTAGTAAGATCTTTAAAGCAGTGTATAAGCACGCACCATTATCAGCTAGTGATTGGGACATTGTCCGCGCCATTGCCTATAGCGGTGCAAAAAGATAATTGATTTGTTTAGCATATTTTAAAACAAGGCCAATATGGCCTTGTTTTAATTTGGTAAGTTAAAAAAGACAGATTTAAAAAAAATTGTTATAATACATTCATTATTAAACTAAATATAAAAACATGAAGAAAGCAATTTTGTTTTCGATGGTTTTTTCGTTAACTTTGGCTTCGGCTGGAATAGTGTTGGCGGAAAATCCAGGAGCAGGACAAATTAGACTGCCAGCTCAATCTGTTCGACCGATAAATCAACCAAACAAGATTTCCGTTGGTCTTGGTTTGGAAAATCCAACTATGAAACCGCCTGTTAAGCCACAGGGCCAGGAAAAAGGTGTAAAGCCTAAGACAGACGAACAAAAACCAGCTCAGCCTATTCAAGGTGCTATGGATTCTAGTTCTATGGAAAATCCTAACTTTTTCATGGCGACCACCTCTGCCAAAAGAGTACAAGAAAAAATATCCGACCTGAAAGAGGTAAAGCTGTATGACAATGTTAAAAAAGTTGGCAAGACGTTGTATGGTGTAAAAAAACAAACTGCACCTAAGCCAGCTTTTATTACTGCTGATGTTGCACCATGTGTTAAGGCAGCAATTCATAGAAGGGCAGATGCGTTATCGGCGGTAATGAGCCAACATGGACAAGAAGTAGTCACTTCTTTAGAAAAAAGAACCGCTTGCGAAATCTTGGCATTAGATAAAACTACTGCTACAGAGCAATTTGAAGCTAATAAACTTTGTATTAAAGCAGAACAAACAACTAAAGCTGAAATCGAGGCCTCATTTGAAAAAGGTCGTGGGGAAGCTCAGAAAGCCTTTCAAGCCGAGGTAAAACAGTGTGTTGGACCACAAATGAAAATTCGGGCTACTAGTACTGAAGAAGTGTCTAGTTAAAAATAAAAAATATAAAATCTATAAAATTACGAGGACTATATAGTTCTCGTAATTTTTTTTGAAAACAATCCTTTACAAAAATTAAAAAAAGTGGTATATTTTGCCGGTAGCTTTTTAGATTAGGTGTATTATGGATAAATATGCTGAATTTGAGGGCTAATTTAACTAATATTAGCCAAAGTTATTATTCATGAAAACATTTAAAGAATTAGGTTTGAATGATCACATTCAAAAAAGCCTAGAGGAACTAGGGTACATCGAGGCCACGCCGATTCAAGAGCAGGCCATCCCTTTTGTGTTAGAAAACAATCAGGATCTAATCGGGTTAGCCCAAACTGGTACCGGTAAAACCGCTGCCTTTGGTCTGCCAATTTTACATAAATTAGCCAAAAATAAAGAAGTTCAGGCCATTATTCTGTGCCCAACCCGCGAACTGTGTTTGCAAATTAGCAAGGAAGTGTCTGGCTTTGCTAAACATTCACCTGGCGTTACCTTGGCTACGGTCTATGGCGGTGCTCGTGCAGATTTACAAGTTCAGCAGATTCGTGGTGGTGCCAACATTGTAGTGGGCACACCAGGGCGGGTGCATGACATGATTCGCCGCAAGATTTTAAAATTACAAACCATTCGATTTGTTGTGCTAGATGAGGCCGACGAGATGCTTGATCTCGGTTTTAAAGACGACTTGGATGCGATTTTGGCCGACACGCCAGAGACTAAACAGACCTTGTTGTTTTCAGCCACCATGTCTTCAACCATCAACAGTATTGCCAAGAAGTACATGCATAGCCCCAAAGAAATTAGTGTGGGCAAGAAAAACATGGGCGCTGACAATGTGACTCATCAATATTATTTAGTTAAACCAGGTCAGAAATACGAAGCTTTGCGTCGCATTGTTGATTCTGAACCAGATGTGTATGGCATCTTATTTTGTCGCACCAGAAATGAAACGCAAGAAATTGCCGACAAATTAAAAGAAGATCGCTATTCCACTGAAGCCTTGCATGGTGACGTATCGCAGAATATGCGTACGCAGATCATGGAGCGTTTTCGTCAGCGCAAAATTCAGTTGTTGGTAGCTACAGACGTAGCCGCTCGTGGTATTGATGTTAATGATTTAACCCATGTCATCAATTATAATTTGCCAGATGTAAACGAGATTTATTTGCATCGTAGTGGTCGAACTGGTCGTGCCCACAAAAGTGGTGCTTCGATTTCGATTTTGACTATGCGCGAAATGCGCAAGGTGCGGGAGTTGGAACAAAAGGTAGGTAAACCGTTTGAACAAAAGCAGGTGCCAACCGGCCAAGAGATTTGTGAAAAGCAACTATATAGTTTGGTTGAAAAAATGAAAAATATTGAGGTGGACGAACAAAAAATAGCCCCATTTTTACCCGCTATTGAAGAGATGCTGAAGGGCTTATCTCGCCAAGAGTTGTTAGCTCGATTCGTTTCCGCTGAATTTAATCACTTTTTATCACTCTATCAAGATTCAAAAGATCTTGAAGCGGTTACTTCTGGCGGTTACAAGGACGAATGGCGGGAAAAAGGCACACGCCAACCAGATGAAAACTTCGTTAATGTGCGTTTAAATATCGGTAAGCGAGACATGCTCGATATTAAAATGTTGTTTGGCATGATTAATAGTAAGCGTGAACTTAAGGGTGCTGAAATTGGCAAGATCATGCTATCCGACACCTTTACGGTGTTTGGCATTGAGAAGGGCAGGGCGGAAGATGTGGCCCGAGCGTTTGGTGCTTCTCGGTTCAAGGGACGACAAATTGAGGCTAGGCTTGTTGAGGGTTATACGCCGGAACGACCAAACCGAAATTTTTCTGATAAGCGTCGCGGCCGACCAGTTGGCAGGGGCGAAGAAAGAGGCTCAAGTCGTTTTAAGGGACGTCGTTAAACAATAAAAATTTTATATAAAAAATTAGTCCAATCGGGCTATTTTTTTTGTCAAATATTTTTTCAATTTGGGATATTTATGGTAATATATAAAATATCCTAATATTTACTTTTATTAAATGTCTTTTTGTGTGTCATCGCTAGTTAAATATATTTTCATTGTTTTTATCTTTTTACTTTTTGCCCACCGTGGCGAAGCCGCGGTGTTTTCTCATAACCTCAGCCAAGGCAGCCGTGACCCCGAGGTTAAGGCTCTACAGCAGTATTTAAATACCCATGGCTATCCAGTTGCCAAGATTGGTGCTGGGTCGCGGGGGAAGGAAACTACTGTATTCGGTCCAGCTACGAAACAAGCCCTCATCCGTTTCCAGAAGGATAATCATATTACCCCAGCCAACGGCTATTTTGGCCCGACCACTCGCAAGGTTATGACAAAAGAGCGTAGTGTTGCAGGTGCCACGCCAACCCCTAAAAATACCCCAACTACTTCATTACTTAAGCCCAATCCATTAACACCCTCAGTAATTATTGAATCACCTAAATCCAATACCCCAGAGATCACCCCAGTTAACACTTACACCATCGGGGGTACCATCATGGGACTCACGGGTGCGGTGACGCTCAGGAATAACACCACTGATCAACTCATGCTCACGCCAGCTAGTGCGAGCCTATTTACATTTCCAGCATCGCTACCCACCGGGGCAAGCTATTCGGTAACCGCTACCCCGGGAAGTATGACCGAGCACTGCTATCTCATCAATAACTCTGGCACCGTGGCCAGTACCAATATCACCACTATTCAAATTGCCTGTGGCACCACTTTAGCTGACACTATTCCGGCGAATCCATTCACCAATCCCATTATCCCCAGCAGTGCTCCGACTATCCATCAACTCACTTACACTACCGATGGGTATGGCACCATCACTGGTTCCTCTACCCAACGTATTGCGTTCAACACCAATGGTACTGAGGTAACTGCAACCCCGAATACTGGCTATCACTTTACTGCCTGGAACGATGGGCTCACCAATCCCACCAGAATCGACACCAATATCAGGAACAATCAGACCTACACGGCTAACTTTGCCATTAACACCTATACCCTAACCTACACGGTTGGTGCCAATGGTACACTCAGTGGTGCTACCACTCAGACCGTGACTCATGGCAGTGCCGGTACTGAGGTGATTGCAATCCCAAACGCATATTATATGTTTTCTGGTTGGAGTGATGGAGTACTTACAGCCACTAGAACAGACGGTAATGTAACTTCGACACAAATACTTACGGCTAATTTTATCGTTACTCCATTTACGGCTTGTGGCCAGACTTTATATGATGAGCGAGATGGCAATACCTATCCTACCGTGCAAATTGGTGCGCAATGTTGGACGGCTAAGAACATGGCCTATCTGCCAAACGTAGTGCCAAGTGCAACCGGTGCAACCAATACTCCTTATTATTATGTGCATAGTTATCAAGGCAGTAATGTTACAGCGGCTAAAGCCACTGCCAACTACTCAATTTATGGGGTTTTATATAACCATCCAGCCGCACTTACCGCCTGTCCTACTGGTTGGCATTTGGCAACCGATAATGAATACATTGATATGACCACTCCACTTGGAACGAGTGTTGATGCAGCTAATAAGCTTAAAGCTACTTCAACTTGGGGAGGATCAAACGGTCTTAATACAATGGGTTTTTCGATTTTGGCAGCAGGGTATCGTTTTCACAATGGATTATTTTATGAACTTGGAACCGCTTCTCTTCTTCGTACAGATGGAATTAATTATAACCCGGCTGATGGGATTTATCGTGCTTACGATAGATATGTGTCCTGGCAAATTGTTAGAACCAATGGTTGGGTTGACGATGGTATGTCGGTACGATGTCTTAAAAATTAGTTGATAAAATATTACTTTTTTGCTACGATAATAATAATTATCCCTCACCACAATAAATAACAACTGGCTTAAGTAGGACAAATTGTATCCAAATGCAATTTTGCCTAAAATAAGCCAATTTTTTTATGTTAAACAAAACACAGCTTCTTACTGAAGCACGTAATCATCTCACACAAATTTTACAATCGGCCAAGAATGAGGCTGAGTCGGTTCAGGCTAGCATTATTCGCTTACGCCAGCGGGTGCGTAATTTTGCCAGTATCGAAGGCAAGGTAGAGCCAATCATATTGGCAAATAACTATATCAGACAAAAACAGCTCGAACAGATTGTTGGTTCGCCATATTTTGTCCGGTGTGATTATGTTGTCGACAATATGGAAACAAAAGTTGCCTACATTGGTAAGTTTCAGTTAAGCGAGGCAGGGGTGTATTCTTGGGTTACGCCAATCGCACAACTTCGGTTTGGGGATATTGGGCCAGTCAACTATCAATTACCCAGCCAAGAAATTAAAGCAGTGTCGTTGGTGAGAAAGGATCAGTATATGATTACAGACAGTCGGTTGCTTTTAATGGCAAGTGAGGCAATGGATTATGAACGCACTTTAATTCATCAAGAATATTTTTCTGAACTAAAAAGTGAATTTGCCTTGCCAGAGATTATTGCCCGCATGGAACGAGCGCAAGACCAAGTAATTCGAGCAGATTATCGTGACTCATTTTTAATTTCAGGCCCAGCCGGCTCGGGCAAAACCACCTTGGCGTTTCATCGGATTGCATATTTAACCCAGTCGCCCGATACAACCAAACTTTTTCCTGGTAGCAATATCATTGTTTTTGTGCAAGACGAATCAACAAAAAATTATTTTCGCGCCATCCTACCTCAGCTTGGCATTGAAGAGGTTCAGGTAACTACGTTTGAGACCTGGGCGTTTGAGGCGTTACAGCTTACGGATTTAAAATATGTTTGGCGATATGGTGAAACTGCCGCCGATAAAAATTTATTTGAATGGTATAAAAGTCAAGCATTGAAAGCATTACATAATGAGAAAAATATTGTTACCAAGCCAGCTGTCTATTTGGAAAATGTCTATCGTGATTTGTTGCCACCTCGATTTTATACTTTGTTCCAAAAGCAACTAAAAGAAAAATTGTTAGATCGCTTTGATTTAACCTTGCTCCTTAGTAATCATTTAAATGTTTACAGGGGTATTACCAGGGAGCAACGAGTAGTTACTGAGGATAAACATGGCACCTTAAAAATGCAAAATACTCGTGGTGGATTAGCCTATTCGTTTATGGTGGTGGATGAAGCTGAAAATTATTCAGCCGAGCAGATAAAAATATTCCAAGCATGTGTAAACGATACTAAGGCGATGTTGTACGTGGGTGATTTGTCTCAGCAAACACGCCTCGGTACGATAAAAAATTGGCAGGAGGTGGGCGAACAATTTTTAGATGGTCGTCATATCGTCCTCGAAAAATCGTATCGAAACACTAAACAAGTTTTAGAATACATTCGTAATCAAGGCTATGAAGTAGAAATTCAAGTGAATGCCAAAAATGGACCTGCGGTGGAAGAAAAATTATTTTGCGATAGCAACAGCTTGGCTGAATATATTAAAGTAATAGCATTGGCTAATGTGGCAGTGCCGGTTGGCGTTTTGCTTGATGATAACTTAGTCAATTTGATACCAGAAAAATTGTGTCATGTGGCTCCGAATATTAAGGCAATGACGATTGCGGAATCGCAAGGCGTGGAATTTGAAGTGGTTATTATAATTTTTGATAGCACACTTCAAGAAGTTGAAGCATTAAATCCCGGGGCACTCTCACCTGAACTTAAAAAAATACAACGCGATTTAAGATATGTTGCCCTGACTCGCTCTACTAATAAACTTTATGTGATTACGTATAACCAAGAGTAGTGTTAGTTTACAATCAGTTGATTCGTGGTATTATTTAATCATAACTTCAATCCTGTGGCAAAAATAAAAAATATTCAAATCACAACCCCCAAACGTTTTTTACTAAACGGACTTTTTATTGTTCCAGAATCAGCAAAGACAATTTATATTTTTATCCATGGACTGGAAGGCAGTGTTTTCTCACAAGTTGTAATAACTCAGATGTTAGCAACAAACAATGCCGGAGTGTTATCGTTTAATAATCGTGGTGCGAATATTATTTCCAAGGTATATCAAAGAAATAAAAAAGATGTAATTTCGCATGAGATTGGTACGGCCCATGAACATTTTATTGATTGCGTTGATGATATTGATGGGGCAGTAGCCTGGGCAAGTCAATTATCGCCAGAAAGAATAATTTTATTAGGGCATTCCACGGGATGTAATAAAAGTGTGTATTATCTTTCCAAACGTTCTAATTCAATCGTAAAGGGGGTAATCCTGCTCGCTCCAATGAGTGATTTTGCTGATACTTTTGCTTTTACGGAGCCAAAAATTTATAATCGAGCCGTTGCAACGGCCAAGAAAATGGTTGCCATGGGTAAGGGTGAAGAGTTTTTACCAAACAATGTCTGGGGCCAAACCCTGGATGCTCAACGGTTTTTAAGTTTGTATACGCCCGAGAGTGAAGAAGAAATATTTGGTTACGCTTCAGGCAAAAAGCCGACTCGTCTCCAAAAAATAAAAGTGCCACTTTGTGTTGTATTGGCTGAAAATGATAAATACGCTGATCGACCCATCGTTCAAATATCTGAATGGTTTTATGAAACTTTGTGCGAACAAAATGCTTTGGTTAAGGTTGTTGCTAGCGCGCCACATAATTTTAGTGGCACCGAGAATGAGGTAAAAAAAATTATTGTGTCTTGGCTCAGTACCATCACGTAACTATTTAGTAATGAATTGTGTATTATGATTGAAATTGCGGGTTATTTGTCAGGAGTTGCAATCTTATTATCATTCGTGCCATATATTAGGGATGTCTTTTTGCACAAGACAAAACCAGAGCGAATATCTTGGTTAATTTGGTCGATATTGGGACTGATTTCATTTTTTTCACAATGGGCCAAGGGCGGGGAATATTCTTTAATTTTGACCGGCGCTCAGGTAGTTGGCGATTTTGGAGTATTTTTATTGGCACT
>Ga0194043_1001510_pt1 | contig 13070 bp, 10 predicted proteins | sample JunL4415m_MetaG_FD_161274 | JGI IMG/M metagenome (GOLD analysis project Ga0194043, IMG submission 161274) | Anoxic zone freshwater microbial communities from boreal shield lake in IISD Experimental Lakes Area, Ontario, Canada - Jun2016-L442-15m | ecosystem: Environmental > Aquatic > Freshwater >...
AGTTCCTTCTTTCCGCGTGGCATTGGTTGCCTCCCTTGGTTTGCTCCACCCCCAGATTCTCTCTCTGGAAGCGGTGCCGTTGAAGGGGGGCAGGTCAGTGCCCGCAGCGACTTGGGAGCCGTGATCTCGTTGGAATCCTTATCGACTGCCACCTTGGCCTAGGCAGACCTGGAGGTCGCTTGACCAGGCCTTGAGCAGCTGCAGGGCGTCCTTGCCGGGAAGCTGCCGGGATGCTGCCGGGAAGCTGGCGAAACCGGGCAAACCATTCCTGCTTCTTGTTACCGAACCGCTCGACATCAGCCCACCCCTCGGCCCCGCAGATTGCTGCGCACAAGGCGATGACGACCATATCGATCAGCAGACGACACTTCGTCCGGTCCATTCGTGGATCGGTCAGGTCATCGAAGTGTGAAAAATTACAGGGCTCTTTGAAGGAATCACAAGTCGTCCTCCATGACGGGGGGCTGTGGCGAGCGGCTACCGCCGCTTGTTTGACTTGTGAAGAATCATTGCAATACTTGTGCCGGCCTCAGAAGATGCGATTGCCCTGCCTCCGACCGGCGATGGTATACGCCGCCTAAGACAGTATACTATTTTTCTTCTGTTGAGAAGTTCTCTGTAATTTACCTGTACCAAATTTTGCGGGAGGAATCATACAAGACGATGGTTGACAAGAAACAAGTAGTCGAGAAAAAGGTTGCCAAGGATGGCCTGAACAAATCGGAAGAGATCCGTAAGCTTGCCAAGCTTATGAAAGAAAGGGGGGAGAAGCCCCGTCCGGTAGTGATCGTGGCCACTCTCAAGAAGCAGGGCATCGACGTCTCGTCCCCGCAGGTCAGCATGGTTCTCAAGCGGATGGGCTTCCGGCCCCGCAAGCGCCGCAAGAATGGCGCTGCGAAGTCTGGCGTGAGAGCGGCTGCCACGCGGCCATCGGCTCCCAGCCGCAGCGGCAACATCTCAGTCGACGAATTGCTCACCGCGAAAAGAGTCGTGGCCCAACTCGGCGGCACTGACCGTGCTTTGGCGGCCATCGCGGCGCTGAAGCGGTTTGAATCCTAAGCCCCGCTGTTCTCTAAACGATAGCCGCAGGCGGGCAATTTCCCCGCCTGCGGTTTTTTTGGCTCAATTTCTCACGAACCTTTTCTGCTCACGAACCTTTCTCCAGGTCTTTGTCTGTGCGACCATTTCGCATCCCCCGACTCCCGCCCGGTCTGCCGCGGCGGCTGCGTGGCTGGTATGTGCTGATCGCCGCAGTGGCGTCTGCTGCCATCGCCGCTGTGCCGATGTGCCCCAGGCACGACCCACAGGGCAGGCCGCTCTGGCAGGTGAAAGTTATTCATGACGGCGACACTGTCACCTGCATCGACGAGGCCAACCGTCCACAAAAGATCAGGCTCGTGGCGATTGACAGTCCGGAACTCAGCCAGCCGTTTGGCCCAGAATCACGCGCGGCGCTGGCGCGAAAGATCAACGGCGACCGTGTGCGAGTCGAGGGCGACGTTCGGGATCAGCATGGGCGATTGCTCGGCACGCTCTGGGTGAACGACCGCAACATTAACCGTGAACTGGTGCTCGATGGCTGGGCTTGGGTGTTTGGAGGTTATCGCCCCGACCCGGAACTACTCGACGCCGAGTCGGCGGCCCGGGCAGCCCACCGGGGACTCTGGGCCGATCCCCGGTCGCAACCTCCTGCCGAATGGCGGCGCGACCATCCCGCCTACCGCTGATCCCAAAACCCTCACTCCGGGACCCGCCTTCCGGCGCGTGCCCGCTTTGTTTAGTGTGCAACCCATGGCCAGCCCCCGAGAAATCGTTATTACCGGTGTCGGAGTGGTGTCGCCCTTGGGGATCGGCTGCGAGCCGTTCTGGTCGTCGCTGATGGCCGGTATCAGCGGTATCCGGCCAATCGATCTGTTTGATGCCAGCGGCCTCCGCACGCCCTACGGCGGCCAGATCGCCAGTTTTGATCCGAAGGTCTATGTCCGGCCGCGCAAGAGCCTGAAGGTGATGAGCCGCGACATCCAGATTGGATTTGCCGCCGCAGATCTCGCCATGGCAGACGCCGGGCTCCCCGTCGGCGCAGCGGAACCGGAGCGGTTTGGCGTCGTTGTCGGTGGTGACATGATCTATGCCGATATCGAAGACTTAGAACTCACCTACCGTCGATCCGTCAGCAACGGAAAGTTCGACTTTGGCCTCTGGTCAGAGGCGATTCAGGAGGAGCTGCATCCCCTCTGGTTGCTCAGGCATTTGCCCAACATGACAGCCTCCCACATCGCGATTGCGCACGACGCCCGCGGACCAAATAATTCGATTGTACTCGGCGACGTTTCGAGTTTGCTGGCCATCGGCGAAGCGGCCAGCATCATCAGCCGTGGCTGGGCAGACGTGATGCTGACCGGTGGAACGGCCTGCCGACTGCATCCGACAGCGCTGGTGGCACGGGGTGAGGCACGCCTCTCTCACGCTGTGGAGGATTGCCGGACGGTCTGTCGCCCCTTCGACCGCGACCGCTTTGGCATGCTCGATGGCGAAGGGTCGGCGATCTTCGTGCTCGAGTCACGGGAGCATGCTCAGCGGCGCGGCGCACGGATTCGGGGCCGGATTCTCGGGGCCGCGTCTCGCTGCGAGCCGCGCAGCTTGCAGCGGCCTCCCACCGGCTCGTCGCTGCGGCTGGTGATCCGGACCACACTCAAACAGGCCGGACTCGCCGCCAGTGAACTAGGACACCTCAATGCCCATGGCATGGGCACAGTGGAAGACGACCGCATCGAGGCCGCGGCGATCGTCGCCGAATTAGGCGATACTCCCGTCACGGCCCCGAAGAGCTTCTTTGGGCATCTTGGTGCGGGCAGCGGCGCTGTGGAACTAGCAGTCAGTGTGCTGGGACTAGAGGCCGGCCTCGTGCCACCGACGCTCAATTACGAACATCCTGATCCACTCTGCCCTGTCAATGTCGTCCATGGCGAGCCGCTCGCTGGCCGCCCCGCAACAGCCATCGCTGTCAATCTCTGTTCGATGGGCCAGACGGCGGCAGTGCTCGTGGCAGCGGAGCGGTGAGACCGGGATCAGCGCCCAAAAACTCACCATGAGCCTTCGCAGCCCATGGACAAGCCGTTGTAGAGGATCTGCCCGCCCCCATCGATCGAATTGGGACGGACGTTGTCGAGATTGAACTGCCGGGTGGCGGTAGCGATGCCGGCAACCCAGAGGAAGTCGTAGCCGACCTGCACCCTGAAGTTGGGCGTTACCTGGACGCCGCCAAGGATCGTGAGATCGCCCAGAAACCCTGGCCCCACCTGATCGGCGACCTGCCGCCAGCTAAATGCCCCGCGGGCGATCTGGGTCGCCGATGGTGGCGGCGGTAGCGTATTCACGCCGGCCGCCGCCTGCTGATTAGCAGCAAAGCTGACCGCCGGCGTTACCCGGCCGCGGAGCCCCCAGTAAAAAAATTCGTTCTGGCTCATCAGCTCGGCGCCGAGGTTTAAGCCCCAGAGCCAATTCTGGGTCTGAATGTTGTAACTACCGGCGAACTGGCTGGGCGTCGCATCCCTGCGGGTGCTGGCCAACGTGAATGACTCGTCCACATTTGCCACCCGCGTGCCAATCAGTACCGCCGGTAGCCAGCCTCGCTCGGCATGCTTTGTCCAGCCACCGTTGGGCGACATCACGAGCTGATCCCGCCCCAACCTGCGATCAAGTTTGTAGTTGAGTTCCACACTGTTGTAGTTGGAGCCGATGGTTGCCTCATAGGTCTGCGCGTAGGTAAACCCTGGCAGGCCCGGAAGAATAGTGCCGGCCAGCGGCGTCACGAGAAAGGAGCTGGGCATGGCGTTGTAGTTGTCTCGCACGAAGAAGCTCAGGCCACCGTAGTAGGTGAACTCAAGCGACTGATCCCGGTCGAGATCGTCGCGGCCGAGATGTTCGCCAAGCGTGATCCGAGCCCCAGGGACGAGATCAAAGGGAACGCCCGTGGTTACAAACGTACCAGCGAGGTTGGGCCGCAGGGATGGATTTGGGAAGCCGACTACCGATGGGTCATACCCCATCACGCGTCGATAGTTTCGGCTGCGGCTCAGAACGAGCACCTCGGCCGAACCGTACCAGCGGCCACTGGAGAACCATTGCCCCGAACTCGCCTCGTCGGGCATCTCCTCAAGTGAAAAATCGGGGAGTCGTATGCCGTCGGCCGCGCGGGCTGAAACCTCGTCGAGAATTTCGGGGTCGACCAGCTCACGGCTCAACACCTCTTCCGGCTCAAAGGCTTCCCAATCGGCTTCGTCGGCCTGATCAGAGGCCATCGGCTCATCAGGAATCACCATCTCGAGCCCCGACTCCTCATCGAAAAGTGTGGCGCCGCGAACCTCGGTCGCCACCACGCAGCCCGCCAGCAGGAGGCCCACGGCCAGGAGCCGTAGAGACCTGCCCATGGAGCTATGCCCGGCACGAGGTGTCGCGATGGTGAGCACGGGCCTGTGGTATCCGAGGCTGGGGCATACAATCCGGAAAATCGTTACAGTCGCTTTCATTCATCGTCATGCACCTAATCAATTCCTCAGATATTTTTGTTGTTTTCAGGCCTGTCTCCCCCAGACTACCGAGTGTGACAGGCCAGTTGCCGGCAGGTTAAACCTAATGTTCCGCACCACCCGCCAACCGCCGGGCCTGCTGGAGAAGGCTGCCACCCATATTCGATGACGAGAGGGAGCGGCGGTGTGCGCCGACCGTGGAGGAGTCGATGCGATTCAAGCGACAACACTTGCTGCTAGGAGGTCTCCTCCTGTTCTTTGCCGGCGTACAGTTCCGGCTTGTCGACTCGTTTACGCTCAGCGAGCGGTCGAGCCACTTTATCTCCGCCCAACTCGGAGACCGGGGTAGTGTCCAGCCCCAGATGCTCTGGCAAAACACGCCCTCTCGGAAGGTCGTGAAGCCACCCCGCTGGCTGGGGCTGGCACTGATGTCGCTCGGCTCAGTGGCGACGCTCAAGAGTCTGTCGATGAAAAGCGCGGAGTAGGCAGCTACGCCGCGACGACTAAGCCACGACGTCGCGAATCACATGGCCGTAGACGTCGGTCAGCCGCATGTCGCGGCCGCTGAAGCGGTACGTGAGCTTTGTGTGGTCGATGCCCAGCAGATAGAGCATCGTGGCATGCAGGTCGTGGATCATGAACTTCTTCTCGACCACCCGGTAGCCGTAGTCGTCGGTGGCGCCCGTGACCGTTCCCCCCTTCACACCGCCGCCGGCCATCCACATCGAGAAGGCCTGCGGATTATGGTCGCGACCGTCGGTACCCTGGGCAAACGGAGTCCGCCCGAACTCACCGCTCCAGACGACGAGCGTGGAGTCGAGCAATCCCCGGTCCTTGAGATCCCGGATCAGAGCCGCGATCGGCTGATCCACAGAGCGGGCGTTGTTGGTATGGCCCTCAAAGAGCTTGTTGTGCTGATCCCAGCGGTCGGCGTTCATCGACGGGCAGGTAAGCTCCACAAATCGCACGCCCCGCTCTACCATGCGGCGGGCCAGCAGGCACTCGGTGCCAAAGATCTGCGTCGGCTTGTACTCGGCCTCAAGCCCATAGGACCGCTTCGTGTCGGCCGACTCACCCGTTAGATCGAGGAGGTCCGGCACTTCCGTCTGCATCCGATAGGCTAGTTCGGCGTTGACGATGGCACTTTCCAGGGCATCGGGAGCCCCGCCGCCGCCGTCAGCAAGCCGGCTTAAAAAGCCACGGTCGAGCTGTCGGGCCAAGTCGAGCTTTGCCAACTGGTGACCGACTGACTTTTCATGAGGCCTCACATTGGCCAGGCCCGTGGCATTCGGCTTCATGATCGAGCCCTGATAGGTCGCCGGCAGGAAGCCATTGGTGAAGTTGTCGAGCCCGCCGACCGGGATCAGGCCGCCGTTGATCACCATGTAGCCGGGCAGTTCGTTATTTTCACTGCCCAAGCCGTAGGTCGTCCACGCGCCCATGCTTGGTCGGCCCTGCAGGCCGGAGCCGGTGTGCAGAAAGTAGTTGGCGTTTGTGTGTTCGGGAAATTCGCTCGTCATCGAACGGATGATCGCCAGTTCGTCGACCACAGAACCGATGTGCGGAAAGAGATCGCTGACCGGAGTTCCACTCTTCCCGTAGGGATGAAACTTCCAGGGGCTCGGCAGCACCTTGCCAATGCTGTTGAACTGCGTGGCATCGACCTTAAACAGCAAGCGTGGATCCTTACCGGCATCCTGCTCGAGGCGGGGCTTGGGATCAAAGCTGTCGACCTGCGACACGCCACCATCCATATACAGGAAAATCACGCTGGTGGCCTTGGCGGGATGGTGCAGCACCGATCGCCCCCCGGTCGCTGCCGCCCCGACGGCATCACGGGCAAGGAGCGCCGCAGCCGCCACGGCGCCAAAGCCGCAGCTCGCGCGGCGTAGCAGCGCCCGCCGCGACAGGGCCACGGGTCGAAAACAACCGGACTGGTGCTGAGAGTGGCTCATGGCACGAAGATGAATTCCTTGGTGGTCATGAGTGCGTGGGCGAGGTCAGTCCAGGGGGCCTCGTGCCGCGGCTGCGTTGCGAAGTCGATGCCATGCTGCCCGGCCTGCGCCGCGAGAAATGAAAGCGCCACCGCCCGTTCGTCGGGGCTCGGCAGCCGCGCAAACGCCTCGCGATACATGCTGTCGATCCGGGCCTCCGGCGATAGCGACTCTGTCTGGAGCGTCTTCTTGGCCCAGCCGGTGGCCTGCTGAGCCACAAGCGGATCGTTCATCAGCATCAGTGCCTGCGCGGGCACATTGGTCACGTTTCGCCGGCCCATCGCCTGGAATGGCACCGGCAAATCAAACGCCAGTAGAAAGCTCGGCAGGAAGTTGCGGCGGATTTTTGTATAGAGGCTGCGGCGGCCGTCGCCATCAAGCGGCCCGCTTGTTGGCTTACCCCGGCCGTCGTGAAACTCCGTCATAAACACCTCCACACTCGGCCCGCCAACCGTGTGGTCAAGCCGCCCCGACACGGAAAGAATCTTGTCGCGGACCGCCTCCCCCTCGAGCCTCCGGAGCGGATAGTGGTGGAGCAGCAGATTGAGCGGATCTGATTCAACAGCACGTGCATTTCGACCGCTTGTCATCCGCCACACGCTACTGGTCACGATTTCCCGCACCAGCCGTTTGATGCTCCAGCCCTCCTCACGAAACCGCACGGCAAGCGTGTCGAGAAGCGCCTGGGCCCGGGGATCGGCAGCCGGCTCACCGAGCTTGCCAAAGTTATCGGTGGTCGGCACGAGGCCGCGGCCGAAGAGATGGTGCCAGAGCCGGTTGACAATCACGCGGCTGGTGAGCGGGTTGGCCGGATCGAGCACGCGATCGGCGAGTTGACTGCGGCCCGATGACTGCTGCGGCCACTGAGGCTGCTGCGGCCCGTCGATCGCCTCCAGAAATCGCCGCGGCGACACCTCGCCGCGACGGGCTGCGGAACCTTTAAGAAGCACGTATTGGTCAATGCCGTTGCCGTCGAGAATCGCGGGGGCGATCGCCGATTCAAGCTTCGCATCCGCCACGATTGCACGATGCTTGGCAGCCAGTTGCAGGGCCACATCGACCGCCTGCTGTGCCGCCGGACCTGTCCAGTCGAATTCCTGTGCCGCAAGCTGCTGGTTGACGATCTCGCACAGTGGCTGGTCGCTCCTGCGGGGCTCGTTCAGGGCGGCCACCGTTTCGGCCACGCTCACGGGGCCCTCGACCGCGGCATATTCGACATGGACAACCCGGCCGCTTTCCCACGTGAGATCCTTCCGCAGGTCCTGCTGGATCCATTTCCATTCGCCTTTCGTGTCAGCCGTTGTCAGATGGCTGCCGTAGATCGGCCCGCTGTTGAGGAGGAGATGGCCATCCACCACGACGAAGATCTGCACATTCCCACGGACGCGGTGCCAGATGACGCCCTCCCTGACGACCACCTTGGGTGTCCTTAGCACGCGGCCGGCTCGGTCAACGCCGCCCAGTGGCATGACATCGCGTTCGCCAATCGCTTTTGTCTTCGACCAGACGGCATCGCTGCGGGCATGGCCGAGGGGCTCGACGCGAAACTGCTGCAGGGCGGCTGTGCCAATCGGCAGCAGCACCGGCTGGCCAGCTGGCAGTGTGGCACATCCCCAGGCGGCCCCATCGGTAATCAGCGGCGTCGAATCTTCCCCGCGGGTGTAGTCGGCGATTGAGGTCTCGCCAGCTCGAGTGTTGCCGCCTTCGGAAACAGACAGTGGAACAGCCAGTTCTGCGAACAGCGATGCGGCCTTCGGCCCTACCGCGGCCGCAATCAGTGGCAGGAGTTTTACCCGGGCCTCCACAGCGGCTGCATCGAGCCGGCGGGCCACAGCTCGATTCGCTTCGAGGCTCTCAAACGGCACCTGCCGGTAGCTACTCGACATGAGCATGCCGGTCAGGGCGTAATAGTCTTCGTTGGAGATGGCATCAAACTTATGGTCGTGGCACCTGGCACAGCCGATCGCGAGCCCCAGAAACGCCTTGCCGAAGGTGTCGATAGCGTTATCCATCCGGTCGGCCTCGTCTTGCGCAATGTCGACCGGCCCATGCATGGCCTCACCTAAAAACCAGAAGCCGGTACCCACAACCGATTCGTTCGCACCACTTTTCGCGTCGAGCCTTGGACGTTCCAGCAGATCACCCGCGATCTGTTCGCGAATGAACTGGTCGTAGGGGATGTTGTCGTTGAATGCCTTCACAACCCAGTCGCGATACCGCCAGGCGTTGGGCACTGGATAATCGAATTCGTGTCCCCGCGTCTCGCCGTAGCGCACCACGTCGAGCCAGTGCCGCGCGAAGCGCTCGCCATAGTGGGGTGAGGCGAGCAGCTGGTCGACATATTTTTCAAACGCATAGGGATCCGCATCCGCTGTCACGCGGTCGACATCGGCCGGATCAGCCGGGAGGCCGGTCAGCACCTCAGCGGCCCGACGCACGAGCGTCTCCCGCGCGGCCTCAGGAGCCGGTTCAAGACCTGCCGACTCAAGTCTCGCAAGCACGAAGCGGTCGATGTCGCTTCGGCACCAGGCAGCGTTCTGCACGGGCGGAACCGCCGCGGCCTGCGGCGGGTGCCAGCACCAGTGAGCAGCCTTCCGCTTCGCAATGTCAAAAGCCTCGACCGCAGCGGTAGCCTGGCCGTCAGCGGGCCAGGGCAGTCCGCGGCGGACCCACTCCTCGAACGTCTCGAGCGCCGCGGCCGGCAGCTTGCCATCCGGCGGCATCTGCAGATCACTGTCGTAGCGGATCACCTTCACGAGCAGACTCTCGTCGGGCTTCCCCGCGACGGCCACGCCCTCGGCGGCAAAAAAATCACTCCGCGTGTCAAACGACAGACCGCCTTCGGGTTCACCCGCGGCTCGCGAATGACATTCCGCGCAGTGCCGCACGAGGAGCGGCCGCACCTTGGCCTCAAAGAATTCGAGATCCTCCGCGCGGGCCTGTGATTCTACAAGCTTGCCGATGATCGCCTCGGCCTGCGAGCAAGAGGCCGAGCAGACCACGGCCGCGACGGCAGCAGTTTGCAGCAGCACCAGCCAGAACAGGCTCTGGTTCTTCAAGGCCCAATCTCCTTGTCGCCGGATGGCGACCGCATGCGGAGCACCACTCTTCAACCCCTATTCTATATCACCGCAGCGGCAGGGCGTCCTTGCCGGGAAACTGCCGGGAAACTGCCGGTCATTAAAGTGTGAAAAATTACAGGGCTCTTTGAAGGAATCACAGGTCGTCCTCCATGACGGGGGGCTGATAGGGGTAGGGAGACCCGATTGGGTTCGGGCCCCCCTCCCTCCGAACCGTGCGTGCAGGTCTACCGCACACGGCTCTCCGGTTGATGGTCTTACCTCCGTGAGGATTGAACGACCATGGCATGGGCGGTTACCAGACTGTACAGCCCCTGCTTGGCAAAGAACGCATTTGGCCACCGCTCAATGGTGTCATTCAGTCGGAACCATTTGCCTCCTTTCACTCCCTGTTCGAGAGCCGTCTGGTAACCAGCAGGTCTCATCACTTCATGTCTCGAATCTTCCGACCATTCCGTCTCCAACCACCCTGAGCCAGGGCTAGCCGACGTCCATTGGGCTTCGCCTTACACCAGCACCGTGCATCACGAGCGCCGGAAGATTCATCTTCGACTGCCCGGCCAGCCGGCGGCCCCGCGCAGTTGGCACCAGATGCACCGGAAGCTTCGCATGGATGACGCCGGCCGCGTAGTGGTTCCAGATCTCCGCGATGCCCACCACGCGGTCGAGCACCGCCGCCGGGATGACCGAAACATTACCGACCCGCACGTCGGCACCCACGAGCAGCAGATGCAACACGCGAAAGAGGTGGTAGCCGGCCAGAAACCCAATGCCATCGTGCCGCTTGAGCCGCTGGGCGAACACGGCCGTGTGCCCGTCGCCCGCTGATGCCCGAGGTTGCGCCGTAAGCAAAGAACCTCGACCAGCGGAATCGCCGCCGTCGGGCCAGGGAGGGCCGCTGCTTCCTGCACCGTCGAGCCATCGTCCACAAAGAGCACGCTCAGTCGGCACGGCAACCGGGCCGCCTCGGCGGAGAGCCGTTCGAGCAACAGGGTTGGCGAACGCGAATCGTTGTAGACGGGAATCAGAATCGTGACGGTGGGGAGCATCGGATCGTGTACGGAACGGTGTTTCACGAGTCTGTCGTGCTAGGTCGGCCGGTGCGACGCCACCAACACGCTACTATTACCGGGGGCTGCAACCATACTACGGGCGTGCGACGACTGTCCTCTTTCCTTGATTCCACGCGAACTGCGCCACAGCCATGCCCACAGCCCCCCAGCCATGCTCCGCTGACCGCAGAAACATAGCGATCGCGCTGTCGCTCGTGATCGCAGCGCTCCTCGTCGCTTGGCCCTTCGCGGAAGGTGGGTATATCGATGACTTCTCCTACATCCACATGGCCAAGACGCTCGCCGAGACCGGCCGCTTCGCCTACAACGGCTGGCCGACGGCGATGCTCGGAATCCAGGTCTGGTGGGGAGCAGCTTGGATCTGGCTCTTCGGCTTCTCGTTCACGCTCGTTCGGCTGAGCGTGTGGCCGCTGGCGCTCGGGTCGGTCGTGCTCGTCTATCTCATGGCACGCCGTGCCAGCCTCTCTCCCTCCGACAGCCTGTTCGCTGCGCTCCTGACCGGCTTGAGCACCCTGTTTCTGCCGCTGGCGCCCACGTTCATGACCGATATTCCAAGCCTATTTTTCCTGATGGCCAGTCTCTATGGCTTTGTTCGGGCAGCGGATGCGGCCGATCAGAATGCGACACGCGGCACGCAGGCAGTGGCCTGGCTTGCCGTCGGCACGCTCTGCGGCGCACTCGGCGGCACGATTCGGCAGCCGGTCTGGTTCGCGCCCGTTGTTTGCACCGCGGTGCTCTGCCTGCGGAGGTCAGGTGGGCTGCGTTTTCGTCTGGCGGCTGCCTGTTGCGGCGCTCTCGGCACGGCGGCGCTTGTCAGTGGCACACAATGGTTGAACCAGCAGCCGTATGTTATTCCCACCAAGCTGCCCTCGCTCGACGCCGTCACGCAGCTCAAGGTCGCGTCGGTAGCCCGGGAGGCGGTGACGGTGGCCACTGAATGCGGCCTCAAGTTGCTGCCGGCAGTGCTCTTTTGTCTGCCGTGGATCGTCTCGCAGGTGTCTGCTGGGGTGCGAACAGGGTGGGGCCGCATCATCACGGTCACGACTGCCGCCGCGATGGTGGTGGTGCTGGCGGCAACCATGAGCCAGTCGCTCGAAGGGCCGCTGGCCCTGCTCGGCGGCAGTTGGAAACCGACCGGGCATGCCCTGCACGACGCGAGCGTGGGTCTCATCCGCTGCGGGGTGCTCGGCCTGCTTGTCTCGCTAGCCGTGGCCGCGACCGTCGCGGTGGGGCGTGCTCGAACCGCCCCCGCGAGGGCTTGGCGACTCCCGCCGGCGATCGTCCTGCCACTGGCCTTTCTCGTGCCATACGGCGGCTCCCTGCTCCTGGTCTCGCAGACCACTGCTGGCATCTACCCCCGCTACTATCTGCCGTTTCTGCCTGCGCTGACCTGCGGGCTCCTGTTTTGCACCCGCTCGACGGCCACCACGCAGCAGGCTCACGCCGACCACCGCTCCATGCTCGGCTGGCTCCTAGTCGGGTTCTTTGCGCTCCGCGGCATCGCGATCCTGCACGACGAGTTTGCCGACACCCGAACCAGACTGGCTGCCATCGCCTTCCTGCAGCGGCAGGGCGTGCCACGGGAGCACATCACATCAAAATGGGTAGTCGATGCGTGGGAGCAGGTTGAGCGAGCGGGCCATGTCAATGATCGGCGGATTCGCATTCCCGCAGACGCCTATGTCGCGGATGGTCCGAACGACTATCCCGATCCGCTCTTCTACGATCGGTTTCCCGTTGTGCGGCCGTACTCCATGGTGGTTGACGAGCGGGAGATCACGCCGGGCGACAGCCAGTCGTTTCCCAGCTTTTCCTACACGGCCTGGTGGCGGCCGCCCTATTGTCGCACCATCGTTATCCGCACCCAGACGCTTGCGGATGGCCCGCCAGCACCGGAACACTGACAGAGCAGCCTCGTGCGGCTGGTCCTGTGTGGCAGCAAAGGGATAAGGGATAGCCCGGTCAATGGCACTTCCACAAGCGTTGCCCTCCTGCTGAGCGACTCGTGAGCCGGTTGCTCCCGCCTCCCGGGGCGTGGTCGTCGCTCGCCTGCCCGCCCGTCGCGGCATCGCGCTGCTTCCCGACGTTCCCGACCGCCAGAGCCGTGACGGCCGGCCGCAGCGGGTGGTTCGGCGCAAACACTCCGTGAGAGCGATGCCGGTGCCTCCGCGGCTGTGGGATGAGATCCGCAAGCCGGGGCGAGAAACTCAAACGGCGAGAGCTCGATGACGCCGCTGGCCCCCGGCTGCGTGGACTTTCGCTTTCGGACTGGCCCGACCCAGTTGGCGGCCTTGCGCCTAGGCATCACGTAACGGACGCGACTGATGCGGCCGCTTGCGTCGCGGATCACGGAGAGCCGTTCGAGCGCAAAGGGTGGCCGCGCACAGTATCGCA
>Ga0194043_1001511_pt1 | contig 13068 bp, 10 predicted proteins | sample JunL4415m_MetaG_FD_161274 | JGI IMG/M metagenome (GOLD analysis project Ga0194043, IMG submission 161274) | Anoxic zone freshwater microbial communities from boreal shield lake in IISD Experimental Lakes Area, Ontario, Canada - Jun2016-L442-15m | ecosystem: Environmental > Aquatic > Freshwater >...
CGTCGATGCCATAAAACAAATTCATCTGTGCAGCAGTCACGCCTTGCGCCTTGTATTCCCAAGCGCAATGTGTGTAAGTCATCGGACTCATTCCGATTTCAACTTTGCTCAGATCATCAGGCTTTAACTGATGCGTGTTGAGCAGATATGCAAAGGCATCCAAAGCCGAGTGGATACTCGTCACACAGGCGTGTGGCTTGTAGCCTACCTTGCCAGTCTCCCAGACCACGCCAAGATCCTCAGTCAAACGACTGGCATTGGGCTTGTCAGAATAGGAACTGAGGTAACCGCCATAGCCGGCCTCAAGGACGTCACTAATCCCGGTGAAATCGCGCTGAGCGAGATAGGCCGAATAGACTCCGCTTTGCGCCGCACGACCCGAATGAAAGCGCTTCACCATGGCACCCTCTTGGGCCGCCATCAAGCCACCGGCTTGTGAACCGACAATACCAAGCGCGTGCTGCATACGAGGAGCGTTGAGTTTCAGCATTTTGGCTGCAGAGGCCGCAGCCACAAACGCACCCGAAGTGCCTTGTGGATGAAAGCCACGGAAGAACAGGCCCATCGTCGCTGCATTGCCCACACGCGTACCGATTTCATAGCCCGTAGTCATCGCAGTTAACAGTGTTTTGCCACTCGCACCACCCGTCTGCTCGGCTAACGCCACTACGACGGGCGTTGCAATCGAACCCGCATGAACAATCGATTCTTTATGAATGTCGTCGAGCTCAAACGCATGACCCGCTGTTGAATTGATCAACACGGCGCCAGCAACTGAGGTTTTTTTACCTGTGCCAAAAATCGAAGCCACTGGGCGAGCATCCTCAGCTTCGATCATGGCTTGCACGCGCTGCGTCCAGGGCAAGGTTGCCCCAAATAAACAACAACCAACGCTGTCTAAAAAACTGGTCTTCATTCGGTCAATCACGGCTGCGGGGATCATTGCGTAGTCAATGCCGGCAGCAAACTCAGCAAGTTTTTGCGTCGCACCGGGTAATAAAGATTGAGGGTGGCTATCCATAGTCTCGTTTTGAATCGTTGAAAAATGAAAATGACAAACGTCTTGGGTCTAAAAATAATGAAGAAATATCTTGACTTAAAAAATTAAAGCTTACTATGCACTGCAGTACAAAATACTGACACCCGAGCGAAACTAGGCAGTCGAACTTGAGCAATACTCAGCGTACTCAGCACGCTTTATTCGGCCTTAAGTCCGGCTTGCTTTACAATCGCACTCCACTTCGTGACCTCACCCGCAACCAATGCCCCCCAGTCCTCAGGCGTATTAGGCCCGCTCACCGGATCAAAGCCCACCTCGATCATCTGCTTAATAAAAATCGGATCTTTGACAATGGCAACGATCTCGCGATTCAAGCGCGCAATAATGGGCTTGGGTGTTGCCACCGGCGCATACACACCACTCCATTGCAGGGTTTGAAAGCCTGGCACACCAGCCTCTGCAATCGTTGGAAACTCGGGCAAAGAGCTTGAGCGATGGTCATCGCCGATACCCAACACCCTCAAAGTTCCGGCCCGTACATGCGGCAATGGCGCCGCAGCACCACTCATCGATAATTCAACCTGACCACCGAGCAAGTCATTGAGCATGGGCCCTGAACCACGGTAAGGCACATGCACAATATCTGTTTTGGTCAGTATTTTGAAAAGCTCCATGGGCAATGCGTTGGCATTTGAACTTGCACCGTAAGAGAGCTTTCCTGGATGCGCTTGCGCATACTCAATCAGTTGTTGCACAGACTGTATCGGCACCTTGGCGTTAACAAGCAACAACACCTGTTGGTTTGCTGTTTGAGCAATTGGCGTCAAATCGCGCACAGAGTGATACGCCATTTTTTTACCAAAGGCGACGTTGTAGGCTTGGCTTGTGCCGTCGATCAGCAGAGTGTAGCCATCGGGCGCCGCCTTAGCGACAAGGTCGGTGCCAATACTGCCATCAGATCCAGGGCGATTTTCGATGACAACCGACACCCCCAAGGCGTCAGACAGTCGTCGGCCGAGCATGCGCCCTAAAATATCAGTGCCACCACCCGGCGTGTAAGGCACAACCAGTTTGATAGGTTTAGCCGGCCACGCCGCCTCTTGGGCGTGTCCAGTCAGACACACCAAAGAGACCACACAGGCCATTAAAATTTTGAGACTCATACGTTATTGAGTCTCGTAGGCGCGGCGCTTCGCATCGATACCCTCAGTTACTCAATGACCGTACCAGACGCCTTGATCAAGGCTGCCCATTTTTTGTATTCTGAATCTAAAAAAACTTTGGCTTTTGCTGAGTCGCCATTGATGATGTTCACCCCAGCGGCTTGAACTTTGTCGCGTAACTCTGGAATTTGCAAGACGTTCGCAAGTTGCGTTTGCATATAAGACACCACATTAGCGGGCAAATTTGCCGGGCCTAGCACCATGTACCAGGTCGTTGAGGCGTAGCCTTTAACGCCCGCCTCTTCAATGGTAGGCATGTCCGGCGCGATGGTCGAACGCGTGACACCTGTCTGACCCAAGGCAATCACACGACCATCCCGCACATAAGGCATGCTTTCTGAAATTGGCAACATCGTCACGTCGACTTCGCCCGACATCACATCCACCAAGGCTGGGCCACCGCCACGATAAGGAATATGCAAATATTGCATGCCAGTCATATGACGCAACACGTCCATCGCTAAGTGTGATGAACTGCCGTTACCTGAACTTGCAAAGCGAATCGCATCTGGCTTTGTCTTGCCCATCGCAACTAAGTCATTGATGGACTTGATCGGCAACTTAGCATTTGCCAAGAGCACCAAAGGCGCTTCACCTATCAACGCAATTGGCGTGAAATCTTCAATCTTGAAATTCACTTTTTTGTATAAACTTGGGTTAATCGCGATACCTGGCGTACTAAAGAGCAGTGTGTAACCATCCGCCTTGGCTGACGCGGTTGCAGCAAACGCTAGGTTACCCCCCGCGCCTGTGCGATTTTCAACAACGAATTGTTTGCCCGTGACATCGCTTAGCTTTTGCATGATCAAGCGACCGACGATGTCGGCACTACCACCAGGTGGAAAGCCAACCATCACCTGCACCGAGCGTGCTGGATAGTCTTGCGCAGACACTGGCGCCAACAAACCAAAACAAAATAGCGCAGCAACCGAGAGAAAAGTAAAACGTTTCATGGTACGCCTCTTTAATAGTTGAATATTTAAATAGTTGAGTCGCTAAATATTTGAAGAGTTGACTCTGATCAATTAATACGTCGGGTCTGCATCTAGCTGAACAGCAATCCCCTCAAGCGCCCTAGAGACAGCAGGATAGCGTTGCATCACTAACGGATCATGCCCGGGCACGATATGTTGCAGCGAACTCGCCAATTTTTCGAGTTTGCCGTAACCCTCAACGGCTTCTGCCACATTGAACATCGTCGTGAAAGCTCGTTTCTTTTCAAAGTGCTCGTAATAGTGACTGGTATCCGACGCCAACACGACCCAGCCACGGCGCGTCCAGACACGCACACATTGCACCCCATGGGTATGACCGCCAATACGATGAATCGATACCCCGGGTGCTAATTCAGCCTCGCCGGCATAAAAGCTGACACGATCTTTGTAAACCATGCGTACCATGCCAACGACCTCGTCGACTTCGTAGCCGTGATTGAACTGCTTATGGCGCATATGACGCCCTGTTGCATAGGCCATCTCATCATCTTGCAGATGAAACTGTGCAAGCGGAAAGCTATCGAACGTCCCAACATGGTCGTAGTGCAAATGCGTGATGATCACGTCTTTCACTTGATTGACGTCTACGCCAATTGCAGCAAGCCCTTCTGCCGGCGTACGTAAAAGTGTACGCCCGCGCTTGGCAGCCACTTCTGCACCAAAGCCCGTATCCACGACGAAGGTGTGCTGCGCGTTACGCACCACCCACACAAAATAATCCATCGGCATTGGGCCGTCGTGAGGATCCCCACCAATAAAGTGATTTTTGCGCTGTGCCTCGCGTGTGGCGTAACGTACAGCAAACACTTCATACATCGGCAAACCGCTTGGGTTGCCAGCCTGACTCTTGGTCATACCGTTCTTCCAGAAAAAGGTTGTTGATCAATCCCGAGGGCCACCATCCAGCCATCTCGAATCGCAGATAAAAAATCACCCGGTGCATGACAGTCACCGACCCGTGCATAGGGGACGCCGACTTCTTCAATCGCTGCAACGACATCGATATTTGAGCGCGGTCCATTCGCAAAAATCAGTACTTGCCCAATGGCTAGTTGGGTTGGAGCCGCCTGATCAATCTTGACCGTCAGATGCCGTTCACTCAAACTCTCGATGCGACATTTTGTAATGACGCGTACGCCGGCAGCTGCAATTCTTTCAAGCAGTTCAAACTTATTGTTGCGCGCCATGCCGTTTGCCGCAGTCGCTTGCATTTCTAGCACTTGAATATCGCAACCTTTCAGGCGCAACAGATCTGCGACCTCAACGCCAACCATACCACCGCCTATGACAGTCACCGACATGCCTGGCGCTACGCGCTCTGGAGTCGTAAACACATCCCAAGCGTGCATCACTGCGATATCACTAGCGAGAGACCGGGTATCGAGGGGAGCCTCTCTAGGCACACAGCCCGTTGCCACCACGACAAAGTCGGGTTTAAACGCCTTGATCATTACCGCGTCTGCATCAATGCCACATTTAACAGGCACCTTCATCTCCATCAACTGTGACCAGCGGTAATCCCACACCGGCTGAACCTCAGTCTTGTCGGGTGCTGCCACAGCCAAATGGATTTGACCGCCCACACGCTGTGCTTTTTCCCAAATCTCAACTTCGTGACCACGCCCACGTGCGACCCGCGCGGCTTCAATGCCAGCGACGCCCGCCCCCAACACCAAGACTCGCTTGCGAGGGGTTTTTGGAGGTGCGAATAATTGCGGTTCGGCAAATTCGAGGGCTTCGAATTCTGTGCCGACCATTGGGTTTTGTACACACGACACATCTTTTTCAAGCGTTAAGCGTTCAAAACAGACGTTGCAGGCAATACATTCGCGTATGGGTGCCTTGACCTCGCCAAACGATTTAAGTGCCCAATGCGGATCCGCATACAACGCTCGCCCCACTGAAACAAAATCAGCGCTACCGCTGGCTAGTACCGCTTCAGCGTCGGCTGGAGTCACGATACGACCGGCCACAAAGACCGGCACCTTCACGGCCTCTTTGATCGGCTTGGCCACTGGGGCCAGACAACCCCGTGCAAACGAAGGTGGTTGGATGCAATACTTTGACAATTGGGGGCTTTCATTGCTGCCGCCCGACAAGTCAATCGCATCAGCACCCGCCTGCTCAACTGCCTGAGCCAGGGCAATGATCTCGTCTTGCGTATAGCCACCTTCGACAAACTCGCTGGCGCTTAAACGTACGACCAAGCACAAATCAGGCAACGCTTGTCTGACCCGATCAATCGTTTCAAGCAGCATTCGCATGCGGTTTTGCAAACTGCCGCCGTACTGGTCGGTGCGTTGGTTGACCCGCTCAGTAAAGAACTGTTGAAACAAATAACCATTACCTGCATGAATTTCGACACCGTCATAGCCCGCAAGCCAAAGGCGTCTGGCTGCCGCGACAAACAAGCCCTGCAGCTCGTGAATCTCGGATACGCGCAGCGCACGCACCGCGTCGCCCGTGTTGGGATTGATCCAGTCACTGGGGCCAACAGGCTCCATATTGAGCACAGCCCGACGCAGCAAGGCACCGCGGTGGTTAATTTGACCGAACACATGACTGCCGTGATCTTTGATGCCCTGCACCAATCGGGCCAAACCCGGAATAAAGCGGTCGTGATAACAACACAACGAATTGTGGTGCGAGCGCGCAGCCTCGGTCACGATCATGGCCTCAGTCATGATCATGGCAACCCCACCGCGAGCACGCTCAGCGTAGTACTCGCAGTCGCGCTGGGTCGACAGGCCGTCAGTGGTACTGTAGTTGGTCCCCATCGGCGCCATCACGATGCGGTTTTTTAAACGTAGATTGCCGATCTGGCCCGGTTGTTGCAACAACATAAATTACCCTCTCGCCTCGCCTGGATAGGCGCGACGTTGTCTCTGCCCCGAAAAACGGAGCCTGTTATCGATCTTCAGGCAGTATGCTAACTACTGATTATTTATAGGTCAATCCGGTAAAATGAAAAACAATACTGAATTGCAGTCAATAATAGGGCTTTCACCATGCGAAATCTCAACGCCTTACTGGTTTTCGCCAAAGTCGCAGAGACGCGCAGCTTTACCGTTGCAGCGCAGCGCTTAGGGCTCACCGCTTCGGCCATCAGCAAGTCCGTCGCACGACTCGAACAAGAGCTAGGCGTCAAGCTACTCCAGCGTTCAACACGCTTAGTCAGTTTGACGGATGAAGGTTCAAGCTTTTACGAACGCTGCCGTAATATTTTGGCCGAACTCGACGACGCAGAAAGCGCCGTCACCATGAGTAACGCCACGCCAAAGGGTCGTCTGCGCATTCAAATGCCGGTCGGCTTTGGCAGACGCGTCATCGCACCAAAACTTTGGGCCTTCACGCAGCAACATCCAGAACTGGTAGTGGACGTTGAGTTAAGCGATCGCGTGGTTGATCTTGCCTATGAAGGCATCGATGCCGCGATTCAGATTGGCCCAGTGAGCGATTCGCGTGTGGTGGCGCGCAAGCTTTGCCGCTTAAGCTTCGCCGCCTGCGCCTCACCAGAGTATTTAGCCACGCACGGCGAACCAACGACCCCAGAAGAGCTTCAAACGCATCAATGCCTCGCGTACTTGCTACCCATGACGGGGGGCCACCGCGAATGGCAATTTGCCAAAGACGGGCAAAATTTTTCAAAATCATTTTCGGGCGCCTTAAACATCAATAATGCAGAATCTTTGCTTGAGGCTGCAGTCGCTGGCGCTGGGATTACCATGATCAGTAACTTCATTGCGGCAGACGCATTAAAAAGTGGAAAACTTAAGACTATCTTGCCGGATTACGTCGTCGAGGGCCCCGAGGTATTCGTAGTGTATTTGCCACGAAGTAATCTTTCGGCGAAAGTAAAGGCCTTTGTTGAATTTTTAACCCTGACTGTTGAAGGTATCGAACGCACATGACAACCCCTATAACCACACTCAAACTCATGTCAACGATGGCGTTGCGCAGCGTTCTCAATGACGTCATCCCTGATTTTGAAAAACAAGCGGGTATCACCGTTGAGATCAAATATGGTGCCACTGCAAAATTAAGCGAACGAATTCGCGGCGGCGCCCGCGGCGATCTCTTGATAGCCGTTGCGGGTTCAATTAACGAACTCGAAGCCGAACAGATTTTGCAGCAAGGATCTCGGGTCGATCTCGTCACCTCGGATGTCGCCATGGCCGTTAAGCTTGGTGCACCGGTCCCTGACATCTCAACGCAAGAGGCATTCATTGCAACCTTACGCGCTGCGCGTTCATTCGCCTATTCTAAACAGGGGGCAAGCGGGATGTACTTCGCAAGCCTGCTCAAGCGCCTTGGAATAGACGAAGAACTCCGCGCCAAGGCAACGGTCTTGGCAGAGGGGCTAACGGGCGAACCTGTGGCCCGTGGTGAGATTGAACTCGCGGTGCAGCAAATGAGTGAACTGATGCAGGTATCAGGGATCAATATCTTTGCCAAGCTACCCCCTGCAGTCCAACAATCAACAACGTTTTCACTTGGCATATTTAAAGACCCAACCAAGCGCGACGTGATCAGCGCCTTCACTGCGTTTATGCTCACACCGGCGGTCACAGCGGTATACAAGCGTCAAGGTTTAGACCCAATCACACCTGTTAAGGGTTAGGGCTACTCACACACGTCAAGGTTTAGATTCAATCACACTTCAATCGATAAGAGCCACTTTCATGACCAATGCCTTGCATGACTTAACAATAGCGCAGGTCGCAGAACTGCTGCGCACCCGCAAGCTCTCACCACTTGAATATGTCAATCATCAAATTGCACGCATCGAAACCTTTGATGTGCAACTCAGTGCGTTCATCACACCCACTTTTGACTTAGCGCGCCAACAAGCCCAAACGGCTGAAGCCCAGATCATGGCGGGCGACTATCGTGGGCCCATGCATGGCGTGCCCTTTGGGGCAAAGGATATCTACGAAACTGCGGGTATTCTGACCACTGGTGGCTCACGCACAGCGCAGCACTATGTGCCCACCAAAGACGCCACGGTAGTGTCCAAGCTTTACCAGGCTGGTGCAGTGTTGATGGGCAAACTCAACACACACGAATTTGCGCATGGTGGGCCCTCACTTAATCTACCCTGGCCACCAGTACGTAACCCTTGGGGCCTTGATCGGTTCAGTGGCGGATCATCGAGCGGCTCAGGCGCAGCGGTTGCGGCAGGGTTAGTGCCTGCTGCGTTAGGGACCGACACAGGGGGCTCGATTCGAGGCCCGGCCTCGTTATGCGGGATTGCAGGCTTTATGCCTAGCTCGGGGCTGGTGAGCCGTACGGGTGTCATGCCTAATTCCTTTACCTTCGATCACTGTGGCCCGATGGCCTGGACGGTCGAAGACTGTGCACTCATGTTGCAATCCATGGCGGGACATGACCCCAAAGACGGCAACAGCTTTGAACAACCCATCCAAGATTACAAGTCTCAGTTGGCCGGCGGAGTCAAAGGACTGCGCATCGGTGTGCTGCGCCACTGGTGGGAAGAAGAAAACCCTGCCAATCCTGAACATCTGCAAGCACTCGAACGGGCCATCGATACCTTCAAACAGTTAGGCGCACACGTTGCAGACTGCCGAGTGCGTTCGATGCAAGACTATATGGATGTCAAAGTCGTTATCGCTGAGACAGAAATCTTTGCTGTGCATCAGCATAATCTGATCAGTCGACCGGGTGACTTTGGGCACGATTTCTTGAGTCGAATCCTACCCGCCTCGCTGTTTCAATCTGTTGATTACTTGGCAGCGACACGCGAACATCGGCGGATGATCAACGAGATGCAACCCATTTATGAAAAATTTGATTTGCTCTTGATGCCCACCTTCGGTCCGGCCAGCCCAATTTCAGCGCATCGCCCCATCACCTTTTGGCAACGGGGCAATTCACAGGTGCTAGCCAATGTCTCAGGAGGCCCTGCGCTTGCTGTGTGTTGCGGGTTTAACACCGCTGGGCTGCCCATGGGCTTGCAACTCGTCGGGGCCCCGCAGGCCGATGCTTTAGTCTTGCGTGCTGGTCATACGTTTGAATTGGCTGCCGGCTTGCGCGCAAAACGCCCAACACTTGTTGCGGGCAACCAGGCGCCTGTACTCGCACCGCAAAACTTAACACCAGATACCTCGGGCTGTGATGCTGCCACGCGCGAGCTTGCCCTGCGCATGGCAAAAAATGCTGGGCTTAAGCTTAACGAGGCGCAGACCGAAATCTTGCTTGAAGCTGCGCCTTATGCGTTCGCGATGACTCAGCGACTGCGCAAAAATCGAAACTGGTTTGAGGAGCCCGCAAATGTTTTCAGAACCTAAACCACTCAATCCCGAAGCGAATGCGCCTCTTTAACCGATATCCTTGATCTCCAATTTGGATCCACATAAAAACTTAAGAGACACCGTCATGATCAATCTTAAAAGCCGCCTCCAGCAACCTGAAATTTTATTGGCGCCAGGCGTGTATGACGCTTTATCGGCCTTGATGGCAGAGCAAGCAGGGTTTGAGGCTGTATATATCTCTGGCGCCTCGGTCGCCTACACGACGCTCGGGCGTTCTGATGTGGGGCTCACGACCTTTACCGAGGTCAATGAAAAAATCGTACAGATGCGTGATCGCATCAGCCTACCCATCATCGTAGACGCCGACACGGGCTTTGGTAATGCCTTGAATACCGAACGTACGGTGCGTGGCTTTGAGCGCAACGGCGCAAATATTATTCAGCTTGAGGATCAAAGTTTTCCTAAGCGTTGTGGTCATCTTGATGGCAAAACGGTAGTCTCGACTGCTGAAATGGTTGGCAAGATCAAAGCGGCCGTTAACTCGCGCCACAGCGCTGACACCTTGATCATGGCACGCACCGATGCCGTCGCCGTAGAAGGTTTTGAGCAAGCGCTCGAACGTGCTGAACATTACCTGGCAGCGGGTGCCGATATTTTGTTTATTGAGGCCGTGCGCAGCGACGAACAAATGCGTATCGTCAACGAGCGTTTTAAAGGTCGCGCACCTTTGCTGGCGAATATGGTCGAAGGCGGTAAAACACCGGTGAAGTCAACCTCCGTTTTACAAGAGCTTGGCTACTCGATCGCAATCTTTCCGGGTGGTACGGTGCGCTCAGTGGCAATGACCTTACAAGCTTACTTTGCAGAATTGAAAGCCACAGGCAGCACAGACGGCTTTCGCGACAAAATGTTTAACTTTGACGGCTTAAATAGTTTGATCGGTACGCCTGAACTTTTGGCGCGCGGCAAGCGCTACGAAAGTGGTGGCGAATAGCAAAAAAAATAATTTTGACTTTTGAATTTTGAATGGAAACCCGTATGAAAACGTATCGCATCGCCACGATTCCCGGTGACGGCATTGGTAAAGAAGTTGTCCCTGAAGGACAAAAAGTACTAGAAGCCCTTGCACGGCAAAATCCTGCATTGAAGTTTGAATTTGAAAACTTCGATTGGGGTGGCGACTACTACCGCAAACACGGCATGATGATGCCTGAAGATGGCCTCGACCCTTTACGCAATAAAGATGCGATTTTGTTTGGCTCGGCGGGCGACCCACACATCCCTGATCACATCACGCTGTGGGGCCTTCGGCTAAAAATTTGCCAAGGCTTTGACCAGTATGCCAACGTGCGCCCTACCCGCATCTTGCCCGGCATTGATGCGCCGCTTAAGCGTTGCACGCCAGCTCAACTCGATTGGGTGATTGTGCGCGAAAACTCAGAGGGCGAGTACTCTGGTGTGGGTGGTCGTGCGCATCAAGGTCACCCGATCGAAGTCGCAACTGACGTTAGTATGATGACTCGCGCTGGCGTTGAACGCATCATGCGCTACGCCTTCAAACTGGCCCAATCGCGCCCACGCAAATTGCTGACCGTTGTCACGAAATCAAACGCACAACGCCACGCCATGGTGATGTGGGATGAGATTGCAGTACAGATTTCTAAAGAATTTCCGGATGTGACGTGGGATAAAGAATTGGTAGACGCCGCCACTGCGCGTATGGTCAATCGCCCCGCCACACTCGATACACTGGTGGCAACCAACCTACACGCCGATATTTTGAGCGATCTCGCGGCCGCCTTAGCGGGCAGTTTAGGCATTGCGCCAACCGGCAACATTGACCCTGAACGCCGCTACCCTTCGATGTTTGAGCCCATTCATGGCTCGGCTTTTGACATCATGGGCAAAGGGCTGGCAAACCCCATCGGCACGTTTTGGTCGGTGGTCATGCTGCTTGAGCATTTAGGTGAACAGGCCGCAGCCGATCGTTTGATGGCAGCGATTGAAGCGGTCACTGCCAACCCAAGACTGCACACTCGTGATTTAGGCGGCTTAGCCACGACCGCACAAGTGACCGCGGCAGTTTGCGAAAAAATCGCCTAAACAACACTAAGTACGTTAAGGCGTTGGTTGAATCTGCTGCAGATCAGCCACGCGCTTGGCGATTAGCATCGACCACTTGTTAAATGCTGCCTTGGCATAGCCCCAAGACTGAAAAGAACTCATGTACCCGTTGGCCCAAGTTTGGGCTGCCTGCGCGGCACCAGCATTGAGTTCTGCTGCATATTTACGCCCAATCTCAGTATCGCGACACTCGGCCAAGACTGCGCCACTTACACCATCGCGAAATTGCATCTCCATACCCGTTTCACCCAAATAGGGTGTCGAACCAGCGGGTCGCCCAGTCACCTTGCCCGAACTTGCCTCAGCAATAAAGGCATAGGGGATCAAGGTACCCGCAACGCTTCCAGGCACAGAGGTCGGCACCAAATCCGTCAGGGCAATCCGCAGCACCGCCACACCGGCTCCGGCCTGCGCGACAATCGGCATCTGAGTTTTAAACGTGTCCTGTAGGGTTTGATAAAAATAATCAGTCAGTTGCTTCAAATCCGCTGGATCGATAATAGGTACCTTGCCGTCTTTCGAGTCTTTCGGTGCAACCAAAGACACAACGATCGGTGTGATCTGAATCTTTGTATATTTTTTTGGATCAAACCGCAGATCTCGCCAACACTCGATCCCTTGCATTGCGGCGACTGGCTTGAGTTTGGCGTAATTGGTTAAAAAACCACTTTGTGTCAGGCGCGCAGAATCGATCGCCGTGACATTTTCGCCTGAACCTAACGCCGAGTCGTAGGCTTTGCAGCCCAACAACCCTGACACCAGAAGCGCGACCAAACTTGCACGGGTCAATAACCGATCACGGGAAGACAACTGCTTTGCTTTGCGCATCTTATTTCGCCTTACCCATGACATAGTCTGGCAACACCGTGACCACCTCAGGAAAGATTGTGATGATGACGATACAAATGACTAAACAGATAAAAAACGGAATCGCGGCTCGCGCGATCGTATTGCTGTCTTTACCAGTCATATTTTGCAATACAAACAAGTTAAAACCAACGGGCGGCGTGACCTCTGCGATCTCAACTAACAAGACGATAAAGATTCCAAACCAGATCAGATCAAAGCCCGCTTTTTGAATCATCGGCAGCACGACTGCTGCGGTTAGCACAATCATGCTGATGCCATCAAGCGCCGTCCCTAAAATCAGATAAACCACAACCAAGCAACCGATCAGCGCGTAGGGCGATAGTTGCATGGCATTGACCCATTCGGCTAATTCGCGAGGGACACCCGTGAACGCCATCGTTTTGGTCAAGAACGCAGCACCAGCCAGAATAATCATGATCATGCAGCTGGTACGCGTGGTACCCATCAGACCTTCCCAAAAGTTTTTCCAGGTCAGCGAACGACTATAGGCAGCAATCGCCAACGAGCCAAAGACCCCGTAGGCAGCGCATTCAGTGGCTGTGGCATAGCCCGCCACGAGCACCCAAACGATAAAGATTATCAAT
>Ga0194043_1001513_pt1 | contig 13057 bp, 10 predicted proteins | sample JunL4415m_MetaG_FD_161274 | JGI IMG/M metagenome (GOLD analysis project Ga0194043, IMG submission 161274) | Anoxic zone freshwater microbial communities from boreal shield lake in IISD Experimental Lakes Area, Ontario, Canada - Jun2016-L442-15m | ecosystem: Environmental > Aquatic > Freshwater >...
AAGGAACGCTCGTGACATCGGTTTCAGGGACTGGCAATGTGGTAGTGGACAGTATCGCCAATGTCGATCCGACGATCAGCGGCACGGTGGCCAATCTCGCGGTGGCGGTGGGGGATTCGGTCAAGAAAGGCCAACTCCTCTTCACGATTGATGATAGTGGTCAGCTGTCGGCGAGCGTTGCTCAATCGCAGGCGTCTCTCCAAAATGCTCAGATTGCCGTGGCACAGGCCAGGGCTAACCTCGCTGCGACCAAAAAGAATGGCTCTACTGATACCGAAAGAGACCGGCAGATTCTCCGCCAGAAGATTGCTTCGTCTGAGCAGAGTCTTACTGCGACTCAATTGAGTTATCGAAATACTATGACCAATGCCGCGAAACGAGAGGTAGTGTCGCCAATTGCAGGGACGGTAAATGCTGTCAATGTGAAGAATGGAGATGATCTCGGCAAAGTGTCTTCTTCGAGTACGCGTCAGGCCCCGATTATCATCGGCGATCTTGGGACGCTCGAGACGAGTGTGTTGGTCAATGAGGTTGATATACCCAATGTGATGACCGGACAAAAGGTGACATTGACCTTTCCGGCGATCAATGGATTTACGGCAACGGGAAAAGTCTCGCAAATCAATGCGCTAGGAACGATTTCCCAGGGTGTGGTGACATATACGGTGACCATTACTTTTGATAAACTTGATCCGCGTATTAGGCCAGAGATGAGTGTTTCAGCTTCAATTATCACCGGCGAGAAGGCGAATGTCATTCTCGTTCCAAGTGGTGCTGTCAAGACGCAGCGTGGTGAAACGGTCGTGCAGATCTTGAAGGATGGGCAAACGCTGCCGACTCCTGTGACCGTGGTGACGGGAGCGACCAACAACACGGAGACGGAAATCGTGAGTGGTCTCAATGATGGCGATAATGTGGTGACACGGACGATCGCGGCTGGTGCGGCCACGACTACGACGACTCCAGCAGTCGGTGGCGGGGCGGGCGGATTGCATCTCCCAGGGATTGGTGGCGGTGGCAGAGGCTAATTACAAGACCATCGTTATGAAGATAATCGAGTGCAAAGATCTCATCAAAGTCTATGAAATGGGAGAGTTCGATACCACGGCCTTGAAAGGTGTGTCGTTTAGCATTGAAAAAGGTGAGTTCGTGGCTATCATCGGACCATCGGGTTCGGGCAAGTCGACCTTGATGCATATCCTCGGTGCACTCGATACGCCAACGACCGGACAATACTTCCTTAATAATAAGGAAGTTTCTCTGATGGATGATGACGAGCTTTCTGATTTGAGAAAAAACGAGATCGGCTTCGTGTTTCAATCATTCAATCTCTTGCCGCGGACGAGTGTTCTGCGTAATGTGATGTTGCCGTTATTGTTTACGGATATTCCCCAGGCAGAGCGTGAGCAACGAGCCAAGGAGTCTCTCCGGTATGCCGGACTCGATGATGAGACGAAATATGTGCACTTCTCCAATCAGCTTTCGGGTGGACAAATCCAGCGTGTGGCGATCGCTCGGGCACTCATCAGCAATCCGGCGATTATTTTGGCCGACGAGCCGACGGGTAACCTCGATACGAAGACGAGCCATATCGTGATGGAAACATTCCAACGCTTGAACGCCGAGGGACACACGGTTATTATTATTACGCACGAACCAGAAATCGCTAACTTCGCCAAAAGGATCATCTCTATTCGTGATGGTTTGATCGAGAAAGATATCATCAATCGACAGTAATCGAAAAATTATGCTCGGCGATCTCTTACAAGAAATATTTTCGTCGCTTTCCAGTAACAAGGCTCGGTCGGGTCTGACGATTTTGGGTATCGTCATTGGTATCGCTTCGGTCATCACGATGGTGGCGATTGGTCAGGGCGCACAGAGTTCCATCGAGAGCAGTATTGAGGCCATCGGTTCCAACCTCATCATTGTCACGCCGGGCGGATCGCGGAGTGGCGCCGGAGGAGTGAACTTTGGCCGTGGCAACGCGCAGACGCTCACACTTGAGGATGTCACCGCGCTACAGGATCAATTGCAAAATGTGAGTGGGGTCGCACCAGAAGTCTCGCGACGCTATCAGATTACCGCGGGTGGAAATAACACGAATACTTCGGTACTCGGGACGACGCCCGCTTATCTTTCGATACGCAATATCGCGGTTGATTATGGTTCATTTTTTACCGATCAACAAATAAAAACGATTTCCCGGGTGGCCGTGCTCGGGCCGACAACGCGTGATGACTTGTTTGGTGCTGGTGTTGATCCGACGGGGCAGATAATCCGCATCAATAATGTCAACTTTCAGATTATCGGTGTCACGATGTCCAAGGGTGGTTCTGGTTTTGCCAATCCCGATGATATGGTGTATGTGCCGGTCTCGACGGCGCAACAATACCTCGCTGGTTCGATGTATGTCACCACGATCGATATCTCCGCTCAAACTCAAGATGCGATGAAGGCGGTACAACAAGAGGCGACCGATATTCTGCTCGCTCGACATAAGATCAGTGATCCGACGCAAGCGGACTTCAGTATCCTCAATCAGACGGATATCATTGCGACCGCTTCGAGTATTACCGGCACCTTTACGATTTTGCTCGCTTCGATCGCGGGGATTTCTTTGTTGGTCGGCGGTATTGGGATTATGAATATGATGTTGACGACGGTGACAGAACGCACTCGCGAGATCGGTTTGCGCAAGGCGGTCGGTGTGCGGAAAATCTATATCAATCTGCAGTTTCTTGGTGAGGCGGTGGCGTTGACTTTCTTCGGTGGTTTGCTCGGGGTGTTGCTCGGCTGGGGTGCTTCGCTGACCGTGACACACTTCGTGAGTACATTGACCACACAGATCACGATGTCATCGGTGTTGTTGGCATTTGGTGTCTCTGCTGGTGTCGGTATCGTCTTTGGTTTTTATCCCGCTCGCCGTGCCGCCAACCTCAGTCCTATCGATGCGCTGCGTTATGAATAAACGAAATGGATTGGGAGGATGACTGAGTGATTTGCATTGTAAGGAATATATTTTTTCAAAAACAGGAATAAAAAACCTGTTTTTCTTTTACAAATTTTTTTATAGAATTATTTTCTAAAATATTTTTAAAAAACTTTTTCAAAATAATACATCGAAACACTTGACAAGATATTTTTATTTTCTTTTTTTCGTGTATAATAAAAGTAGTGAAGAAAAATATTCCTGAAAAAACTTTTTCAGGAAAAAAAATCTTCTCAATTCTCTCAAAAAATTTCGGGAGGAGAAATAAAAACTAAAAATAAGAAAGGAGGTGACTGTATTATGGCAGCAAAAAAGAAGGTGAAGAAGGCCGTCAAGAAGGCGGTAAAGAAGGTTGCAAAAAAGAAGAAGGTTGCAAAAAAGAAGAAGAAATAATCTTTCTTCAAAAACAAAAATAAAACACTCCGCCCTTGTGGCGGTCTGTTTTATTGTGGGTGGATTTCTCCTTCTCCTTGGATAAGGAGTCCGCCGCGGCGGAGGGATGAGGATTGATGGTTTCGCCTGACACTTTCCAACCTCACCCCAGCCCTCTCCTCAGCTCAGGAGAGGGGGGAAATGCTAGATTACTATAATTCAATCTTCACAAAGCGAGTTCGTTGTGAATAGTCTTGAATGAATGCGATGCGCGCGTCAGGAAAAATAGTGCTTATGAGTGCCTCGATAAGCGGTTTTTGCTCCGGGCTGATCTCGAGAATCAGCGTGATGCTGCGGGATGAAAAAATGTTTTTTTGGCAGAGAGCATCTATCTGTTCGAGGAGGCGGCGATAGTGGGTGAGACCAGCCTCATCGCTCACCAGTGCGGTGATCGGTTCGTAGTCCTTCACATCCAGTTCGGCGGATTGATAGATATCCTGAGAGAGGTAGGGGAGATTGGCGAGGATGAGAATTTGCGTGTATTCGTATTCTTGAATTGTCATCCCCGACTTGATCGGGGATCCAGGTTGTATTTTTTTTGATGTGAAGAATTTTTCCAGCAAATCTGACTGAAGAAAGGTAATTTGATTCCCGACACCATGTTGTTGCGCATTTTTTTTCGCAATTTCAAGCGCATCGGGCGAAATATCCAAGCCGAATAAGTTCGCAGTGATATTTTTTTCCTGCAAGAGCGTCGCGAGTGTGATGATGATATTTCCACTACCCGTGCCAATATCTATAATAAGAGGGGATGGTGAATTTTTTTCTGTACACTTTACACTTAAAATCTTTAAAGTTTCATCGATCAAGAGCTCAGTCTCCGGTCGAGGAATGAGAGTGTATTGATTGACGATAAAATCCAAACCATAGAATTCTTTTTTACCCAAAATATAGGCGATCGGTTCGTGATTGATTCTTCGCTCGAGATATCCGATAGCTTGTGTATACTCAGTGTCAGCTAGTGTATAGTCTGGATGCGCCAAGAGAAATTCCCGGGATTGCCCGGTCGCATGCGCCAAAAGGATATCGATATCGATCATATCGAGTGATTTTTGATAAGAGTGGCGAATTTCTTTGATGGTCGAATGGGAAGTTTTTTCCATAGCTGCGTCTACTTTCCCAATTTGTCTGGTCGATGATTGGGACAAATCTTATTGCTACAGCGTTCTGGTATTGTTTTGGTTCCTTCCATCATGAGTGACTGGCACTGGGGGCAGATATTGCCGGTCGGTTTCGCTTTGATCGCGTATTTGCAGTCGGGATAATTGGAGCAGCTGTAAAAGATGCCGAAGCGACCCTTGCGTTCGATCATACTGCCCTTATTGCAGACGGGGCAGGTGATTTCATTACCAGTGGGGACATACTCGGCTTTCTTGATGTATTTGCACTTGGGGAAATTGCCGCACGCGACGAAAGCGCCATTTTTGCCAGTGCGTTCCACGAGCTCCCCCTTACATTCGGGGCAGATCTCACCGGTTTTCTTTGGGCCTTCATTGGAGCGGACTTCGCCCTCGAGGGTACGGGCGCCGATGCAGTCGGGGAATTTTGCACAGCTGTAAAATTTACCGGTGCGAGCGAGTTTGAGTACCATCGCGCCGCCGCACTCGGGACACTTCATCCCTTTCGGAGCATCGCCAAGTGTGGTCATTTTTTCGATTTTCTCTTTGGATTTGACCTGTTTGGCGAAGGGTGTGTAGAACTTTTTGAGTGTGGCCGCATAATCGCGTTTGCCAAGAGCGATATCGTCGAGTTCCTCTTCCATCCCGGCGGTGAAGTCATCACTGATGATATCAGCGAAGTGTTTTTCGAGGAAAGCGCTGACCACATCGCCGGTGTCGGTTACGCGGAGGGAGCGACCTTCTTTGGCAACATATTCACGATCGTAGAGGGTCTTGATGATTGAGGCGTAGGTGCTCGGCCGGCCGATGCCGCGTTTTTCGAGTTCCTTGACGAGTCCGGCTTCGGAGTAGCGTCGGGGTGGCTCGGTGTACTTTTCTTCGGTGGAAAAATCGTTGAGCGTGAGTATCTCGCCGACTGTGACGGAGGGAAGGATGACATCATCATTTTTGGCGTTGGTATCACAGATGAGCCAACCGGGAGTTACGACGACCGAGCCGGTGGTTTGAAGTGTAGGAACATCATTGTGACTGCATACTGCCGTAATTTTTGTACGGAGAAGTTGAGCATCGATCATCTGCGAGGTTACGGCGCGGGTATGGATGAGTTGGTAGAGTTTCTTTTCTTGGGGTGTGCGACCTCCGTGAGTGAGTGAGATATCGGTTGGGCGGATGGCTTCGTGTGCTTCTTGGGCGTTCTTACTTTTGGTGATATAGTGGCGTTCCTGAAACAGTTCTTTGCCGTAATGATTGATGACGAACTCCGCGATGGCGCTTTTGGCATCAGTGCTCAGTGTGACGCTGTCGGTACGCATATAGGTGATGAATCCTTGCTCATAGAGTTTTTGGGCGAGACGCATCGTGATTGAGGGCGCGTATCCGAGGCGTGAGCTCGCGGCTTGTTGCAGAGTGGAAGTTGTGAACGGTGGATAGGGTGCGCGTTTGGTGGGCGTTTCTTTGACATCACCAATGTGCCATGATCCTTTGCGTCCCAGCGTCAGAAGTCTTTCTGCTTCAGCTCGCATTTTTATCTCTTGGGATTTTGATTGAGGAGGTGTGGTGTAGGTGAGTGAAATCGGTTTTTTTTTGCTCGTTTGGAAGAGCCCCGTGTAAAGCAAGAAGAAATCGGGAATAAAATTGGTGATTTCTCGTTCGCGCTCGGCGAGAATACGGAGTGCGGGGGACTGCACTCGTCCGGCCGAGAGTCCATAGCGGAGTTTTTTCCAGATCAATCCGGAGAGATCATAGCCTACGAGACGGTCGAGGACGCGGCGTGCTTCTTGGGCCTTCCGGAGATTTTGGTCGATGGTACGGGGGTGGAGGATGGCTTCCTGGATGGCTTTGGGTGTGATTTCATGGAAGGTCACCCGGCGCGGTTTCTTGATATGGCAGGCCTCAGCGATATGCCATGCGATCGCTTCTCCTTCGCGGTCGGGGTCGGTTGCGAGATAGATCTCGTCGGCTTGAGCAGTGAGTTTTTTCAGTTCGGCGACGATAGCCCCTTTGTCGGGAGAAATTTCGTAATGTGGTTTGAAATCGTGTTCGATGTCGATTGCCTGTTTGTTGTTCTTCGGCAGATCGCGGATATGCCCGACCGAAGCCACTACCTTATATTGGTTCTTGAGGTATTTGGTGATAGTTTTGGCCTTGGAGGGCGACTCGACGATGAGGAGTTTCATAGAGAATAATTATTGAATATTAAAAAAATCTAAACCTACTAGTAGCTGTCATTGCGAGCGAAGCGCGGCAATCCCGTTTTTAGAAGGAGAGGCTTCGTGTTTTTGGCAGGAGATTGCCACATCCCGACAAGTCGGGATTCGCAATGACAGGTAATAGTTGGATGTTATGTTTTGATATAGTTCATTCCGCCGACATTTTTCACCAAGCCTTTCATTTCGAGCATCGTAAGCGCGGTGGAGAGCTGTGTGGTTTCCAGTGTAGAGTGTTTTGCCAGCTTGTCAATATGGAGGGGGTCGGTGCCGAGGACGGCCAGGATGCGGGTTTCGTCGGGCGTGAGGTCGGATGGGAGCGGTTTGATCGGGCGCGGATCGGCGGAATATTGGGCTGAAAACAGCGTCGTCGGGCGGAGTTCTTCGAGGATATCGCGAACACAGGTGATAGTTTTGGCTCCGGCGCGGATGAGACCATTGGGTCCGGCGGAGAGTGGCGAAAAGATCGACCCGGGTACCGCCCAGACATCGCGATTGAACTCGAGCGCATAGCGGGTGGTGATGAGGCTGCCGCTTTTCTCCGCCGCTTCGATGATGAGTGTGGCCTGCGAGAGTCCTGCCATAATGCGGTTGCGAGCGGGAAAGGTGCCGGGTGTTGCCTCGACGAGGGGCGGGTATTCGGAGAGGAGCGCGCCCTGCTTGGCGATGATACTCTGTGCGAGCGGGAGGTGGGTATGCGGGGCGATAGAGGGACTATCGAGGCCGTTACCGAGGACGGCAATCGTGATACCGTCTGAGTCGAGCGTATGCCGATGAGCGAGCGCATCAACGCCGAATGCCAGTCCGCTCACGACGATCACGCCGGCGCGTACCAGTTCGCGAGTGAGGCTTTCGGCGACCTGCATCCCATAGGGGGTCGGTTTGCGTGTGCCGATGACGGTGATGCAGGGGAGCGTATTCCAGCCGGGCACCGTGCCGCGGAGATACAATAGAACAGGCGGGTCGGGGATTTCAAGGAGGGCTTGCGGATAGTCTGGGTCGGTCTCGGCGATCGGGCGGATGGCGTGCTGTTCGAGGAGCGCCCAGAGTTGTTCGGGTTTGGCCTCTGTCTTGGCGGCGTAGGCTTTGGTCATGATTTTCAGGCCGATGCCGCTGGCTTGCCACTCACTGAGACTGCCATGCCAGGCTGCTTCTGCATCACCTCCGAATCGATCGAGGAGTAAGCGCAAGCGCCGTGACCCGATATCGGGCAGGGTGTTGAGCGCGTGGAGGTAGAGGATGGGATTTTCCGCAGACATACTATATGGAGTGAAATGCAATAGTTTTATGATAGCACATCGGTGCCAGTGTCATTCCCGCGAAGGCGGGAATCCAGGTTTGAATTGTATTTTGTCGTTGTAGACAAAACCAAAAAAACCCGTTAGGATAGAAAAAGAAGAGAACTGTATTTAAAGTCTGCCGCCGGAGGGCGATTTTTGAAAATCAAAGAGGGCCTGTAGCTCAGTTGGTTAGAGCACCGCATTTGCAATGCGGGGGTCAGCGGTTCGAATCCGCTCAGGTCCACAAATAAAAAACAAGGTCTTCCGGCCTTGTTGTTTCGTTTCTTCGACTTTGACGGTTTGAGGAAAAATGAGTAGTATGAAGTCAGAATCTTGGAGAAGTAGAAAGTATCCCAGCACCGAAATTCCGAGTCTGATGATCTCGATGTTTCCGTGCTGTGATATGCTCGAAATTGTTCGAACATCCAGCAGGAGTAATGTATGGCAAATAAACGAACAAATAAAAAAAGAGCTGAAGCTAAATCAGCTAAAAAATCACTTGCACTATTTCAAGACTTTTTTCAAAAGAAAGGGAAATAGCAAGAAATTAAGGGCAAATAAGTAATATCTTTAAGTAGATAGAAAAAATAAATAATAAGTTTGGGTAATTTTGAACCAATTGAAATGAAAAGCCGGCTTCTCAATGAAGACCGGCGTTTTTCTTGGATAAAAAACAAGCGGCTGTATGGATTTTCCATAAAGCCGCTATTCCTTGTCATTGTGAGATCAAATATGCTCCCGAGTGTGCAGCTGATGAGCCTGCACAGTCTGAATTGTTTTTATGTCGCTCCGAGAAATTTTTCTCAGTAAAAGTTCTTTCAACTTTTCATGAGAGCCTTTTTTCCCTAAATTTACTATAAAGAGGTTTTTGACCCATTTTATAGCAATTTTGTAGTGGGCGTGAAATTTATTTCTTTTAGTGCCTTTCTTCTTTTTCATTGCGTACTCCTTGCTATTCTTCTTGATCTAAGTTGTTTTTATGTGGCTGCTGTACTGCCAGACCTTCTTCTAGGATGAGGTTGAGCGCGTATTGATTGTTATCGAATACCACTTCTTCTTTCTCAACCAGTTGGTCAAGGGCTGCCTGAAAGGCTTCGAGCCGTCTTGTTTTTTTTGATTCTTCTGCAGCTTCTTCCTCTTTAGTTAAAGTAGGTTTTTTTTGTGGCGAATCAAAAAGGCCAGGAAAAGCCATCCAGAGTTGTTGAAATTTTTTTGGTCCCCTCACTAATTCTAACAAGATAAAAATCTTGAGGAATTTCATGAATTTTTTGAGGGAAATTACTTTTGTATTTGAAGTCATTTTGGGTGCCTCCTGACAGAGTCAGTTTTGGATTGTTTTAATTTTTAAGGTTGAAACCCATAAAGAAGGGTATGGAGTATTTATACACCTAAAGAGGAAAGTTGTCAAGGGTTATTTTGTCTCAAAGCTGGGAATGCTCTATACTATGGATATTGTGCTGTTTTTCCTGATTTTTTGAATCGGAATTTTTATGTATCTGAAGCGAATCGAAATTACTGGGTTCAAATCGTTCGCCAATAAAACGGTGCTTGATTTTGCCCCCGAGGGAATGATACTGGGCGGGCGCGCGCCAGGTGGTGATAGGGATTTGCGGGGCGCGCCACGCGGCGAAGCTTTGCGTGGAATCACCGCGATCGTGGGGCCGAATGGTTCGGGTAAATCCAATGTGGCGGACGCGATCCGTTGGGCGATCGGTGAGCAATCGCTCAAGACTCTGCGTGGTAAAAAAACCGAAGATGTGATCTTCGCCGGTTCGGGCAAGAAGGCTCGGCTCGGGAGCGCCTCGGTTACCTTATTGTTCGACAACACTGATAAAAAAATACCCATCGAGTTCGACGAAGTGGCGATCGGGCGCAAGGTGTATCGGAGCGGTGAGAGTGAGTACCTCATCAACGGTGCGAAGTCTCGTTTGTCGGATGTGGTGGATATACTGGCCAAGGCGGGTGTCGGCAAGGACAGCTATTGTGTAGTGACGCAGGGGATGTCGGATGCGATACTCAACGCGACTCCGCTCGACCGACGACTCATACTCGAAGAGGCTGCCGGCGTGAAGCCGTATCAATTGAAGAAGGATCGAGCTGGACGAAAGTTGGATGCGACACTGGAAAATATCGTTCGAGTGGAAGGTCTGTTAGTCGAGATCGAACCGCATATGAAGAATCTGCGACGGCAGGCGGAGAAGGCATCGCAGGGACAGGTCGTGGCGGATACTTTACGTGAAAAACAATTGCGGATGTACGGATTTTTGTGGCAGAACTTCGATCGGGAGCGGGTGGCGATTCAGACAGAAGAACAGCAGGCACTCGCGCGATGGCAGTCACTCGAAGACGAGACAGAATTGTTGAATACGCAATTGGCGGAGGCATCAAAAAGTTTTGAGCAGCTGCAGTCGGGGTCAGAGTGGGAGGAGGAGATTCGTCAGGAGTACGATCAACTGCATCGGGATGAACGGGAGGTGGCTCTCATTGACGGGCGCATACAAGCAGAGGAAGAGCGACGCAAACCGCGTGAAGAAGTACGGAGTGTGCCGGTGGACCTGAAATATGTGCGGGAACATCTCGACGAGGCGCGGACGATACAGACACAGTTGATCGAGCGGTTGAGCACGGTGGAACAACTGTCGGAGTTGCAGGAGTTGCGTGAATTGGCGTTGGTGATTCAGACGCGACTGCATGATCTCACACGAGATGTGGGCAAGGGCGCGGTGATCACGAAGCGGATGGTGACCCTGCCGAGTGAGGAACTGGAGGCAAGTGATGAAAAACTTGTCAACTGGAAAAAGGAAAAAGTAAAACGGCAACAGGTGATCACCCAGCACAAAGAAAAAATTGCCAAATGGGAGACGAATATCACTGAACAACAACGACAGACGAAAGCGTTACGGGAACAATTTTTCGATTTGGAACGACAAGCGCGAGCCAGGACTGCGGAGTTGAACACACACAAGGATACACTCAATGACGCTCGGGTGAAGTTGGCGCGCGTGGAAGTACGGGAGGAGGATCTGCGTCACGATGTGCGGCAGGAACTCGCGATGGATGTGAGTGATTTGGCGCTCGTGGAAGGTGGTGACGTTGATGTGCCAGCAGTGGAGCGGGAGATCGCTCGACTCAAAGTCCAAGTAGAGCATATCGGGAGTATCGATCCGATGGTGCTTCAAGAATATGAGGAAACTCGGGAGCGGTATGATTTTCTCTCACATGAGTCCGAGGATCTCAAGCAGGCGATGGCGTCTCTCCAATCGATTATCCGGGAGATGGATGAATTGATCGACGCGACCTTTGAGAATGTATTCGAGACGATCAACTCTGAATTCCAAAAACATTTCTCACTTATTTTTGGTGGAGGTAAAGCATCGCTCGAATTGGTGACTTTGGCACGACGCGAGGGGACGGAGGAAAGTGAAGAGGCGAATGAGGATGAGACGGATTTTGTCGAGCGGGAATCGCGACGACCCGTGCGGGGGATTGAGATCGCCGCTTGTCCGCCGGGGAAGAAAATTCATCAACTTTCGATGCTCTCGGGCGGTGAACGGTCGCTGACTTCATTGGCACTGCTCTTCGCGATCATTGCCTCTAATCCACCACCTTTCTCGGTATTGGATGAAGTGGAGGCGGCACTCGATGAATCTAACTCGCGTCGGTTCTCGCGGGTGTTGCAGGAATTCTCCGGGCGAACGCAGTTTGTGGCGATTACACACAACCGCGAGACGATGCGACAGGCGAGTCTCCTCTATGGCGTGACGATGGGTGATGACGGGGTTTCGAAGTTGTTTTCGGTGCATTTGGATGGCGTCGAATCGTTGAAGGAGAGAGTTGTTAAGAAGGCTTGACACTCCGGAAGGGCTTGAAAAAAATACATACCTTAAGGCTTCCATAAAGCAATAATTGATGATTCTTGACAGGAATGGTAATATCGTTTACCATTGAGCAATGTACGATTTATCTTTGTTTGAGTTCCTCCGAGTTTCGGGGGTTTTTCGAGAATAAATGTACAAATTCCGAATAAATGAAATTAATACATATTTTATGAGTGATAAGAAGATATTAACCAAAGAAGGATACAAGAAATTAGTGGAAGAGTTGGAGGAGCGTCGAGTTACTGTTCGCCAACGGATCTCTCAGGAAATCAAGGAGGCCAAGGAACAGGGAGATCTCTCTGAAAATGCCGAGTACACCGAGGCGCGTCACGATCAAAATGACAATGAAAACCGTATCGCCGAACTCGAGTCACTGTTGAAAGTGGCCGAAGTCTCTTCATCTAATGGTAAGACTGATGTAGTGCAGTTGGGGTCGAAGGTAGTCGTAGCAGTGAACAATCGCGAGCTGAATTTTACGATCGTCGGTTCGAACGAGGTGGATCCAGCACAGGGCAAGATTTCCAATGAGTCGCCGCTCGGGCATGCTTTCCTCGGGAAGAAGAAGGGTGACGAGGTAACCGTGGAAGCTCCGGTTGGTATGATGAGCTACACGGTGATTGATGTAGCGTAAAGGCTTCACTAAAAATTCGAGACTGTATTTTTTGTAGAGACGCACAATTGTGTGTCTCTACTTTTTTCTGTTTTTTTGATGTTCCGCGCTTGACACTTCCTCCAACTCCATCTTTTTGTATGCTACAATAAAACTAAGAAGAAATATCAATCAATGTAATCACTGTTTCTTCTGTGATAAAAATAAAAAAATATGCAGCAAAACTATTTCCGTCGTTTCCTCCGTATCCTCATCATGCTCGCTGTCGCAGGATTGATTATCCTCACCGCTGTTTCGGTATGGCGAGGTTTCCATAAAGAGTTCTCATCACCGGAGAATACCAGTGACTCCAATCAATCTCAAGAGCAAGCCAGAGAACAGCAAATCCAAAGCCTCAACAATATCAGTGCCGCCCTCCCCACAGATCCTGATCAAGAGACCGTCCCCGTCGATCAACTCCGAGCCACACAGATACAAGAGTTGAATGATTTGCAAAAAGCTGCCACGAGCGATCCTAAAGTAAAATAATCTCAATAATAA
>Ga0194043_1001517_pt1 | contig 13045 bp, 9 predicted proteins | sample JunL4415m_MetaG_FD_161274 | JGI IMG/M metagenome (GOLD analysis project Ga0194043, IMG submission 161274) | Anoxic zone freshwater microbial communities from boreal shield lake in IISD Experimental Lakes Area, Ontario, Canada - Jun2016-L442-15m | ecosystem: Environmental > Aquatic > Freshwater >...
AATTCGTTCCAGGCGTTGAGAAACACGAAGACTGTGGTGACAGCAATCCCGCCACGAACTTGAGGCAAAACAATGTGCCAGAAGGCGCCCCATCTGCCGGCCCGATCAAGCAGAGCGGCCTCTTCCATCTCAAAAGGGATATCTTCGAAGTACGACACTAGCAGCCAGATAGCAAAGGGCAGGGAGAAGGTTAGATAAATCAGGATCAGGCCCGTGTAGGTGTCGAGCCAGCCAAGGCGCTGCAAAGCCAGGTAATAGGGGATCACTAAGCCCACGGGGGGCAACATTTGAGTGACAAGAATATAAAAACCACTCGCCCGCTTAAAGGGGTAACGTAAACGAGCCAGCGCATAGGCTGCTGGCACAGCGATACACAGTGTCAGCACCACCGTCGCACAGGTGACGACCAGACTTGACCACAAATTGGGCAAGATCGAAGCCGTGCCAAAGAGCACCTCATGATAGTTAGCGAACGTGGGCGTGAAAAAAAAGACGGGTGGATACGCCAGCACATCGCGTTCTGTTTTGAAAGACGTCAGAAAGGCCCAAAGCACGGGAAACACCCATACCGATACCAGCAACCCAGCTGCCATGTACAGCAAGGTCAGGCGAGTCATCTTTTTCATGAGGCCGCCTTGCGTCGTCTAAACAACAGCCACGATACAAAAACAGTTAGCGTCAACAAGACCATGGCTAAGGCAGAACCATAGCCAATATTAAGTTCTGTAAACGACGTGCGATAGGCGTAGAGGTTCAGGATTTCTGTTGCCGTCCCTGGCCCACCACCGGTCGCTGCGAAGATTGCCGCGAACGCCGAGAGCGCAGTCATGGTTCTGAGGATCACCACCATGACAATGGCAGGGCGGATCAAGGGCAGGGTGATGTACTTAAATCTTTGCCACGCACCGGCACGATCGAGTCGTGCCGCTTCATAGATGTCTGGGGGTAGCGAGGCCAGGCTTGCAAGTAGCACCAAAAAGGCGAAGGGTGTCCATTGCCAGGTGTGGATCGCGATCACCGAGATGAGTGCAAGCTGAGGGTCTCCTAGCCAGTTGTGACTGCCAAGATTTAGACTTCTGGTGACGACATCTACCAGACCGAAGTCTGGGGCTAACACCAAGGTTCGCCAAAATAGGCCGACCACCACAGGTGCCAAGACGATAGGCAAGATAGCGGCAATACGAAGCAGGCCTTGGCCACGAGGAATTTGCAAGACGACTAAAGCCAGTGAGAGCCCCAAGGCCACTTGCAGCACAACGGTAGACGCTGTGTAGATAAAGGTGAGCAGTAGCGAACTCCAGAAACGCGGGTCGCTATTCATATTCAGATAGTTGTCTGCCCCGGCAAAGCCAGTCAGCCACGGCATACTCATGTTCAATTGTTGCAGACTGTTCCACGCCAGAAATATCAGAGGAGTGGTTGTGATCAACAGTAATAATAAAAACGCAGGCAGAAACAAGAGCAGCGCGAAACGCCGCTCTTGTTGTGCCTGAGTGTGCTGTTGACTACGCATTTAATGCCCGCTAGTGCTGTAACTGTTGCTTACCTGCGCCTGATTTGAGTCATGTCGCAACTGTTAAATACCTGCATCTGATTTCAGTCATGTCGCAACTGTTAAATACCTGCATCTGATTTCAGTCATGTCGCAACTGTTGCTTACCCGCGCATGATTTGAGTAATACGCACCTGCGCTTCGTCCAGGGCGTCTTTGGGCTTTTTTTGCCCGACTAACGCTACCTGAAGAGCGGTACCCATGGTTTCACCAATTGCTGGCCATTGAGGCAGACGAGGGCGCCATTCAACGTCGGTATCCTGCTCGAGGGACTCTAGCGCTGCAGGGATGAAGTTATCACCCGCATCCTTCATGGCGTTTGCGAATTCGCTAGATTGCCACAACGATAAGCGATTGAGCCCTGAGCGTTTGGCAGGGCCCGCAAACTTCCACGAAGTGCGTGCTTGTGTTTCAGCACTGGTGGCCCAGGTAATGAAGAGCCAGGTTGCCTTTTTTGCACGCTCGCTGAGTGCGGCATTGATGGGAAAGCCCCAGTTCCAAATAGAGGTCACGCGTTTGCCCGCGGGGCCTTTGGGCCAGCGTGCATAGGCAATCTTGCCAACCACCTTGGATTTTTCAGGATTAGTGATGACAGCGGCAGACGAGTGCGCATCGACATAACAAGCGAGAGTGCCTTGTGAGAAGGCGTCGGCGATATCAGGCCAGTTCCAGTTGCGGACGGCCGGTGGTGCATAGCTGGTTAGCGCATTGACATACCACTCAAGCGCTGCGACGCCAGTTGGGCTATTGACGACAAGATTTTTGCCATCGAACCATTGCCCACCAAAGCCACGAAACAAGGACGGATAGATATACATGTTCTGACCGGCACCAGCAAAACCTCTTAAGGCGAGGCCATAAGACCGGTTGGCAGGATCATTAAGTGCCTGAGCATTTGACAGTAACTCGTCGTAGGTCTGCGCAGGCTTGAGCCCCTTGGCAGCATACAAATCTTTTCGATAGACCTGAACGGTGACTTCGCCATCGTAGGGGATACCGTAGGGCTTGCCGTCAATAGAATCTGCGTCACGCCAGGATTTTAAAATGTCGTTGTAGTTAAACCAGGCGGGATCAGTGAGCGAGGCGTCGTTTAGATATTTATCGAGCGGCTCGACCCACTTATTGGCAACATACAGCGGGTAGTACATGGGGTCTGCTGCATGGGTAGCAAACGTAGCAGTTTTTGAAGACAGATCGAGCATCGCCTTTTGACGAATCTGGCCAGGCGGTACTTTTTCTGCCCTGACTTTAATTCCGGTGAGTGCTTCAAATTGAGGTAACAAACCGATCAGATTATCGAAGTAGCTCGCAGGGATCACCGCGACACTAATCGCTTCGCCCTCAGCCTGGCGCCAGTTGATCTTGGCGGAGGTATAGGCAGTGAGCTCTGAGGTTTGAGCGTGAGCCGAACTTAACCATTGTGTCGTACCTAAACCAGTCAAACTTAAAGCGGCCGTTTGCCCTAAAAACCGGCGACGATTTTGCTGCTGTTGTTGTTTTTTTGAATCTCGTGTATCCATTTTTTTATCTCCTGTTCAGGGCGTAAACCCAAGCTCTAAGCTGCAATCAAACCGATTTATTGTCTTACTGTCTTGTCGTCTTACTGTTTTATCGTTTTATCACGCTACGCAATTTATTTTGATAAATTTCTTCGCTAGGCTCTTCTTGACTTGCTGGCGCTAAGTCACCAGGGGTGATCCGCACACGCTCAATACTGCCGGTGTACTTAAAGGAACCTTTATGTTCATAGCGCTCGCTGACGGCCGTTCGTCGTGAGATGCCGACACTTAGCCCGCAACTGGGGATACGCAGCAAACTTGGCGATAAATCAACGCTGTTCACGTGTTGCATGCCATTGAGCGCGAGGTCGGCATTGCCTTTGCGGCCACCCGTTGCGCGGTAACTGAAGTCGAAGACTTGCGCCCCACTGGTTAAGCTGATTGGCCTGACGGTTTTTGGGCTATGCCACCACTGATACACAAAATGCAACGAGCCTTGCTCAACAAATAAAGTCATCCCGCAGAACCTATCTGCAAAAATCACACCTTCATCGCCCGCCTGCCAGTCGAAGGTCGCACGAATGACATAACTGCGATCCCCTATCATGGGCGTTAAAAGCAGCCCCGGTATTGAATGCGCCGTCCGAAAAAAATCACGTTCGATGAAAAGCCGCTTTTGCTCGTACGGCGGAAACGTGGTGTTGCGACTTTCATTGCGAGTATCGATCGGGTAGACGTAGTTTGAGCCCGCCTCTGCGTCAAACTCAGCAATCAGCTTAGCCACGAGCTCAGGGTGCTTACTCGCCAGATCGGTCAACTCAGCCGGATCCCGCTCTAAATCAAACAACATCCAATTATCGAGGTCGATCGCCTTGTCAGGGGTTTGCAGTGAAACGATTTTCCATTGACCAGAGATGTAGGCACGATTACCTTGTAGTTCGTAGTATTGACGCTCACGTTTGGCAGGGGCTGTTGAATCTTTCAACGCGCTTGCAAAGCTGACCCCATCAAGCCCTCGAGTTTGATAACCCTTGAAGTGTTCGGGTCGAGCGGCACCGGTGACATCCATTAAGGTTGGCAAGATATCGGTCACGTGGGTCCACTGGCGACGTAGAGCGCCAGGGTCAGAAATTCCGGCGGGCCAGTGCACAACAAGGGGCACACGGATGCCTCCTGCCATTGGGGTACGTTTGAAAAAACGATAGGGCGTGTTGCTGACTTGCGTCCAACCGGTTGGATAGCAAATATAGGTGTGTTCTCCGCCGACCTGACCGTCTTTGAGAAGTTGCAGGTTTAAATCCATGTTCTCGACGGCGCCCACTCGGCGACCAATTAAGTTCATGACACCTTTGGGCCCAGCGACAGAGTTCGCGCCGTTATCCGACGTGATCATGATGATTGTGTTGTCGAGTTGCCCGGTGTCTTTCAGGCCTTGCACAAGGCGCCCAACGTTTTGGTCGGCGTTGTCGACCAACGCTGCGTAGACTTCCATATAACGTGCAAATAACGCTTGCTCGTCTGGATTCATGTCTGCCCAGGCCGGTACCCCGGGGTTACGAGGGGCGAAGCCTGCGGTGGGTTCGATCAGGTCATTTGCGCGTTGGCGCTCAAAGCGTTGCTCGCGCATTGCGTCCCAACCCAGGTCGTAGCGCCCCCGGTACCGTGCCAAGTCGTCAGGTTTTGCTTGCAAAGGGCCATGAGGAGTTTGAAACGCCAGATAGAGAAAAAAGGGTGTGTCTGGGGCACAGCTTTTTTGTTGGGTAATCCAGTCGATGGCTCGCCCGGTGTAGTCGTCAGGTGCGAAGTAGCCGTCTGGATAGCGCAGCGCGCTGGCTAACTGATTGCCCTCCATCATGTTGTCGGGTTGAAAGTAGCTGGTTTCAGGTGCCATGAAGCCATAAAACTGATCAAAGCCCCGCTGCACTGGCCAAGAGCTATTGTCAGTACCAGGAAAATTATTTCGATCGTAAGTATTGTGCCACTTGCCTGCTGCCATCGTCGCATAGTGATGCTGGCGCATGACCTCGGCAATGGTTGGTGCATCGGGGGCGATCTCGCCCTTGTAGCCAGGAAACCCAGGGTCGTTGTGTGAGAGCCAACCACAACCAACGCTGTGGGGGTTTTTGCCAGTCAGTAAGGCAGCGCGGGCGGGCGTACACATCGGCACGGTCGTGTAGTTTGTAAAGCGCAGTCCATTGGTCGCCAACGCATCGATGTTTGGGGTATCAATTTCGCCACCAAAACAACCGAGGTCTGAATACCCCATATCATCCATCAGGATCACAATCACGTTTGGTGCACCCGCTGGGGCACGATTTGGGGTGTTCCAGTGAGGGGTCGACTCAGCAAGGGTTTTGCCAATGTGACCATTGAACGTTGGCCAGCTGTGTAAGCTTGCATGATCTTTAGGCATATTGTGAATTTTATTTTTTAATGTTGGCGATTAACCGCAGACTAATCTTCTTTACTAAGTGCTAGTCACTGAATTTGTTTAGCGCTAGTCATTCAACGCTGTGCAATGCTAGCCACTAAAATTTATTCTTTAGGGATATTGGCGGTGCTGACAACACCAGCCCATTTCTCTTTATCTTGCACCAAAAAGTTTTTGAAATCGAGCCTGCTAGCCAAGACGGCGGTGGTCATTCCATTTTGTTCTAGTGTGGCACGTGCTTCGTCGTTCACTAGTACCTTACCGATTTCGCGATGCAGCAGCGTCAAGAGCTCTTCTGGCGTACCTGAGGGCGCGAAGATCCCTAACCATTGATCCGCTTCAAATTGCAAAACGCCTGCTTGCGCCATGGTCGGCAAGTCGGGCAAACCGGGATAAGGCTTCGCGCTTGTGACCGCCAGCGCACGAATTTTATTCGCCTTGATTTGCGGTATGGCGACGGTCGCATTGGCAAACAATAAATCTACCTCACCCGCAATCACATCAGTCATCGCCTGAGGTGCGCCTTTGTAGGGGACATGTAATAAGTCAATCCCTGCCAAAGTCTTAAATAGTTCTGCAGAGAGGTGAGCCGGCGACCCAACCCCTGACGAAGCGTAGGTGAGCTTGCCGGGCTTGGTTTTTGCAAGAGCGATCAGTTCTTGCACGCTTGTCACCTTGAGTAGGGGGCTTGCTACGAGTACCGAAGGTGCCCAGGCGATCAGCGCGATCGGTGCCAAATCAGCAGACATGTCAAAAGGCATCTTTGTGCGAAGCGCAGCATTGATGCTTAGGGCCGAGGTTGTTAACAACAGTGTGTAGCCATCTGGGGGTGCTTTGGCAACCGAATCAGCACCCAGAATGCCGCCAGCACCGAGTTTGTTCTCGACGACGATTGCTTGCTTAAGCGAAGGCTGAAGCACTTTCGCGGCGGTGCGACCTGCAATATCCACCAGCCCGCCCGCTGGCCAGGGGATGACGAGTCGGATCGGTTTGTCAGGATAGTCTTGAGCGCTCGCGGGCAGGCTGAGAGCCAAGCCTGCAAAGAGGGCGATAAAAACGCTAAGCCACCGTGCGGTGTTGGTGAAATATCGCCCGCCTAAATATCGCACGTCTTTTAGCGCGTCACATAAATTGGACTTGACCATATCAGGTGCCCGTTTTCTTGGGTTAGACAAACATACAAAGCGTTGTCAACGTCATCGTTGAGTTTGATACGCCGCGAAATATCGACTGCGTGATGTTGATTCTCGTCGGGCAACCTAAAGATGCGAAGCTGGCGCTTAATCCCGCCGGCTTCAAAGACTAGATCTTCGAGGCCAATATCGGCGATAGCGATCTTGCATTTGACCAACGGAGTATCAATGCTCAGTGTACCGGCTTGAGAGTCATCTAACCAGATATCAAAACCGCCAAAGCCGCCCGTCGTTAACGCTGACCACTCGATTTGTTGTGGACTCTTAAGGACAACTTGTTTATCCAGGTTCCACATATTGAATTGAGACATACGCTCGACCCGATTGCCCTCGAGCGCGCAATGGCCATCCCAGACCGTCTGTCTTCCGCGTCCGCGGTATTCTGAGCCTTCCCAGATGACGCGGATGCGCCGACCGAGTTCGTTGGGCTGGTAGGGGCGATAGGTTTCTAGCACCTCAAGCCTGTTACGAATTTCAACGCGTTCGATCGCCGCAGAACCGATTGCCTCTATCTTGAGTTCAACGTAGGCATCTTGAGATTCGAGAATATCGCCCATGATTGCTGTTTTGACTAAAGAACTATTTGTGGCGCCCATGTTGGGGTCATCTGCAAACAGCTTGGCATCGCTCTCAAAGTTTGCCCTAACATCCAGCAGCACTCTGCAGCCAGTCGTGGCGTAGTGATGGCGTTTGCGCAACGCGTCAAACAAGGCTTCGCGCGTGAGGTCAGGTGCCAGCAAGCACGACAGGCCGCCATAGGCACCAAAGAGCGAAGCACCCGGATGGCTAGCGCCATGACGCCCTTTGTGACCATCTGAGTTAGCGAGAATGCCGACTCTGTAACCTTGCTTGAAGGCGTCGTGAATTAACCATTCAAAGGTGCCCCAGTCTGAATGAACCTCGACTGATTTTTCGATGCGTAAATCGTGTGCGATCGTGATGTCAGCGTAGCGACCACCGATATGGGCGAAGACAACGGTATCTTCGTTTTTTAAAGCGTCGAATAAATCGTTTGCGCTATTTGCATCACTGTCAACGTCACTCAGGTCGTCGACCAGCGCATGCGAGGACCGATGAATTTGACGACCTTCATGCATGAACATGACGTTACGATCGCCGCCTAAGCCGGTGTTGCCCGACCATTCATAACCGGGATAGATGATAAAGCGACCATTTTCGTTAAACTCAGCCGTCAGTTCGTTGAGATGTTCCCAAAACGGTATCGTGATCTGAAAGTCGTTGCCCTGATGACTCATCGCATCCAGAAACGCTCGGTCGCGAGCAAATTCAATCAGTTCACGCGCTGAATTGGTACCAATCGTTTCTTCGGATTGTCCGTGCAAATCAGCCCAGTAATGCAAGAGTGGGGCGTTTGACACGATACGTAAGGGGTTACTCACGCACAGTAATTGACCTGTTGCGTCGTAGACCGCGATGGTGACATCACATGGTGTAGCGATTTTCAGGTGATCGACTCTGAGGGCGTGTTGGCCTCGCTGCATCTCGATGTGTTCAGGTAGCCCTTCGATAGGTTGACTTGCACGCAGCGTGAAGACACCGTGCATCTGATCGCTTGGATTACCCCATTTATCCTCACCTTTGAAACCAAGACTGAATGTTTGTCCGCAGTTGCGTAGGGTAGGCAGAATAGCTTTCCACGTGACTGGCGGGCCTGCGACGACGGCGATACAGGGCTGTTCAGGCAGGCCTGAATAACGATAGGTCGCAAACGGGTCGACTAAGACACGAAATTCAAAAGTAGGTTCTGCAAACGTTTGAATCCGCATGCCAGGTGAGCCCTTTGAGCGGTCGCCAAAGCACACAATGATTTGATCGCCTTCGCGAAGAAAACCGCGAACGACCCGAATGAACAAGGTCTTGTCCCAAGGCCTGACATTGCGCTTGCCGTCATACTGCACTTCAAGGATCGCACCGTTTGACGCAACGACGGTGGTGTAGTTTGCTGCAGTAGGGTCGCTCCATTGAGGCCGACCCATATCGCTTGCGAAGCGGTGAACAATCTTGAGTGAGCCCGTGTCATCGACGCCAAAGTAGCCCGCCGTATAGACCAGCGTGAAGGACTGAAAACTGCCAGCCTCGAAAGACCCAGAAGGTGAGACGGTCGCACTACCCATGCGCTCAGAAAGATAATTAGTGTGTGACATGTTGGGTCCTTCGTTTGTTAGCTGGTTTACACATTAAATTGAACGGGTCGTTGAGTCGGGCAAACATGAGTGATTCTTCGTTTCAGATAGAGATGAATGAGTCGTTGTTTCAGGCAAAGAGTTCTGAGCGCTCAGCAGATCTTCGCGTTAAGGCACTTGCTGCGTTGATTTTGCTATTGACCCGAAAAGCATATTCGTACGAATCTGCATGGGCGCAATACAGCGCGTATTCAATAGGTGTGTTGTCAGACAAATACGAAACTCTTTCGAGCGCAATCAACGGAGTGCCAGGAGGCATACGCAACAGCTTGCGTGTCTTGGCATCTGACAGCTGCGCTCGAATTGAAATATCGGCGTGAGCGATCTTTAACTGACGAAGCGACTCGATGATGTGATACGACGTGTGCTTCTCAGCGAGGGCGCGCGTCACACCGGCGACTTGTGGCGCCAGATAGACCCATGCAACAGCAAACGGCTCGCCGTCGCGGCAATATAGTCTTTTCCAGAAGGTCACTTGTTTGTTGTCTGACTGTAGCTTTTCACAAATGCGTGCCGGTGGTACTAGTTTGCTGAACTCAATCAGTTGTATTTCAGGATTCACACCCCTGGCGACTAACGCATCAAAGAAACCATGCAGTTCGACCAGATCATGTTTGACAGGACGTGCAGTGACGAAGGTACCTTTTCCCTGACGACGAACGAGCAGACTTTCAGACACGAGTTGAATGACGGCTTGCCTGGCTGTGATGCGCGACACGTCATATTTCTGAGATAACTCTTGCTCGGTGGCGATGCGGTCGCCCTGTTTATACACGCCGGTCGTGATCGCGTCGCGTAAGTGTTGAGCTAACTGGCGGTGCATGGCAACAGGGCTGCTTCGCTGCAGGCTGACGAAAGCATCCGCCGCCGGGGTTGGCGGGTTGGGCTTTTTGGCCGAGCCCTTGCTGGCTGGCGCACCGCCTGTCTTACTCACGCAAGAGCTCTGGATTGTTGACAAGTGCCAAGGCACCAAAATCGCGGCCACCGTGACCAGCCTGTGCTGCGAGGGCGTAGTACTCAAGTACGGTTTTTGCTGTTCGACTCGGTGTTCCTAAGGCGTCGGCCATTGCGATGGCAAGCTTGTAGTCTTTGTGAGCAGCTGATAGCCGAAAGTAAGGGGTAAAGTCGCCCTGAAACGCTTTGGCAATAAAGACGTTTTGCAGCGGCCAACTGTTTGCTGCAGTTTGCGGTAGTGCATCGCAGAAAATACTCAGATCTGCGCCTGCCTCTTTAACCATAGCGTAGGCTTCAGAAATCAAAGCGCCGTAGCCGCACGACAGCAAATTGTTGGCGAGCTTGATCGCCTGACCCGAACCCACTGGGCCACAGTAATCGATCGTGCTGCCCATCATCGACAACAACCAATTCAGCGAAGTGCAAGTCGCCTGGTCACCAGACGCGAACAAGCGCAGATCGCCGGCCGCAGCGGCTGGCGGCCCTTTGCCGACCGGGCAATCGATGAAACTGATTCCACGCGCTTGAAAGGCAGCGTGCGATTGACGAACGGCTTCAATGCCATCGGTTGACATCCCGATCACGACCGAGTCGGGTGCAAGATGCTCAGCCAAGCCGTCGGGTCCTAAGGCAATTGCGAGAGAGATTGAAGGGTCAGGTAAAGACAGCAACACGATATCGCACGCCGCCCCAAGCTCTTGTGCTGAGGCCATGCGTGTGGCGCCGAGTGCGACTAGGCGCGCGACTGCCGCCTCGTCGGGATCACAAACATTGAGCTGGCCATGTTTTTTTAGAATATTCATCGCCATACCACCACCCATCAGGCCTAGACCGATGAAACCGACTTGCTTATTTGTGTGCATGGTGTCGTCAATTTTTCTTGAGTTCATAAAAAATACTTTTGGGGTTTTGGGGCGGGATCTGAGTTGAGTGGAGCTCAACAGCCCCGCGCATCGCTTATCGGTATACTATATATCAATATATAACATTACATGCTTGTGTCAATATGAAACTCAATTTTTCTCGGCTCTTAGTGGTAGTTGGTGCCGCGCTGTTGTCGGCGGCAACGTCGCCAACGCTTGCGCAGACGTACCCAGCCCGACCGATCAAATTTTTGGTTCCCCAGGCCGCAGCCAGTACAGCCGACATCGTCTCGCGAGTGCTCGGTGCTCAATTGGCGAAAGAGTTAGGCCAGCCTGTTGTGGTTGAAAACAAAGCCGGGGCGGGTGGCACGATTGCGATGACTGAACTGGCGCGTTCGGCGCCTGATGGTTACACCATCATGTTGGCTTCGCAAGGCACGCTTATTTTTAATTTGGCGCTGTATGCCAATCCTGGTTATGACTCGTTGAAAGATTTCGCCCCTATCCTGTTGGTTGGGGGTGTGTCTAATGTCATGATCGTTCCACCAACAAGCAGCGCGAATAGTGTGATGGAAATCATCGCTCAGGCCAAAGCTAAACCAGGGATCCTGACGTTCTCTTCTGGCGGCAGCGGCACTAGTCATCATATGTCTGGCGTTCTTTTGAATCAACTCGCCGCGGTGGATACGCAACACATCCCTTATAAAGGCGCACCGCAAGGGATTTTGGCTGTGATGAGTGGTGAGGTGAGTATGGGGCTATACAACACCCCAACCGTGATCAACCAGATCAAAGAGAACAAGGTCAAAGCGCTAGCCGTTACCAGTTTGCAACGCTCGTCTCTTTTGCCCTCGGTGCCCACCTTAGATGAAAGCGGCGTAAAGGCCTACGAAGTGAACACTTGGTTTGGCATGATTTCGCCAGCCGGAACACCCGCTGACATCGTGACTAAGCTACACGACCAGCTTGGCAAAATATTGGCCGTGCCGGCGCTCATCGAGCAGTTTGCGGCGCAGGGCTTTGACGTAGCCCCCGTGCAACCTTCCTCTGCCTTAGCCAAGCTGATTGAAGATGACCTCGCCAAGTGGCCAGCGATTATCAAGAAGTCGGGTGCGAGAGTCGATTAAAACAAAGCGGCTACAGTTGAAGGGCGACTGATGTTGCAGACACGACTTTGCTAACAACGAAGCTGCTCAAGCACACGGTTAAAGGGCTGGTCAGGATTGCCAGCAAACGAACGGCACAACACGAGTTGATGCCTTACGTCTTTTGTCCAAGTTGAGACGCATGCCAAGTTAACCAGCGGGCTTCAAACGCCTCTATTAACTTAAAGAGCATGACGCCCAAGACACATAATAAAGTTAAGGCAACAAAAACAGTCGGCGTGTTAAAGCTGCCTTGCGCCACAAGTATCACGTGCCCAAGCCCCGTCTCGCCAGCGACAAATTCACCGACAATGGTGCCTACCAAGGCGAACGAGACGCCGACTTTCATTCCTGCAAAAAGACTTGGTAACGCGTTTGGAAACTGTATTTTCCAGAGAATTTTCGCACGCGTTGCCTGATTGACGCGTGCCATATCCAGCATGTCTGGATCTGAAGATTTAAGACCAAGCACCATGTCAATGAGTATCGGAAAAATCGCAATCAACATCGCAATTGCAATCTTGGGGGCCGCTCCTGTTCCAAGCCAGATGACAAAGAGTGGTGCAAGCGCAACCTTTGGCACAGCATTAAGCGCAACGAGTAACGAGTACAAGGTGCGATCTAAAAACTTGTAATAAACAATACCTACCGCGGCAGCGATGCCCAGCACCACTGCCAGGGCAAAACCCGCAAGTGTTGTGATCAGTGTATTGAGCCCTTGCAGTAACAAATAACCAGGCGCCGCAAAAAAACTTGCAATAATCTTTGAAGGTGCAGGAAAAATAAACGATCTGATTTCGGCAATTCGCACGAAAGCTTCCCAAGCAACAAGAAGCGTGATCACCGTGATGAGTAAGGCACAGCGACTGAAGGTTGTCTTCCAAAAATCTTTCATGCTAGCCGCCAGTGTAAATACCCAATACGCGAAAGCATTCGCGAATTTCTACAACATACTCTGCAAAAACTGGAGTTTCGCGCACATCCAAAAGACGTGGTCGTGGCAAATCAATTTTGATTATTTTTTCAATACGTCCAGGATTTTTCGACATAATCACAACGCGATCAGCCAAAAAAACAGCTTCAGTGATCGAGTGAGTAATAAAAACAACCGTTTTGCGTGTCTTTAACCAGGTTTTTTGAAGCTCAGCATTCAACTCATCGCGCGTGAACGGATCGAGGGCACCGAACGGTTCATCCTTACAAG
>Ga0194043_1001520_pt1 | contig 13040 bp, 10 predicted proteins | sample JunL4415m_MetaG_FD_161274 | JGI IMG/M metagenome (GOLD analysis project Ga0194043, IMG submission 161274) | Anoxic zone freshwater microbial communities from boreal shield lake in IISD Experimental Lakes Area, Ontario, Canada - Jun2016-L442-15m | ecosystem: Environmental > Aquatic > Freshwater >...
ATAGAAAAATCAAGCTGGATTGTTGCGCACTGCCAGGTTCTTTCGAGAGAATCTTTGACATGGAAATCTATTTTAGGTCCATAAAAAGCCCCGTCTCCAGGATTTATTTTATAATCCAGATTATTTTCCTTAATAGCTTCCTCAAGCTTATTTTCAGCCCTGTCCCATATTTCATCAGAACCTATCCTGTCATCCGGCCTTGTGGAAAGTTCCACATGGTAACTTTTAAAACCAAATATACTATACACTTTTTCAATCATCTTAATTATTGCTGCAATTTCTGTTGCAAGATTTTCTTCAAGAGCAAATATATGCGCGTCATCCTGGGTGAAATTCCTTACTCTGAATAAACCGTGCAAAACTCCGGACTTTTCATGTCTGTGGACCAGTCCGAGCTCGGCATATCTTATTGGAAATTCCTTATATGAGTGCTGTTTTGATTTATATACAAGAATAGCCCCCGGACAATTCATTGGTTTTACTGCATAATCGCAATCGTCAATTTTAACGAAATACATATTTTCTTTGTAATGATCCCAGTGTCCTGAAGTCTGCCAAAGCTCATTGCTTAAAATGATAGGAGTCTGAATTTCCTGATAACCATTTTCAATATGAATTTTTCTCCAATACTCCAGAATTGCATTTCTTATGGCAATACCTTTGGGATGCCAGAAAGGAAACCCCGGGGCTTCATCGTGAAAACTGAATAGTTCAAGTTCTTTTCCTATTTTTCTGTGATCGCTTAATTTTGCTCTTTCGATTCTGTCCAGGTAATCTTTAAGATCCTCTTTTTTAAAAAAAGCAGTTCCATATATCCGGACAAGCATTTTGTTTTTCTCATCTCCGCGCCAGTAAGCGCCTGCAATACTTAACAGTTTAAAAGCACCTATCCTACCTGTTGATAAAATATGAGGCCCGCTGCAAAGATCAATAAAATCTCCTGTCTGATATGTGCTTACATATTCATCGCTTATGCCCTCGATTAGCTCCAGCTTGTAAGGATTTTCTTTAAATATTTTTCTTGCTTCATCTTTGGTTATTTCACTTCTGACATATGACTGATTTGAAGCAATTATTTTTTTCATTTCATCTTCAATTATTTTTAGATCTTCAGGTGAAATAACTTTATCTATTTCAAAATCATAATAAAAACCGTTTTTTATTGAAGGACCTATAGCAAATTTTGCATCCGGATAAATCTTTTTTAGTGCACCCGCCATAACATGTGAAGTACTATGATTAAGAGTATCAAGGGATTTCTCATTTTCAGACAAAAGCAGCCTTATTTTTAAATCAGTTTTTACTTTAAAATCAAGACCAGCGTATTTCACTGTTCCGTCGTCAAAAATAATTTCCGCTAAAACAGCTTTTTTGGCAAATGCCTTATCCTGTCCCACAACAATGTCGTAAATACTCAAATCCGGTTCATGATATATTTCGCCTAACTCTTCTACCGTCAGATTGACCATAATTTTTACCCTGATGACTCCTTTATTTTAATTAACTTTTAATTCTAATAGGAATAAATAATTTTTCAATAAAATATATGAATTAATTTTAAATTAATAAAAAAATCTTGGAAATTTATTTGCTTAAATTAAGTTTAAAATTTGTTTAAACTGGCAATTCTGGCTAATTACCTGACGGAATAAATTATTATTTATTCCGTAAATATATCTTAAAAATGATGCTTAATTTTAACATAAAACTATAATATAAAAAAATATAAAAATTGATTTTTAACTTTTTAAAATTGGACAAATATTTTTTTATATTCGAAATTTAAATTAAGGGTTTAGAGTAAAAACTCTAAATGTGAGAACTGTCTGTCTGTCAATTAGCTGGATTTAGAAACTTCGTGAACTACGGGTTAAGAGTAAGAGCCCTATGTTGTTAGAACAACTTGCTCAGTTAACTGGTTTAGAGCCAGAGCCCATAATTTTATAGCCCCAAACATTAAAGATTTGGAGCGGAAGACGGGATTCGGACCCGCGACCTCCACCTTGGCAAGGTGATGCTCTACCAACTGAGCCACTTCCGCTTAAAAGTATCATATAAAAAAACTCTGTATAATATTAAACATTAATTTTTTAAAAGTCAACAATTTACAGGTGTTTAAAAACACTTGTTTAAACAGTTTTTATGTATATAAGATCTAAAATATAGTAAAAAATACAAACAGCTCATGCAGAAGTATTCCATAGTATGCCTCCGCCTGCAGCGCAAAATAATCGCAGCTGTTTATTGATTCTTTATTTCTTCAAACAGTTCCTTTGTCGCCTCTTTGTCATAAACTACAGCACTTGCGCTGCCAACCATTTCGGGCCATGAAGGGATAGACGTAATTTTTATATTCTGTGTGTTGATTTTTCCAAAAGAAGGAAGAAATCTGATTACATCTTTAAACGTAAAGTCTGTCCAGACATAATTCATCATGTAATTAATAAACACAGGCATTTTTATAAATCTTTCAAATGTTGTCTGCTGGTTATATAAAGCCAGGATTATTTTGGCAGCTTCTCTTTCTCTTGCAAAAGCTCCCCCTTGTTGACCAGGTTCGCCATTTCTATGCCTGTTTCTGCTAAGTGCAAGAGCTTCCTCTCCGTTAAGATGATGCACGCCGGCAGTGAGATAGCATCCTGAAAAAGAATCAGATAAATTTTCTTTTACTTCTATGGTTACTCCGCCAAGTAAATCTATAAGGGGTTTAAACCCATCAAAATCAGTTATGATATAGTTGTCAATCTTTAAACCGGATAATAATTCTATGGTTTGAACAGTTAATTCATTTCCACCAAATGCATGAGCACCATTTATTTTGCCATCTCCGTGTCCAGGTATACTGACCCAGGTGTCTCTTGGAATAGTAACAATTGTTCCTTCTCCGCTCTCAAGATTCAAATGAAAAATAATTATTATGTCAGTCCTTCCGTTGACCCTTCCTCCCGGCCTGTCAAATGCGCTGTCATCTCCTAATATAAGAATATTTACGGAATTCTGTTTTTTAGGTGTTTTGACACTTTTCTCTGTAGATTTAAGTGAAAAATCCTTCAAAAAGCTTTTAAAATTTGATAATGCTGTTGAAGTGTCGATATTTATCCCCAAATATTTAATTATATAAAGGCATCCATCATTTTTAATATAACTTATCAGGTCCACGGCTTTCTGGCCTTCTTTTTCCAGCATTAAAGAATATTCATAGCCATAAATCTTTGCCTGGATTTCAGATATTGTAATGTCTTCGGGGGTAAGATCGACTTTTGTCTTAATGTCCTTAAGCCCTGAAATATATTTTTCGGGAATCTCGTTTTCGCTTTTTATTTCAATTAACTCATCTGATTTTTCGACTGAAACTATGATGTTCTCGCTTCCTGAAGAACTTGTATTTTCTAAAACGGTCCTGATCCCTTTTTTAAATTCTGTCAGAAGCCATCCCTTCGGCGAAACAAAAGAGTAATTGGCAATATCTTCCAAGGAGCTGCTGTAAAATTCCTCGTTTATTTTTTTTGTAGTGGAAGTCGTTGTGGATTCATTTACAGATGTCTCTGCAGCACTTGTAGTTGTAGCTTCGACTTTAATATTTTTTTTCTTGAAATTAACTCCAATCACTATTGCGGCAGCAATTATTGCTAACAGCAGAATAATTAAAAAATATTTTAAGTATTTTTTGCTTTTGCGCCTCATATAATTTCCAGTCGTTTGTTTGATTTTAAAAAAGTAAAGTTAACATATTTTACAGATTTTTTATAGTATTCCATCAGTCTGGAGGTGACAGGACCGGGAATTTTACTTACAATATTATGTTTATCAATTTCTTTGACTGGCATTATCTCCATTAATGAATTTGTCAGAAAAACCTCATCAGCTTTTACTATATCAGAATAACAGATTATGTTTTCGCTGATTTCTAGATTGTTTTCCATACACAAATTGATTACAGTTTTTCTTGTAATGCCGGGCAGAATATCCTGAGTCAGCGGAGGAGTAAAAATTTTACCATTTTTTACGTAAAAAATATTAGACATTGAACATTCCAGAATCAGCCCGTCCCCGGTTGTAAAAATTCCTTCAAAACACTTTTTGCTGTAAGCTTCGTTTCTTGCATATATATTTTCGAAATAGTTTAATAGTTTGTACCTGTTAAGGTTATTGCCTGTTGCACTTCTTTTTAAATCTGAACATGTAATTTTTACGCCATTTTTATAATACTCATCAGGATAAGGAAGCATTTTTTTTGCAATTATTATTAAATCAGGTTTAATTTTAAAGTCATAATGAAACCTTTCGCCATATTTACTTCGGGTAATTATTATTTTAATATAAGCATCTTTTTGCAATAATCTGTTTTTTAAAAGCAGATCAAAAATGGCAGCTTTAATATAGGTTCTATCGAAATGCAGGTTGTATTTTAAAAATTCAAGAGATAAATTGAGCCTCTCCAGATGCTCTTCAAGTTTAAAAGGATTTCCATGATAGCTTCTTATGGTTTCAAATACTCCATCCCCGTACATAAAACCTGCATCCTCAACGGAAATACTTGCTTTGCTTTCAGAAATAAAACTGCCATTTATAAAAGTATAATTAGTCATTTAAAATGTTTAAAATATTTTTTGTTTGCTTTTGTAATTATATCATCCGGCCCATTCATATTTTTAATTATCCTTATCAGGATGATTTTTTACTTCAAAAAACTTCAATGTCTCCTGAAGCGCAATACCTTTGTCAAGTGTTTCCTGATATTCTTCTTCCGGATTGGAATCTTCTACTATTCCTCCACCGACATTATAATAAAGTTCTCTGCCTTTTATTATAAAAGTCCTTATGGCAATGTTTAAATCCATTGTTTTGTCAATTCCAGCATATCCAATTGCGCCGGTGTAAATGCTTCTTGCTGTTGGCTCTAATTCATCAATTATCTGCATTGCACGTATTTTTGGAGCACCCGTAATTGAACCACCGGGAAATGCTGCCTTTATTATATCCGCAAACTCATATCCCTTTTTAACTTTTCCTGAGACTGTTGAAACAAGATGGAAAACACGAGCATATTTTTCTATCACTGCATGTTCTTCTACCGTGACACTTCCATATTCGCAGATTTTGCCAAGATCATTTCGCTCAAGATCTACTATCATATTAAGCTCAGCATGGTCTTTAATGCTGTTTTGAAGCTCAAGGGCATATTTTAAATCTTCACTTTTACTGCTTCCTCTTGGTCTTGTCCCTTTTATGGGTCTGGTCTGGATAAAACCATTCTTTAAAAACAGAAACCTCTCAGGTGAAGAACTGCCTATTTTAACTTCGGGAAAACTAATGAATGCCGAAAACGGTGCAGAATTTTTTTGCCTTAGAACATAATATAAGTCATAGGGATCCAAATCTACATTACACTTAAATCTCTGAGTCATGTTTACCTGATAAATATCACCATTATGAATATAATTTTTTGCCTTTTTTACAGCTTTCAGGTAATCGGTTTTAGTAAAATTTGACTCCAGCAGAACGTTTTTGTTATCTTTTTTTATGGAATCTTCTGCTATTTTGCTTTGTATGCCAGCTGAAGTAACTTTTCCTTTAAAAATTTCAGAATTATTTTTTATTTCTTTTACTAACTTTGTTATTTCACTGTTAATAATTTCTGTAATTTTACTTCCATTGAGTTCGCTTCTGGTCAGGTTGCTGCCCCCACATAAACAGTCGAAAAAGCAATCCTTGACAAGGCTCCCTGTTTTATCTGTTTTTTTGTCTTTTAATACAAAATTTTTTACATAAAACCATTTTTCATTATCAATGTCATAAGCCAAAAGATTGTCATAGTATCCCATTATAAGCAGTGGTAAAAAAGTATCATCTTTGGCCTTGTGCGGCAGATTCTCAATATGGTTTTTAAGATCATATGAAATATATCCTGCAAAACCCCCAATAAAATCAGGCTTATTGTCTATACCCTTAGAAACAGTATTATTTACCTCATTATGGTGCCAGATTATCTTATTCTGATCCAATGCAGCATTTGATATTTCTTTTAAAAATAAAAAAGGATTGATATTAAATATATGTTTTTCTTCTGAGAGACAGTTTAAAAATGTACTTTCTTCTTTACTGCTTTTTATGGTAAAAAGCGGCTTTCTGCAGACATAAGAAAATTTAGAATATTTATTTGGAGCAAGACTTGAATCAAAAAAGCATAAACGATCGTTTACCCCGGCAGAATTTAAAAGATATACCATATTTTGAGGTAAAATATCAATTGCAACAGGCGTTATTGTTGAAATAATATCCATAATAAAAAAAGAGTTAAGTTAAAAAGTTATAAAATTTTTTAAAATTTTCAAGCCTGACGGAGTTAAAAAAGATTCGGGATGAAACTGTATCCCCTCCAGTTTGTATTTTTTATGTCTTATTCCCATAATCAGGCCATCTTCAGTCCATGCTGATATGTCAAAGTCAGGCGGAACTGTATCTTTGCTGATAATGAGCGAGTGATATCTTGCTGCTGTAAAAGGGCTGCTAATTCCCTTATAGATACCTTTGCAGTCATGAAATACCGGAGAGGTTTTTCCATGGACAACAATTCCGGAATTAATTATTTTACTTCCAAAAACCTGCCCTATACACTGATGCCCAAGGCATACACCCAGAATTGGTATTTTATTATAAAAGCTTCTGATTAAATCCATGGAAATACCTGCACTTTCAGGTCTGCCTGGTCCTGGGGAAATTACTATCTTTTGTGGAGACATTTCCTCAATTTCATTTAGAGTTATTCTGTCATTTCTCCTGACTTTTATATTTTCACCAAGAATACCAAGATACTGGACAAGGTTATATGTGAATGAATCATAGTTGTCTATCATAAGGATATCAACTTTTAAACCAGCCAATTTTTTATTTTCCATAATCTCTTAAGAAGCCCGGTAATTAAAAAGAAAGAATGGCTTATGTTTTGGTTTTATTTAGATACTCGACAGCTTTTTTGGAATCTCCCCACCCATCAGTGGCAACGACTTTTGCTTCAAGTTTTTTATATGTCAGAAAGAAATTTTCAATTTCCGTTAAAAGATGCGGAGCTATATCGTGAATATCATTAACATGCTGGTAAAGGGGGTCTTTTAAAGGTACTGCGAGTATTTTATTATCATTGCCTTTTTCGTCTCTCATCTGCAGAACACCAAGTGGTTTTGCTTCAATAAGGCATCCCGGAAAGGTGGGCTCTGAAATCAGGACAAGCACGTCAACCTGATCTCCGTCTTCTGCCAGTGTATCTTCTATATATCCGTAATCTGCAGGGTAATGAACGGCACTAAACAAAACTCTGTCAAGCTTGATCCTCTTACTCATTGGATCATATTCATATTTGTTTCTTGAACCTTTGGGGACCTCAACAATAACATTAACAACATCTGGAAAAGTATTTTTCATTTCATCAGCCTCTGATATGTAATTTTAAACAATAAATAACCCCCTGAATTTTAAAAATACTATTCTAACACTAATTGTATTATTTTTTACCACTATTTATTCCATTGCACCTTTTAAGGAAGCAAGTTCTTTTTGGGCTGCTTCAACTAATTTGTCAATTTCCCTGGCTTTGTCTTCTTCAATTAAATACAAAGGTGTTGATTTTAAAATATCGAGGCATTTTTCATGGGCGAGACTGACAGGATCATTTTTGGATGCTTCCTCAACACTGGTGCTCTTTAAGTTTTTTATTACTCTTGTCATTGTCAGATAGTTTCTGAAATTTTTCGCAGTATGGTTTGTATCTATAAAGAGCCCTCCAATGCCTTTGTCTCTTATCAGTTCAAGTGATTCTTTAAATTCATCCCCCCCAATACCTCTCATATACCTGTTCTGACAGGCTGCAATATCAAGATCAATAATTGCCTGCTCCATTGAAAATACTACTCCTCCTCCTATTAATCCTGCCGCAAATGAAGGTTCTCCAATAAGTGCTGATGCCATAGCCTTAAAGGTTCTTTCGAATATTGAAAGTGCCCCTGGGACGGGCGCATCTATCAGACCAACACCTGTTCCACATGGAACACCATATTTTTCCCTGAAAAGCTGCGCAACGGCCAGATCAATCATTACAGTCTCTGGAGTAGCAAAGCTTGCTGCACCGCTCTGTGGATTTAAAACTCCTGATACGCAGCTTGCTTCAACAGGATTATTTTCATTTATTGCTTTAACCGCTGTCCAGACTCCAAGTATTTCAGCTGCTCCAAGTATTGCTGCGGCTGTCGGGTATATAGGAGAAGATATACCTACAAGCGGCATTGGAAGTATAAATGTGCTTAAATTATATTTCAGCATTGCTTCAATTAAAGAAGCTTCCGGCCTGGTTAGTCTTAGCGGCGGCTCAGTATCATGAATATTTACAAAAATTGGGTTTTTAAGATATTCTCCCTGAGAACCTTTTACTATTCGTCCCAGTTCCATCAGATATGGAAGCTGCCTTTTATCTATGACAGTCGTGCATCCCGGTTTTGACGAGTGTTTTGCAACGAGAGCTGCTCCTTTTATTGCCACCATTTTGGGTGCAACATCACTGCCGTCTTTTTCTTTAATGTAATGAACTGGATTTCCAACAGTAACTATCTCTGGCAGACCTTCTGCAAGATTTATCATTCTTAAGAAGTCATCACCTGTTGCATACCTGTTTATTTTATTGACATGGTCATAAAACAAAGGTGCGCCTCCGCCAAAACTTGCCTGAACTTTGGGTGTTCTGTTTCTGTAAGGAGTATGCCAGCTAAAAGTGAGCATATTGGTAAAATCAGTTTCAATGGCAAGGTTTTTTTTGGCTGTTCTTTCGAGCTCATCTTTGCGTGCTATTATTATTGTTTCCTCAATAAGACTTTTAGGAAGTTTTGCTATCTGGCTAGTGAAATCCACTTTTGCACCTTTTTTTTGCAAGGCTTCAAGCATGGTCTGGTTTTCAAATTTCATTCCAGGGTCACCCAGGAGATCGATTACTTTTTCATGCAGTTCATCCAGCTCATTTTCAGTAAGAAGTTTGTAAAATTGCGATAATGGCTTCATGAAATCTACCTTTCTTGTATATGTTTCTAATCAGCCCATTTAAGAGAGCGGCTAACAGCTTTCTTCCATCCTTTGTAAATTTTATTACTGTATTCCAAATCCATTTGCGCAGTAAATGTTCTTTCGGGGACACACAATTTGGATATTTCTTCTTTATTCTTCCATACTCCCATCTGCAGACCGGCTAAAAATGCTGCCCCAAGCGCGGTTGTCTCAACTATTTTTGGCCTCAATACATTTACTCTTAATATGTCTGACTGAAACTGCATCATCACATTGCTTACACTTGCTCCGCCATCAACTCTTAGCAGCTTGATTTCAGTAGATTTATTTTCCTTCATAACGTCAAGAACATCCTTTACCTGATAAGCTATCGCTTCTAAAGCTGCTCTGGCAAGATGCTCCTTCGTGACTCCTCTGGTAATGCCTATAATCGTTCCCCGCGCGCTGCTGTCCCAATACGGCGCCCCCAGCCCTACCAGTGCCGGTACAAAATATACTTCATTGGAATTGCTTACTGTTTCTGCAAATTCATCGCATTGTTTTGCCGATTTGATTATCTGAAGTCCGTCTCTGAGCCATTGAATTGCAGCTCCGCCAATAAATATACTGCCCTCCAGCGCATACTCTACCTTGTTTCCTATCCCCCATGCTATTGTGGCTATCAGATCATTGTCAAAACTTGGTATTTTTGTTCCACAGTTCATTAATATGAAACATCCTGTTCCGTATGTACATTTAGCCATTCCCTCTTCAAAGCAGGCCTGGCCAAATAAAGCAGCCTGCTGATCTCCTATTGCAGATGCAATGGGTATTTCAAATCCAGTTATTTTTTTGTCTGTAATCCCAAAAATACTGCCTGAGGGTTTTACTTCCGGAAGTATTTTTTTGGGTATATTTAATATGCCAAGAAGTTCATCATCCCACTCAAGCGTATTAATATTAAAAAGCATTGTCCGTGAAGCATTCGAAAAATCTGTCGCATGAATTTTCCCACCGGTAAGATTCCAGATAAGCCAGCTGTCGACAGTGCCGGCACAGATATCACCATTCTCTGCTTTTCTTCTCAAACCAGGCTCATTATCAAGAATCCATTTAATTTTTGTCCCTGAAAAGTACGGATCTGGCAAAAGACCTGTTTTATTTTTAATTAATCCTGAAAGATTTTCCCTCCTGAGACTGTCGCAAATTTCTGCAGTTCTCCTGCATTGCCAGACAATAGCATTATATACAGGCTTCCCGGTATTTCTATCCCAGAGTATTACTGTTTCCCTCTGATTTGTAATTCCTATTGCCGCAATGTCGGCAATATCTGCAATTCCACTGCTTGCTGACTTTTGCATTACCTCCAGCTGGCTTTGCCATATATCCATTGGGTCATGTTCCACCCAGCCTGGTTTTGGATAAATCTGTCTGAATTCTTTAGAAAAAGAACAGACAATTTCTGCCTTGGAATCAAAAATTATAGCTCTTGAACTAGTTGTTCCCTGATCAAGAGCTATAATATATTTTTCATCTTTTTTATCTCTATCCATAAATTCTTTCTTATACATATTTTATTAATTATATGCAAAAACCAAATTTGTTATATTTGTTCTGCCATTCTGTACTTAAGCTATAATTAAATAACTCAGTATTATTACTGCTTCCAGCTGACCAGCGAATACCGAGCCTGACGATAAAAAATCTATTTTTTCTTTATAGACATTTTTAAGACAGCAAGTGCATAAAAAATTATACCAGTCCCGACTAAAATAAGAATACTATAAAGCGGGGAGACTTCTTTGCCGTTAAAATAATAAACTACTCCCATTGCCTGATTGAAGCTGTTAGCTGCCTCTGCCGGCGCATTTTTAAACCCTTCAGTCATAGGAGCATTCATCATTATCTGCCTGAACAATGAGCCTGAATAACTGATAGGGAAAATCTTTATTATGGTCTGCATTGTAGCAGGAAGATTGCCTATCGGTATATATATTCCGGTTAAAAAGCCTATAAGTGTGCCTACTATTGTACTTGCAGTAGCAAAAGCAGTGTTGCTTTTAAAAAACAGAACTATGAAAAAAACCATTGCAGAACTTGTAAAAACAGACAGTATCATTAAGCCAAACAGCTTTAGAATTGAAAATAAATCAAGAAATTTTCCTCCGCCGCTAAATATATATATCTCAGCGACAATAAATGCAGCAATAGTCATAAGCATCCCAATCACAAAAGAGCTTAAAATATATCCGGAGACAAGCTGAGATCGTTTAAGCGGTGCTGATGAGAAATCTTTTATAATTTTTCTTGAATTATCCTCTACCATTATGCCAAATGCACCCATAGTTGTAGTTATTGAGGTTACAGATAAAAGCCCTGCCATAATCCAGCTGTCAGTAGTAAAACGTGCACTTTCACCAAGGAGTTCCTTTAAATTGCCGGATACCAGATTTCCAAGAAACAGTATATAGAGACCTATAATTATGAAAACTGAAAGAAGTGAGAAAAATACAGATGTTTTGTCACGAAAAAACATTTTCAGATTTCGTTTGAGAAGGCTGATGATAGCAGTCATTTAATTTTCATCCTCTCTCATGGAATTCCCGGTAATATTGACAAAAGCATCATCCATGCTTCCGCTTATAACTTCAAAACCCAATATCATATCTTTAACTTTGTTTACTATTGGGAGAGCATCAAGAGTGTTTGAAACTGAAATACTTAAAAATCCGCCAGACGAAGCATATTTAATATTCTGTTCATTTAAAAAAAAGGACAACCTGTCACTTCCATCCGGGAGAAGCCTTAAAATGTCAGTAGTATATTTTGCCCTCAGCTCAGCAGGAGTTCCCTTGGCTGAAACAAGTCCATTATCTATAATTGCAACATAATCAGCATTAGCCGCCTCCTCCATGTAATGAGTTGTCAGAAATACTGTCATTCCGGTTCCTTTTTGCAAATCACGTATGGTATCCCATACATTCTTTCTGGTCTGAGGATCAAGACCTGTTGTTGGTTCATCAAGAAACAGAATTTTTGGGGTATTTACAAGTGCTCTCGCAATATCAGATCTGCGTCGCTGGCCTCCGGAAAGCTTCCCGTAAGGTCTATTCATGAAACTCTCCACGCCTGCCGCTCTTGCTGCCTTGTCAACGGCAATAGCCAGAGCTTTATTTGATAAACCATAAAAACTACCTCGGGTATAAAGATTTTCTTTAACTGTAAGAAGAGCATCCAGAATGCTGTCCTGAAATACAACGCCGATGCTTTTTCGGATATTATCGTCATGTTTGCCTAGGGTATAACCGTTTATAGTAACGTTTCCGCCATCTGGTTTGAGAAGTGTGCAGATAATATCAATTGTTGTTGTTTTACCTGCTCCGTTTGGGCCAAGAAAAGCAAAAAGCTCTCCTTCGTTCACATAAAAATCAATGTCTCTTACTGCCTCTATATTTCCATACCTCTTCTTAAGATTACTAACATTAATTATTTCAGAGGACATAAAATTATTCCTTTCCTATGTTTAAATCATATATTTAAACTACTGTCAGTAATTCGGATTAACCTTTTTTAGAAATATAAGCCTTAAATTCTATTCATTGTATTAAAACTTTGGATTTTATTTTATATTATAACTTGATTTGTTTCAAGATTATTGCACCAGTCTGTAACTTGCTGCAAGCTTAACAACTTAGTTTTTTCTAAATTATTTCCTGGTTGATAATTCAATTACTAACAAATTATTTGCTTAAATCAGACATATAATTTTTTTTGTCCATGCGATCATCAACACACAAAAAACGAATTATTTTTCTGGATTTAGCTTCCAATTTACAAAAGATCAGTTCTTTTCCCAGTTGTTTGCCTGAAATTACACGAAAATTATATTTGAACTATTTTTTATCTAAGAATTCAATTATTTTTTTATTAACTGCTTTGGGCTGCTCCTGCATGGATACATGGCCGGCATTATCAATAACAGCCAGTTCGGAGCCGCTGATAATTGAGTTAAA
>Ga0194043_1001521_pt1 | contig 13032 bp, 9 predicted proteins | sample JunL4415m_MetaG_FD_161274 | JGI IMG/M metagenome (GOLD analysis project Ga0194043, IMG submission 161274) | Anoxic zone freshwater microbial communities from boreal shield lake in IISD Experimental Lakes Area, Ontario, Canada - Jun2016-L442-15m | ecosystem: Environmental > Aquatic > Freshwater >...
CGCGCCTCGATGGCCGCGGCCGGGCAGCCGCGCACGCAGGTGCCGCAGCCCAGGCACTTTTCGTCGTCGTAGATGATCGTGCGGTACACGGTGACCCGCTCCGGCACTTCCACGAGGCCGTCGGGTGCGTGCTGCATGAGGCGCCGGAGCGCGCCGCCGAGGGCGCCTCGGCGGCTGTCCGCCGGCGCGTCCAGCAACTGGTTCACGTCGAAGAAGGCGCCGCGCTCGGAGGCCCCTGACGGGCAGTTGGTGGCGCATTTGCCGCAGCCCACGCAGAGCTCCTCGTGGCGGACGATCTCGCAGCCCACGCCGACGGTGCTCCGCAGCGCGCCGCCGGGCACGCGGCTGAGGATCTCGCGGCCGCGATGGGTGAGTGGCATCAGGCAGCCCCCCTTACGGTGGCGAGCGGGGCGCCGGCGGCGAGCGGGGCGCCGGCGGCGAGAGGGGCGCCGGCGGCGAGAGGGGAGCCGTGGGCGCCGCCGGCCTCCGATCGCGGCAGCGGCGGCAGGCCGACGATCACGCGGTCCATCTCGCGCACAGCGGCGACGAACTTGGGCGGCTCGCCGGCGCTCATCGTGAACATCTGGCAGCGCTGGGGCTCGACGCCGACGCTCTTGAGAAGGCGCTGCACAAAGGCGACGCGGTCGACGGCCATGAAGTTGCCCTCGCGGTAGTGGCACTGGCCGAGCAGGCAGCCGGCGACCATCACGCCGTCTGCGCCTTCGGCCAGCGCGCTCAAGAGGTGCAGCGGGCTGACGCGCCCGGTGCAGGGCATGAGCACGAGGCGCACGGTCGGCGGCAGCGGCGTGCGCGCGTTGGCGCTCGCGTCGGCGGCCGCGTAGGCGCACTCGCGGCAGCAGAAGGCGACGATCCTGCGGTCGGCCGCCGCGGCGAGGGCGCCGCCGGCCGCGCCGGCCGCCGCCGTGATCGGAGACGCGGCCATCACACCGTCGCCTCCGCCAGCACCTCGGCGTCGCTGAAGCCGCCGAGCTGGATCGCTCCCGTTGGGCATTCGGCGGCACAGATGCCACAGCCCCGGCAGATGTTGGCGTCGACCACGGAGTGGGCGTCCGCGCCCAGCGTCAGCATGATCGCCGTCTGCGGACAGGACGTTTCGCAGACGCCGCAGCCGATGCAGACGTCGATGTCGCTGGCCGCCACCTGGGCGGGCGTCATCGCGAAGCCCGTGCTGAGCATGCTCATGGCACGGGCCGCCGCCGCCTTGGCCTGGGCGATCGAGTCGGGGATACTCTTGGGGCCCTGGGCGGTGCCGCACAGGAACATCCCGGTGCGCTGCGTGTCGACCGGAGCGAGCTTCGGGTGAAGCTCGCGGATGAAGCCGGCGGCCGCGGTCTGCACGCCGGCCACGCGGGCGATGTCCTGGGTGCCCTTCGAGCCCTCCAGGCCGGCGGAGAGCACGACGAGGTCGTAGCGCTCCTCGCTCTTGCTGCCGGTCATCGTGTTCTCCATGCGTACCGTGAGGCTGCCGTCCTGCTCCTCGAGGATCTCGCCGACGCGGCCGCGCACGTAGCGCACGCCGCGCTCCTGCACGAGGCGGTAGTACTCCTCGTGGGCCTTGCCGGGCGTGCGCATGTCGGTGTAGCCGATGGTGATCTCGGCGTCGGGGTGGTGTTGTTTGATCAGCGAGCTGTGGAGCGTGGCGAACAGGCAGCAGATCGCCGAGCAGTGCTCGTTGCCGCTGCTGGTGCAGTCGCGCGAGCCCACGCACTGGAGCATGAAGATGCGTTTTGGCGCCGCGCCGTCGGAGGGTCGCTTGAGCTCGCCCGCGGTCGGCCCCGAGGCCGACAGCAGCCGGGCGAGCTGACTCTGCGTGAGCACGTTCGGGAAGCGCCCGTACCCCAGCGGCAGCTTGCGCGTGGCGTCGAACTCCTGATGGCCGGTGGCCAGGATCACGGCGCCCACGGTGATCTCCTCGTTCCAGGCCTTCTGGTCGAAGTCGATGGCGTCGGCCGGGCACGCCGTGACGCACGACTTGCAGTCGGAGCACACGGCGCAGTCCAAGCAGCGTGCGGCCTCCTTGCGCACGTCCTCCTCGCTGAAGCCGAGACGGACTTCGTCCCAGGTGGTGCGGCGGGTGACGCCGTCCAGGGTCTTCATGATGCGCCTGGCCTGCGGCTCGAACGGCTCGAGCTCGGTGTGCGGGATCTTGACCTTGTCGGCCTCGGCGTCCCACACCGGCACGAGCTGCTCGCCGCGGAGGAAGTTGTGGATGGCGCGGGCGCCGCGACGGCCGGCGGCGATCGCCTCGATCGCCGTCCAGGGGCCCATCGCGGCGGCGTCGCCGCCGGCGAAGACGCCGGTGCGGCCGGTCATCATGGTGTCGGGGTCGACGCCGATCTGGCCGCGTTCCACGGCCACGCCGTCGGCGCCGGCCGTGAAGTCGTCGACGATCGCCTGGCCGACGGCGAAGATCACGGTGTCGCCGCTGAGCTCCACATACTCGCCCTCCACCGGTACCGGCGGCCGCCAGCCGCGCTCGTTGGGCGCGCCCAGCGTGCAGCGCTGGAACTTGACGCCACCGGCGACGCCGTCGCTGCCGAGGATCTCGACGGGGACCAGCGAGTACTCCACCTGGACCTGTTCTTCCTTGCCCTCTTCGATCTCCTCGGACGAGGCCGGCGCCGTGCGCTCGTCCTCGATGCAGGCGAGCGTGACCTCGTCGGCGCCGCAGCGGAAGGCGGTGCGCCCGGCGTCGTAGGCCACGTCGCCGCCGCCGACGACCACCACGCGCTTGCCGGTGGTGACGCTCTCGCCGAGCGCCTGCGCGCGCAGAAACTCGACGGCGCGCAGGACGCCCTGCTGATCGAGGCCGGGGATCGGCAGATCCTTGCTCTGGTGCAGGCCGGTGGCGAGGAAGACGGCCTTGTAGCCGTCGGCGAACAGGGAATCGACGGTGAAGTCGGAGCCACAGCGCACGCCGGTCCTGAGCTCGACGCCCAAGGCCGTGATGCGGTCGACCTCGCCCTGCAGGGCGGTGCGCGGCAGGCGGTACTCGGGGATGCCGACGCGCAGCATGCCGCCGGCCACCGGCAAAGCCTCAAACACGGTGGCCTTGTAGCCGAACTGCGCCAGCTCGCGGGCGGCGGTGAGGCCCGCGGGGCCGCCGCCGACGATGGCGATGGGTTCGTCGTAGAAGACGGGCAGCGGCGCGGGCAGCTCCGCCGGCGCGCCGTGGTCGGCGACAAAGCGCTTGATACCGGCGATGGCGATGGGGTCGTCCACGTTGCCGCGTGTGCACTCGGTCTCGCAGACGTGGGTGCAGATACGGCCGCAGACGCTCGGGAACGGGTTCGGCTCGCTGGCGACTCGCCAAGCCTCCTCGTAACGACCCTTCGCGACCAGTGCCACATAGCCGTGGGCGGAGGTGTGGACCGGGCAGGCCGTCTTGCAGGGGCTCCAGCCCTTGCGCTCGATGGCGAAGGTCGCCGGCACGGCGTTGGCGAACGGCCGGTGGACGGCGGTCCGCTCGCTGACGCCGAAGTCGAAGTCGTTGGGGTAGGTCACGGGGCACACAGCGGCGCACTCGCCGCAGCCGACGCATTTCTCGTTCACGTACCGTGGGCGATGCCGCACTGTGACGTTGAACTCGCCGGGCGGCCCCGTGATCGCGGTCACGTCCGAGAGCGCGTGCAGATGGATGCGGCTGTTGATGGCCGTGCCGGTGAGGCGCGGCGCCAACGAGCACATGGCGCAATCTTCGGTAGGGAAGGTCTTGCTGAGCCGGGCCATGTAGCCGCCGATGCTCTGCTGACGCTCCACGAGGTGCACCTCGATGCCGGCGGCGGCGAGCTCTTCCGCGGCGGACATGCCGGCGATGCCGCCGCCGACCACCAGCACGGAGCGGTTGAGAAAGGTGCGCTGCCGCGGCAGGTCGCTCATGTGGCGCAGGCGGGCGACGGCGCCCTCCACGATCTTCCTGGCCTTCGCCTGGGCGCGCTCCGGCTCGTGCCCGTGTACGTAGGAGCAGCCCTCGCGGATGTTGCCGAAGGCGACGGCGTTCTCGCCGAGGCGCAGCTCGCGGGCGATGCGCTCGAAGGTGGGGCCCTGAAAGCGCGGCGAGCACGAGGCGATCACGAAGTGGTCGAGGCCGCGCTCTTCGACGGCCTTCTCGATCATGGCGCGGCCCTCGGTGCCGCACATGAACTGGTTGATGTCGACCTCGACGACGCCGTCCAGGGAGCGCGCGTGCTCGGCCAGCGGCTCGAGGTCCACGACCCCGCTGATGTTGCCGCCGCACTCGCAGAGAAAGACTCCGGCCCTCATCGCGCACCCCCCGCGGTCGCGACGGGCGTCCGGCGGGCGCCGATGCGCTCGAGGAACGGCTCGACGTCCTGAGAGTGCGACTGGATGCCGACCACCTTCTCGGGGTCGGCGCCGAACGCCAGGGCCAGAAGCTGCTGCACGTGCAGGTGCACGAACGGGTAGTCCTCGCCGGAACCCGCCGAGATCATTTCGCTGAAGCGGTCGAACTGCACGTGGCAGTTGGGACACATGTGTACGAGGACGTCGACCTTCTCTTCGGCCAGCCGGTGCAGCTTCTTCTGCGTCACTCCCATCGAGATCGATGGGTTCACGAAGCGCTGGCGGAAGCCGGCCCCGCAGTGCGTCTGCTTCTCGTTGTAGGCGCCGGTGCAGACGACGCCGGCGGGGATCAGCATCTCCTCGGGCACCATGAAGTTCTCGTTGTTGCCCAGAGTCTCGTCGGGGAAGACCTTGCAGTAGTGGCACGCCGGGTGCGTCGCCACCTTGATGCCGTCGAGGCGCCGGCGGATGAGGCCGGGGACGCTGTCGTGGGCGCCCCAGAGGATCTCGAGGGTGTGCTTGTGCTGCACCGTGCCGGCCACGCGGTCGTCGTACTCGCGGCCGATCCTGCCGAGCACCTCGTTGGTCTCGTCGCGGTACTCGGGCACATCGAGGATGTTGCGCGCCTTCTTGTTGATCGCGTAGCAGGTGGAGCACAGGTAGCTCATCACCGGATGCTCGTCGTCGACCACGACGCAGGCGTTGCGCGCGGCGATGCCGACGGTGGTCTGGATGGGCATGAGGTCGGAGTAGTAGCCCAGGCCGGTGCAGCAGGTCTGGTCGGGATTGACCGTGTACTCGATGCCGAACCTCTCGAAGAGCCACTTGGTGGACGATTCGACGCCCGGGTACTCGGCCGAGACGAGGCAGCTGCGGAACAGCGTGACGCCCTTCTCGATACGCGGCACGTCGGGGGTCTTTGTGAAGTTCCTGGCCATGGGCACCCTCGCGGTAGACGACCCCGGTATTATCTATAAGAGAATCTGTTCCTGCAAATCAGTAACGCTTATAGATAACACGCCGGGGATAAGAGGCCGCGCAGATCGAGCCTGAATGGCCCCGAACACAGGGCGCGCCGGCGGCCGCGGCGAGGTTACGAACCGCCCTCCGAGGGGCACTACATGGATATCAGATCACGGCTCCGCGGCCCCCGCCCCGGGAGCCGCAGCCGTCTCGTCACGGGGAGGACCGATGGGCCAAGTCCACCCACTTCCGCAGGCACAGTCAGTCGACGTGCCGCCGGTCCGGCAGGCCGGCGCCATCCGCTCCATCGACAGCGCTCACTGCGGGCTCTGCGGAGCCAAGCTGAGCGCGCGCGCCTTGCGGCGCCACGTCGTCTCACCGCAGTCGTGCGACGCCACGTTGACCGTCTGCTACACCTGCCACAAGGCGGCGCTCGGCGAGGGGTACAGGCCGGCGCAGTGAAACCGCGCCGGCCCAGCTTCTCGCCACCGACGGGAGCCTGCGGGCTCCCGTTTGCTACAATGACGCGCCCGACGACGCGGCTCGCCCGCACGACCAAGGGATGACGATGCGCCTTCTCGATGCCTGTTCCCGCCTTCCCGTCGATGCGACGCCCGTGTGGCTCATGCGCCAGGCGGGCCGCTACCTGCCCGAATACCGCGCCATCCGCGAGAAGCTCTCGTTTGTGGAGATGTGCCTGCGCCCCGACATCGCCGCCGAGGTCACGCTGCAGCCCCTGCGCCGCTTCGAGCTGGACGCCGCCATCATCTTCGCCGACATCCTGCTGCCGCTCGAGCCCATGGGCATCGGCTTCCATTTCACCCCCGAGGACGGGCCCGTGATCGAGAAGCCCATCCGCAGCGCCAGGGATCTCGAGGGCGTGCACGGCATCGACGCGGCCGCCGACCTGCAGTACGTGATGGACGCCATTCGCCTGGTGCGCCACGAGCTCGACGAAGACACGCCGCTCATCGGCTTCTCCGGGGCGCCGTTCACCCTGGCCAGCTACATCGTCGAGGGCGGCCACTCGCGCAACTACGCGTACGTGAAGAAGTTCATGTACGACGACCCGGTCGGGTTCGGCCGGCTCATGAGTCTCATCTCAGAGGTAGTCGTCGATTACCTCCTGGCGCAGATCGCCGCCGGCGCTCAGGTGGTCCAGCTCTTCGATTCGTGGGTCGGGTGGCTGGGCCCCTACGACTACGAGCTGCTGGTGCTGCCGCACGTGCGCTCCGTGATCGACAAGGTCAAAGGCCGGGGCGCGCCGGTGATCTACTTCGGCAACGGCGCCTCCGCCATGCTCCACCACGTGGCCAGGGCCGGCAGCGAGGTCATCGGCGTGGACTGGCGCATCGAGCTCGATCGCGCCTGGGAGCAGCTCGGCGGCGTGGCCATCCAGGGCAACCTTGACCCTCTCACGCTGCTCGGACCGCCCAAGGCCATCGAGGAGCGCGTCGCCGACATCATCGCCCGCGCCGGCGGCCGCGCCGGCCACATCTTCAACCTCGGTCACGGCCTCATCCCGCAGACCCCTCCCGATAACGTCAAGTACCTGGTCGACGCGGTGCATCGCCTGTCCGCGGCGCCCATCTGAAAGGGCCGGCCGCCATGAAGGAGAGCCCCGTCGACGTCGCCTTGCTCGCTTACGGCGGTCCGCAGGAGGCGGCGCAGATCCCCGCCTTTCTGGAGCGCCTGATGGGCCGCGTCCCCGACGCACGCACGCTCGCCGTGGTGCAGCAACGCTACGCGCTCATCGGCGGCGCCTCCCCCCTCCCCGACATCACGGCGCGCCAGGCGCTCGCCCTGCAGGAGCGGCTCGTGCGGGAGCTGGCCTTCCCGATCCGCGTGCGCCACGGGTTCCTCTACACGGAGCCCTCCGTGGCCGACTGCCTCGCGGAGCTGGACGGCCACGAGGTGGTGGCGCTGCCGCTCAGCCCGTTCGCCTCGCGCCTCACGACCGGCAAGTATCGCCTGGCGCTCGACGCCGTCGCGGCCCGCGGGGAGGCGGGCGGTGCGGCCCGCGGCCGCGAGATCCCGCTGCTCGAAGGCTGGTACGCCGACCGCGGCTTCGTGAAGGCCATCAGCAGGCACGCCGCGGCGGCGCTCGACGGCTGCGACGTCAACGAGTGGGCGGTGCTCTTCACCGCCCACAACGTGCCGCTCGAGACCATCATGGAGGGCGACCCCTACGTGGAGCAGTTGCAGCAGACCATCGCGCAGCTCGTGCCCGCTCTGGTGCCCGGCGACTGGCGCTTCGCCTTCCAGAGCAAGGGCCGCGGCGGCGGCGAGTGGATGGAGCCCGAGGCCGACGACATGGTGCGCACCCTGGCCGAAGAAGGCTGGAAGAAGGTGCTCGTGGTGCCCGTAGGCTTCGTCAGCGACAACGTCGAGACGCTCTACGATCTGGACATCCTGCTGCGCGAGCAGATCGAGACGCTGGGCATGGAGTACCGCCGTTCGGCGCCGCCCAACGACGCGCCGCAGTTCATCGAAGCGCTCGCCGGGCTCGTCATCGACTACCTTGCGCGCCGGCCGGTGGAGCATCAGTCGCACGGCCCGGACGGGCCGCACACGCAGGCGTGAAGGGCGTGCCCGAAGCCTCCGCGGCGGCCGAGGGCCGGGCACGGCCGCGGAGCGGCCCCGCCCGGCCTCCCGACGGCCCCGCCCGGCTTCCCGACGGCTCCGCCCGGCCCCTGCGCATCGCCGTCGTCGGCGGCGGCATGGCCGGGCTGGGCGCGGCGCGCGCCCTCGAAGACGCGCGCGCCGCCGACCCGACCATCGACTGGCGCCTCTACGAGGACGAATCGCGCTTCGGCGGCAAGGTCCACACCGTGCGCCGCGACGGCTTTGTCGTCGAGGGCGGGCCCGACTCGGCGATCATCGAAAAGCACTGGCCGATCACCATGGCCCGCCGGCTCGGCATCGGCGACCGCTTCGAGGACTCCAACGAGGGCATCCGCAAGAGCTTCGTCTACACGCGTGGGCGCCTGCACGAGCTGCCCGAAGGCATCATTCTCATGGTCCCCACGCGCATGGCGCCGTTCGCCCTCAGCAGCTTGATGAGCTGGCCCGGCAAAGCGCGCATGGGCATGGACCTGGTGCTGCCCCGCGGCGGCTCGGCGCGCGGCGCCGCCGGGGACGGCGACGAGAGCCTCGGCGACTTCGTACGTCGGCGGCTCGGCAAGGAGGCGCTGGCGCGCATCGCCGAGCCCATCGTCGCCGGCATCCACGCCGGCGACCCCGAACAGATGAGCGTGCGCGCCACCTTCCCCATGTTCCTCGAGATGGAGCGCAAGCACCGCAGCCTCATCCTCGCGATGCTCAAGCGGCGCAAGGCGCGGCAGAAGGCGGCGGCTGCCGGCGGCGGCGCCGGCCCCGGCGCGGCGGCGCGCTCCGAAGGCGGCCCGCGCTCCTACTTCTACTCCTTTAAGGGCGGCCTGCAGGAGCTGAGCGACGCCCTCGTCGCCTCGCTGCCGGCGGAGCGCCTGCACGGCGGCTCGGCGGTGCGTACGATGGCGCCCTGCGGCGCCGGCTGCGGCGCCTCCGGCGCCGGTTCCGGCGCCTCCGGCGCCGGTTCCGGCGCTTACGCCCTCCAGTTCGCCGACGGCAGCCGCGTGGTCGTCGACGCGGTCGTGCTGGCCACGCCGGCCTGGGCAAGCGGCGACCTGCTGCGCACGGTCGCGCCGCTCCCGGCGGCCGGCCTCTCGTCCATCGAGTACGTCAGCACGGCCACCGCCTCGCTGGCCTTTCGCCGCGACCAGGTGGCGCACGACCTCACGGGGTTCGGCTTCGTGGTGCCGCGCGCCGAGAACCGCCCGGTGATGGCGACCACCTGGAGCTCCAGCAAGTTCCCCGGCCGCGCCCCCGAGGGCCACGTGCTGCTGCGCAGCTTCCTCGGCCGCGCCGGCATCGAGGCCGCGGCGCAGCTCGACGACGACGAGATGACCAAGGTGGTGCGCGCCGAGCTGCGCGAGGTGATGGGCATCGCCGCCGTACCCGAGCTCGTCGAGGTCTTCCGCTGGCCGCGAGGCATGCCGCAGTACCGCGTGGGGCATGTCGACCTCGTGAACAGGATCGAGGCCGGCGTGGCCAAGGTACCCGGCGTGGAGCTCGCCGGCGGCGCCTACCACGGCATCGGCATCGGCGATTGCCTGCGCGAGGGAGCGGCCGCGGCCGAACGTGCTCTCGAGCACGTCCGCGGCCTGCCCGAAGACGCCGTGCCGCCGCAGCCCTCGGACGTGCCGGCCGGCAATGGCGTCACGGACTGGAACGGGCGGCGCTCCAGACGTGGCGCGGATTCCCGCCCGGCCTGAGCATCCATCCCTGGGCGGACGGCCTCCTCAAGGTGCGCGCGGCATCTGACGATAGTGAGGGCAAGTGAATGGTCGGGCCGGTGGGAGCCGGACCAGGCAGTCTGGAAGAGGGGGTCATCTTGAGCGGCAATTCGGTGTACATCTGGGCTTTGGTGAGTGCGATTCTGTTCGCCGCCGCCTGCTACTTCGTGGCCAAGGCCAAGGGTCGCAGCGTCGTCATGTGGACGATTCTCGGGTTCTTCTTCAGCTGGATCCCTCTGCTGATCGTGGCCATCATGCCGCGCAAGCAGTCGACGCCGTAGATGATCGCTCCGCCCGCGGCCTGACGGCCCGGTCGTGCGAGGGGAGGCGGGGCGCTCGCGAGAGCGCCCCGCCTCCCCTCGCCGTGTACGCGGACGGGGCGGGCGGGGGCTCTTCCGGCCCCCGCCCGCCCCGTCGCCCGTGCGGCGTCTCAGCGACGCCTCAGCTCCGTGTCAGCGCTCAGGGCGTGTCGTCGTAGCTGCCCGTGTAGATCGCGTTCGCGAGCAGCCTGAAGGTGCCCTCCGTGCCCGCCCTGAAGGCGGTGACGGGCCCGAAGTACGTCACGCGCCCCTCGCCGTAGAAGCCGTGGACCACGATGGGCTTGCCGGTCGCGTCCGCCATCGGAGGCTGGCCGGCCCAGAACCCGGCCAGCAGGAACGGATCCTCGTAGGCGGCGTCGATCGAGACGCCGGCGCCGAGGTCGGTGAACCACGTGATCGGGAAGGCGAAGGTGTAGCCGGACTCGCCAAGCCCCGCGGCGTTGAGACTGTCGTCGGCGTAGTGTGTCGCACCCAAGGCGTTGTTGGCCCAGTAGAAGTCGGAGCTCACGCCGCCCTGGCCGGTGACGGGGAGCAGGCCGTCGATGACGCCGTACGGGCCGTTGGCGATGTACGTACCGCCGTCCTTGACCCACTGCATCAAGGCTTGGATATCAAGCCCGCTCGTGTCGTCGCAGACGAGCACGTCGTACTCGGTGAGATCGGTGCTCTCGTCGATGCGGTCGGCGAGGAAGAAGAGGTTCTTGAGGGCGTACCACGTGGGTCCGTCGTAGTAGACGGCCACCTTGGGCAGCCCGGTGATCGCCCCACGCCGGTCCTTGAAGTACAGCGGCTGCGTCTCCACAGAACCCGCATCGACGGTCGTGACGTCGATGTTGAAGACCTTGGCCGCGGCGACGAGCGTGTCGCGGACCCGCGGCTGCGAGGGCGTGATGAGGAAGGCGCCGAGAGGCACGCTCGTGCTCGGCGAACCGACCACGCGGTCGACCTTGACCGCGTCTGACAGCAGCGCGTTGACGGCTGCCACGGCGTTGTTGCTGCTGTTGGCGATCATGTAGGTGGGCCCGTTCCCGCTCACCGTGCCGTCAGGATCGGGCGCGGAGGTGACCGGCGTCTGGGGCGCTGAGAACGCGTCGTCCACCTGGTAGCGCGTGAAGCCCCAGCTCTCGGGGAGCTGCCAGGCGCAGGCGTCGTACATCTCGGTGGCCTGCCCCGAGACGTCCTCGCCGTACCAGAGCATCGCGTTGGCGATGCCGCGCAGGGGCTGCCGCAGCGGCACGATGTACGAGCCGGCGGGGAACTGTTGACCGCCGGGCGCCGAGAAGGACGCCGTGGCCTTGAAGACGCGGATGCCGTTCTGCAGGAGATGGCGCACGGCGCTCCGGGCCTGGAGGTCGTCTGTCTGAAGGCTCGAATCGACGGGGATGACGTAGGCGAACGGGTAGGTGATCGGTGCGGGCACGTCGGCGGTCACCGGCTGCGAGGCGCCCGACTCGGCGCGCAAAAAGCGGTTGAGCTGGTCGGTGAGCATGCCGACGCGGTTGTCCGCGGCGTACTCGGCGCCCTGCAGGATGCCGTAGTAGTGCGCGTCCACGCCGTCTTCGGTCTTGTAGGAGGTCTCCATCGTCGAGCCGACGAGGCCGTAGAACATCGCGAACTGCGGCGTGTAATACGGGCTGTAGTCTTCAAAGCCCTCGCTCTTGCCGGTGCTCGGGTTGATCCAGTCGCGGTACGGGATGTCGACCTCGACGACGGTGTTGTCTTCGATGGCCGCCTCGATGGACTCGGCTGCAGGCAGCGCCCACTTGATCGAGAGATCCCACTCGTAGTTGGGGTCGTGCGGGTTGGTGGTGGGATCGATGATCATCGGGTTGTAGTACCCGTGCAGGTCGAGGAACATCGCCGGGTGCCACTTCACGATCTGCTTCACCATGGCCTCGACCTCGGGCTGTGACTGGGTGACCCAGTCACGGTTGAGGTCGAACCCGTTGTCGTTCTGGCGCACGTCGAGCACGCGGCCGTCCGGGTTCTGGCAGGCGTTGATGAGCACGACGTCGTTCTTGAGGATCTTCCTGGTGACGGCGTCGTTGGAGAAGGCCAGCTTGCGGATGAGCATGAGGCCGGCGTCGACGCCGGTGGTCTCGCCGCCGTGGATGCTCGCATTGATGAACACGGGCAGGCGCAGGTCGCCGCCCTTGGCAAGCATGGCCGCCGCCGCAGAGGGATCCTTGAGCTGCAGGTCGACGAACTTGAGCCAGCGCTGTCTGGCTGCCTTGGACGCCCACTTGTTCTGGATGGTGACCAGGTACAGAGGGCGGCCGCCGGCCGACTCGCCGAAGACCTTGACGCTGACGCGGTCACTGCGCGCGTCGATGGACTTGAGGATCCCGCCGAGCTGCGAGTAGAAGGTGTAGCTCGGGTACGGCTTGATGGGGCGCTCGCCGCCGGCGAGCCGCGGCGACGCGTACGTGACGGCGCTCGCCAGCGGACGATCGACGCTCATCGCCTTGCTCATCGGCGAAGCGAGCGCCGGCGCGGCTGCGACGAGGATGATGCCCAGAGCGAGCAGAATGACGACCAGTTTCCTCATGTGTGCCCCCAGAGTCGAGATGGCTGGTCTTGCCGCTCGATTATGTCAGTCGCATCGGGCGAGCGCAATACACGGGGTGCATACGAAACATGCAGGCGCGACGAGGGCCGCCGGGGCTCCCGCAGAGCGCCCCGCCGGCCCTCGTCGCGCCGCGTCAGTACTTGCCGACCAGCTTCCAGATCCAGCGGTGCGGCGCGTGCATGCTGAAGCCGGGCTTGTTGTACATCACGGCGCAGTGGCCGGTGATGACGTGGAGGCCGCGCTTCTCGGCCTCGGCCAGCGCCTCCGGCGTGTCGGTCATCTGGTGGATCCAGATCTCCTTGACGCCGGCGTCGGCGGCCTTGGCCACCCACGCGGCCGTCTCCTCCTTGGGAAGCTCCAGCACGGCCGCCTGCACCGGCGCCGGCAGGGTGGCGAAGTCCGGGTAGGCCTTGTCGCCCTCGATCTCGCCGCTGCCGGGGTCGATGGCGTACACCGTCTTGCCTTTCTCCTTCAGCGCGCCGTAGGCGATCCTGGGGAAGGGCTTCTTGCTCCCCTGGTGACC
>Ga0194043_1001525_pt1 | contig 13005 bp, 10 predicted proteins | sample JunL4415m_MetaG_FD_161274 | JGI IMG/M metagenome (GOLD analysis project Ga0194043, IMG submission 161274) | Anoxic zone freshwater microbial communities from boreal shield lake in IISD Experimental Lakes Area, Ontario, Canada - Jun2016-L442-15m | ecosystem: Environmental > Aquatic > Freshwater >...
GTACAAGATATGTCTTTTATGTTTGAATATGCAACTTCTTTTAATCAACCATTGGACTTTGATACTGAAAATGTTGAAACAATGGAAGAAATGTTTGCAGGTGCAACTGCATTTAATCAAGAACTCGATTGGAATACCGATAATGTTGAAAATATGGTAAATATATTTCTTAATTCACGTGGAAAATTAAAATCATAAACAGTATCCGCAAACAAATATATTTTTTAAATTAAATTTATTTACTAAGATAAATGGAATATCAATATGTCGACGGTAATTTTTTCAGAAATATGCCCTATCAAAATATAATTGTAATGATAAAACAACTTTTAAAACAAACAGATGGTATTGAAATATTTGATATGCTTTTAAATACTCAAAACTTTCATTTAATAAATTGTTTGTTTGCTGCACAAAATAAAAAGAGCTTATGTCTAATGGGAACTCGTTTGTGGCTAATAATTCTTTCTTCAATGGGATACGATGGTCAATCAAATATTTTTATTCCTACGAATAGAAGGTTTAAATGGAGTGATTCAATTATTGAGTATCAAAGAAATGTAATTGATACCTATTTATACACAAGTCGAGTTCATGATTTGATTGATTGTTTGAGGGAAGGAGATCCGTTGGCTGGATTCCTATTACAAAGGCTAGCAAATAGAGTAACTGTAACAGATCCTCACGAACGTGCTTTTCTTTTAGGGCAACAACCAATTTATGATCGAATTCAATTTACAAACGATACTTTGAGTAATTATTTATATCAATGGATTCGAGGAGAAATAACAGGTCCGCCGATTAAGTATTGGGATGTAAGGGGTGTAACAAATATGCGAAGATTGTTTCATAATGTAAGAAATATAACAAATATAAATATGTTAGACCTTACATACTGGGATGTTTCTAACGTGACTGATATGGCTTTTATGTTTAATATTCAGAATGGAATAACTTTTACAGGTCTTACAAATTGGAACACTTGCAGAGTGACAAATATGAGTCGTATGGCGTCTAATAATAATACATTTAATTCTGATATTTCAAATTGGGACGTTTCTAAAGTAACAGATATGAATTGGATGTTTGGTGAAGCAACTGTTTTTAACCAAAATATTAGAGAATGGGATACTAGCAACGTAACAATTATGTCCCAAATGTTTGCAGGTGCAATAAATTTTAACCAAGATATTGGAGGATGGGACACGAGCAAAGTAACAGAGATGTCTGGAATGTTTTCTGTAGCAAGAGCTTTTAACCAAAATATTGGAAGATGGGACACTAGTAGAGTCACACGTATGAGTCGAATGTTTGCTGACACAATCGTTTTTGACAAAGATATTGGAGGATGGGACACACGCAAAGTAACAGATATGTCTGGAATGTTTTCTAATGCAATCGCTTTTAATCAATATATTGGCGGATGGAAAACTAGTCGAGTTCGTTTTATGCAAGAAATGTTTTTAGGTGCGGTGTCTTTTAATCAATATATTGGAGATTGGGACACTAGCCAAGTTGTAAATATGACTTCAATGTTTGATAGTGCAAGAGCTTTTGATCAACCTCTTATTTGGAATACAAGTAACGTCACAAATATGAGTTGGATGTTTTTTAGAGCAATTTCTTTTAATCAGTGGCTTTATTGGGATGTAAGTGGTGATGCAGTCAGATACCGTATGTTTGATGAATCAAATGGTCGTCTTATAAGATTTAGATAATATTACCTAATTATAAATCTTAAAATAGGATCAAAATATATAATACTGGTGCAATGTCTTTAACCATAATCCGTCCAAACTTTTCAAAAAACAAACTGTTTATACACTAAGTCATTTTTCTGAAACTTTCTTTGGACTGATTATGGTTAATAAAAAGTCTTATTTTTTAACAAGAGTAATTTTTCAAAATACAATAAAAATTAATAAATTATTTTGAATAATAAATGAATCCTCAACAACAATATAATTTTTTCACAGATTTGCCATTTACAAGTGTAGTTTTGATGCTAAAACAACTTTTAAAACAAGATGATGGTATTGAAATATTTGATATGCTTTTTAATATGCACAACTATCATATAATCAATTGCTTATTACTCGCACAAAATAAAAAAAGCCTATGTCTGATAGATACTCGTTCGTGGATAATGTGTCTTTATTCAATGGGGTACGATGGTGAATCAAATACTTTTAATCCTGAAAATAAAATGTATGATTGGGATAAGTCAAATATTGCGTATCAAAAAAATGTAATTGATAACTATTTATACACAAGCAGAGTGCATGATTTGATTGATTTAAGAGAAGAAAGTCAAATGGCTAGATTCCTATTACAAAGGCTATATAATCAAACAACAGATACTTATGAACGTGCTTTTCTTTTAGGAAGACAACCATTTCATGATCGAATTCAATTTACAAACGATACATTGAGTAATTATTTGGATCACTGGATTCGAGGAATAATAATAGGTCCTCCAATTAAATATTGGGATGTAAGAGATGTAACAAATATGAGCAGATTATTTGAGGTTATAAATGGGGTAACAAATATAAATGAGATAGACCTTACATATTGGGATGTTTCTAGAGTGACTGATATGTCTTTTATGTTTAGGAACTATACTAATATAATTTTTAGAGGTCTTACTAATTGGAATACGTGCAGAGTTACAAATATGCACTATATGACAAATAATAGTTTTAATTCAGACATATCAAACTGGGACGTTTCTAAAGTGACTAATATGAGTAATATGTTTCATGTTGCAACATCTTTTAATCAATATATTGGAGATTGGGATACTAGCAGAGTTAAAAATATGAGTGAGATGTTTAGTCGTGCAATCGTTTTTAACCAAAACATTGGAAAATGGGACACGAGTAGAGTCGCAACTATGTCCTTGATGTTTAAGGATGCGCGTGCTTTTAACCAAGATATTGGAAGATGGGACACGAGCAACGTAAGAAATATGAGTGGAATGTTTGATGAGGCAAGAGTTTTTAACCAAGATATTGGAAGATGGGACACGAGCAAAGTATGGGATATGAGTTTTATGTTTTCTGATACAAGAGCTTTTAACCAATATATTGGAGGCCAAGACGGAAGTTGGAACACAAGCAGAGTTGAAAATATGCGTGGAATGTTTAGTCGTGCAGTCGTTTTTAACCAAAACATTGGAAGATGGGACACGAGCAGAGTCACCGATATGTCTGGAATGTTTGAGACCGCAAGTGCCTTTAATCAACCTCTTATTTGGGACACAAGTAATGTCGAAAATATGAGTTTTATGTTTGCGAATGCAATTGCCTTTAATCAGTTGCTTTATTGGAATATAAATAATGCTACAAACATATCTGGTATGTTTATTAATTCACAAGGTCGTCTTATAAATAATTTAGAGTTGGATGTTTTAAAGAGACTTTGATCATCTTATACGATTTTGGTAATAAAAAATTGAGTAACTCTTGAATGAAAATACCGTTTTGTAATTTTCATTCATATTTTTTCTAAAAATATTTATTTTGAAATATAAATAATGTCTCAAAGATTTAATTCTATTCCAGAAGGAAGCGAAATTATGGATTTTATACCTCCAAATAAATATGCTACTCTACAACAATTACAATTACAATCTAAATGTGATTTTAGATGGCTTTGTGATACTCTTATACAAACTTATAACACATCCGTTTTAGATGTATCAGATCCAACTTTTAAAGATGCATGTATTGAGCAAGCCCACAAATGTGTGCGTGAGGAAAATAGAACATCTGAAAGAACAGTTTTATCCCAACTTATTATTAATTATTCAAAAGAGAATGATCCAACCGTTCTAAAAAAAGATAAAAAACCAATTGCTGATTTTATAGGAGGCCCTTCAACTCTAACAATGCATTGGAGTAAACAATACAAAAAACTAATATATATCTTTGGTGAGAAACATAGCGAAAAAACTGACTGTAGAAATTTTTATTCTAAAAAATATCTTGATAAAGAAATGTTAATAGAAGATTATCTTGAGCAATTGTTTAAAAATACAGATGCTTTTATAGATTTTTACCTTGAAACGGAAAGAACTTATCAAGATATTTATGGTGACACAAGAATGGCTGTAATGGCGAAACGTTTTAAAGATTGCTTTCACAATCCTAATACTAAAGAAAATGAAAATACGTGTAAATTATCTAGAATGCATTATTTTGACGTTAGACGGGAAAGTTCTGATATAAAAATGAGTAGTATGACTTATGCTTCTCTGTCAATGAAGAGGATACATATGAAATTTGTAGATATGCACCAAACACAAATTACTCTACGCGAGATTCTTAAGATATTCGCACATTTGCTGGAAGATTATGATTATGACACAAAAATTAAACCAGTTCTAGAAGAATTTTCTAAAATTAATTTTTACGACGACGAAGAAGATGATGATATTAAATACAAAGAATATGATGAATTTTGGGATAAACAAATAAAAGAACAGATTTTTGTTATAAAAAAAGTAGATAGGTCTACTATACACAATATAATTAAATCTTTTATTAAAAAAGAATTGCGTAATCCACATATTTATTCCAAAAAAGACTTTCGTAACCATTATAAAGATTCCACAAAAGTTGATATAAAAACACTTGTTAAAACAGTTAGAGATTTTCTTGCTAAACTAAATAAATTCAGTACAGGAACAACAAATAAATATAATTTCGAATCTATTAGAAAAGATGATATTACGATATTGTTAAGTTTAGAATTTTCTGTTTGGCTGATGATAAGTAATGCTCTTGTTACTACAGATTATTATCTTTTGGGTCGTATATTTAAAGTTTTTGATTTTACAAAAAAACGTCGTTTAACAGATGAGCCTAAAAAACCTCATAACATAATCATTTATGCAGGAGATGCACACTCAGCAACCATAAGAAAATTTTTGAAAGAGCTTGAGTTTAGAGATATTTCGCATGTTAATCCAGAATCATACGTAAGTAATTGTATAAATATGCACGGTTTTCCACAACCTTTCTTTTCAAACCATAGAAAAATAAAATGGAGTGATAAATTACTCGATGAGTTCGTAGTCGACGAGAAAATAGTAGACCTAGAAAGAGCAGCTAAAGAAGCGGAAGAGGACGATCTATATGGTTGATAATATGGTAGCATTCGTAATAATGACTTGATGACTAAAATATAGTTATTTACTTAATTTTAAATAATCTTAATTTACGTTCAAACAAAAGGGTTACATTTTTTATTTCGGTATCAATATTATCAACTCTTCTCGTTTTATCAACATATATTTGAAAATTAGTATTAGATATAATCCCCATATTATGTTCAATATGATCAATGACAACAGGAGTAATTGTCGCGTTAATATTTTTTGCTATACTAAACATACCAGATCTAATATCTGATAACGCATATATATTTGAGCGTTTAAAATAATCTTTTTCTATAAAAGTTACTATACTATAACCATTCTTTATTTTTTCTTTTATTTGTGATTGAGTTGTCTTAAAACACCCACCTTTATAAACAATTATCATACCATTTTTACCATAAAATCGACGTACAACTTTTGATATTCTAACTCCGCCAAATACAACAATACATAATTTGTCACTTAATAAATTATTTGTTAAATATTCAACAAAATTTGCCGGATAATTGCATAAAAATATAGTGGGTTTATTTGGTAAAGAATGACCAGTAAATTTTACTTTAAAACACGTATAAAACAAAAATGCAGTTGATAATTTTGTTAATGCGTAATCACCAGTAAATATAATTAGAGGTAAACAGAGTGTAAAAATTAAAGGTCCTCTTATCCAATTAACAGATAATATAAAACATAATGCTATGATTTTATCTTTTTTAGTTAATTTAAAAAACCATTTTACAAACAATATTGTTAGAACAATCCATGCTTTTTCCAAATTATTCATAGATGAAAACATAAAAACAAATCTAAAAATGACACACGTGATAAGTAATATAGTAAAAAATATTATACTCATTAAAATTAATACATATATGTATTAGTTTAGATTATTATAGGTTCTGTTAATTTAGAATAATGAATTAGATTATAATTATCGTAGATTTTTTTATTAATGTTTCCACGATTTAATGTAGCTATAGAATCATATGAAATTTCTCTATGCATTATACCATTAAATATAATCGTTTTATGTATAGCAACAGCAAATGCGTCTGGTCCAGTTATTCTCAATACTTTTTCTTTAGTGGGTGTTGCAGATGAAAATGGTAAATTAAATATTGTTGGTTCTACACCACTATGTAAAGCTTCAACCATAAGATTTATCATATTTTTTAAATATAAATGACCTTTGCAAAAAATTAATAACCATTGTTCATATGTACCATATCCAAGTTCATATCTCCAATTTTCTTTAGAAAACGATTGCTTGTCTAATATACATATATCATTATCTTTTATAATATTGTCAAATAGTTTAGTATTTAAAGAAGATTTTATGTCTAAATATATACCACCTTCATTATATAATACACAATATCTAAAAAAATCAGCTAACATAGCTCCATATTTCGGATTAATTTTTTTAAAAGCTGTGTACGTTATTTCATCAAAATTGTTTTTAATATAAGAGTCTTTATCTGTATGTAATTTAAATTCAATATCAGGATTATTCAGTTTATTATTCTGTATAATTTGTTTAATTTCCGGGCATAAATCTGTTGTATTCCATGTTTGATGACAAATTTTTGGTATTTTATATTTACGTGGAAAATTATAATACATAGTTTCGAATGACTTTTTATATTTAACATATTTTAGTGAACGCAGAAGAAGAAATATACTTAAAAGTATACATATAATTAAAATGAAAATGTTTATCATTTATATGATATAAATATTTTCCTTAAACTTTTTAATAAAAGTCAGTTAGTAATCTAGAAAATAATAAAAACACATTTTGTGTTTTTATTCATACATAATTTATATAAACACTATATTAAAAAGATTCCTACAACAATCCAATTATTTTGATATAACCCTGTTTTTTTTATTGTTGAACCATCATAAACTAACTGTACCTGACAATTTTGGTCATTAACAGGATTACTTTCACAAGACACATTATCTATATGTCGACCACGTTTATCATATATTGGTATGTCTTTACGAAAAGCTTCACATTTCATCATATCACATATTGGTATACTTTTTTGAGTATACTTATCGTATTCAAATACAGTTTGAAATCTTCGTGTGAGTATTTGGTCAGATTGACGAGGAATTGATCCTTGCCAAATTATGTTCGGAAAACGAAGAATGTGTTCTTGCAAAATTGTATCAACATCGTCAATCAAACGCATAAAATTTTTTTCTAATGTGTTCATTCTAGAACTATTTGGCATTAAGATATGAATGCTTGCACGTTTGTCTATACTATTTTCAGACATATTTTTGATTTGAAGCGGTGGTGACATAAGAATTGAATTGTTATATGTTGCAATGATTTTAGAATGTCCAAATTCTTTTTCCTCTTTAAAAGAAAGGATTTCAGTTGCATTATGCTGAATTCTCCAATCCTGTCGAACCTTCTTCATTTAATTTCAAATGCAAAAATCCTTAAAAAATCAATTTAAATATTTACATACCTGATGAATAATCTTTAATACGATCATAATTCGGCGGAGGAGAAAATAAAAAAAGATAATCCAAAGAGAATTTTCTAGGAATTTTTGAAATTATTTAGAAAAAAAAATGTTTTCCTCCTCCGCCGAACTTTTCAAAACCGGAGGAGGAAAAAAATTCCAAAAATCCGGAGCGGTCAGTAAAAAAAATTCTCAACACACACAATTATTGTGTTAGGTGAGATGGATAGCGATGGTAACATTTTTATACTATTTACACAAAAAAAGGTTCATTTTACAATAATAAATCCAAAATATTTTGAAATATTTTGCATTTTTTCCAAATGATAATATTTGCTCAGCCGCTACGTATTTATTCTTAATCATAATTCGGTGGAGAAGGAGGAAATAAAAAAGATAATCCAAAGAGAATTTTCTACGAATTTTTGAAAATATTAAAAAGAAAATGAAAAACCAAAAACTTTTTTTGCTCCTTCGACTTTTGAAAACCGGAGGAGAAAAAAAATTCCAAAAATCCGGTGCGGTCAATAAAAAAAATCTCAACACACACAATTATTGTGTTAAGTGAGATGGATAGCGATGCAAAAAATACATACAATTTTGAGACTTTTAGTACCAAAATTAACACTACTTTCTCAATATTTCTCAAAAAAATGAGAAAATAAAAAATACATTTACTACTATTTTCTCTATATTTCTCAAAAAAATGAGAAATATTTAAAGATAAAATAAACACAAATAAATGAAGTGTGAATTTTGTAGTAATGATTTTTCTAACAAAAATACCTTAAATTCGCATCAAAAAACAGCAAAATATTGTTTACTGTTAAGAAATGTAGAAGCAGAGTTATATAACTGTGAACATTGTAAAAAAGGTTTTACCAAACTTTTTCATCTTCAACGTCATCAAGAAAGTTGTAAAACAATTGAAACAAATGCATTGTTAAACTTAAAATTTATAGAACAGGAAAATATTGATTTGAAAAAAAAATTACAAGATACTCAACTTGAATATGAAAATAAATTATCTCTAAAGGAAAAAATTATAAAAAAAATACGAATAGAAAATACACAAACGCTTTTAGAGAAAGATAAAATCATCGAAATACAGAAAAAAGATTTACAAGAACATAAAAGAGTTATAAATGAATTACAAGAAGAGTATAAGAAACAGATGAAAATGCAGAATAAAGATTTACAGGATCGTATGCAATCTATGGCAGAGAAGGCGATTGAGAGAACATAGCAAACAATTGTAGAGATTGAACAAAAAACCGATACTCCTGATCAATCAACTGATGAACCATATGAACTTGTTCCTCTTGAGCTTGATAATGGTTATATTATAGAAAGCAGAGAAGAAGATGGATATATCAACATTACCAACCTATGTAAAGCAGGTGGGAAAGAATTCAAAGCTTGGAATAGATTAGATAAAACAAAAGCGTTTCTTAAAGCTCTTTCTACGGCGGTGGGAATTAGCACCGCCGTACTAATTCAGTTAGGAACTGGATCAAAATTCGGTACTACTGAAGAAACAAGTGGTACTTGGGTTCATCCTCAGGTTGCTATTAATATAGCACAATGGATATCTCCTCAATTTGATGTTAAAGTATCTGCTTGGGTACTGGAAGTGATGTTGTCTGGTAAAATAGATATTACAAATACAAAAAGTTATAGAGAATTACAAGAAGATAATAAGAACAAACAACTAAAAATACAGCTAATGACAAAGAAATATGTAAAGAAACAATCTCGTATTCAGTTTGACGAGTCAAATGTAGTATATATCTTAACAACTGCTAATATGAAAAAAGAGAGACGTTATATACTTGGTAAAGCAACAAATTTAACTTCTCGTTTATCTGTATACAACAAATCAGATGAACATGAAGTAGTATATTATCAAGAATGCCCAGATGAAGAAAGAATGAGCGTGGTTGAAACACTTGTATTTTGTAAGCTAAACGAGTATAGAGAACAAGCAAACCGTGAGAGATTCTTACTTCCAGAAGCGACTAGTATTGATCTTTTTTCAGATACAATCAAACAATGTATTGCTTTTGTAAAATAAAAGTTAATGATGCTTTTATTTTTATTTACAATCTTACTCCTCTTAATTTATCTCATAATTATGATAATAAACAATATTCTCAAAAACATATATCAGATAGCTTCTTACTGATTATAGACTTGAATCATTTCTTTTAAAAAAATCTAATTCTAAAAAGGTGGAGAAAGAAAAAAAAGAGGAGAAAAATTCAAAAGATATTTTGAAATATTTTGCATTTTTTCCAAATGATTATATTCTTATGTTTTTAGTTTTGAAATTATATAAACTTTTGTATTTTTTTGGATTTAATCCAATATTAATTAAAAGTAAAGTTTATATTAAATAAATGTTCAATTGTTCATACTGTAATCATGCATTTTCTACAAAAACAAGTTTAATTTCACATCAAAAAACAGCAAAGTATTGCTTAAAAATACAAGCGTCTGAAGGAATAGACATCAAATTTTTATTCACGTGTGATTTTTGTTCTAAAATTTTGTCTCAGCAAATTGATTTAGACAGACATCAACTTAAGTGTTCTAGTAAAAAAGAAGCAGATAATAATAATAAACACGAATTTATTATTAAAGAACTAGAAAATAAATTATCTCTAAAGGAAAGGATAAGCTTATAAAAAAAATACGAATAGAAAATACACAAAAGCTTTTAGAGAAAGATAAAATCATCGAAATAAACAAAAAAAGATTTACAAGAACATAAAAGCCTTATAAAGGAATTACAAGAAGAGTATAAGAAACAGATGGAAATGCAGAATAAAGATTTACAGGATCGTATGCAATCTATGGCAGAGAAGGCAATCGCAAAACCATCTTCCTTCAATCAAATAATAAACAATCTATTGCCTATAACTACTGAACATCTTAATGATCAAGTTCAGTATTTAACTATTGATCACGTAAAGAATGGAGCAATTGGCTATGCAAAATATGCTCTAGAACATCCGTTAAAGGATAGGTTGGTATGCACTGATACTTCTAGAAAAAAAGGAAAGTATAAGGATTCAGATGGAAACATTGTTTCTGATCCAGAGATGTCAAGTATAACAAAAAAGTTATTTTTAGCTATTAAGGATCGTAACTCAGAGTTAATAACAGAATATGCAAATGATTTAAAAGTTAAACTTGACAGTTTTGGTTCTGATAATAATGAGATGACTAACGAAGAAACAGTTGAAATTAATGGAATAACAGATGATTTGATTGATCTTGTAACATCTGTTTTTTCTCAAAAAAGACAATCTAATGAAATTTCAGATGGATTAAAGCCTGAGCTTTTTCATCAATTCGTTAAAGAAATATCGACTGGTTCTTATCGTTCAAATTGAAGAAATATTATTATACAACAAAATTTAAATTCTTACATTTAAATTTTATACTAATTTTTATTAATAAAAGTCACATATTTTCTAATTAAAATTAGATTCAATAAAATATTTGCCTTTCAGCCCATTTTCTTTTTTCATTTCTTGGTAGTGAGTCAAACAGAATACGCAAAACATCATCATCTTTAGTTTTAGTTTTACTCGCTTTGAATTTATCGAAGGCGATCCATTTCCTTGGCTCAGGCAGCTTGACTTCATAAAGACATTTGGAATTATTTTTGAATATCAGTAATTGTTTCTGTAATTTTCTCGAAACGCTCTTGATAACTGTTTCTGGAATAATAACGGTTTCATCTGTACGCAAATCTTCCGAACTAATTCCAAATCTATTAATTAATTTTCCATAGTCATCTAAATGTGTTGAACGAAAATCAGACTCCACACTCTCTTTAGGTCCTAGAGGTTCATATTGATAAATGATTCCGCCAGTCCAGTCCGAAAATCTAGGAATTGTATCTATACCTTGATCACAAAATGTGTCTGTGTCTGGTGGGCATATTCTTTTATCAAACTTATCTTGGTTTCCTCTTTTTATAAATTCGGATGGATTGCAACAGCCTTTTTGAAGTCTAAATCGGTGTTTCAAAAAATCACTCCAAATCGGATACTTGAGGTATGATGGGCATTGATCTGTAGATTTATAAATGATTACAGGACAAAATATGTTTATAACGTTAATGCCCATTTTTCTCAAATTTTCTTTAAACAAGTTTGTATTATAAGTTACTCGTGTACCATTTAAGTCGCTAAACGGGAAACGTTTATCATAATCCTTATTATATGTTAGTGCATACAGTAGTGTATGTATGGCATGTAGTCTTCTGTTATTTACAGATATATATTTTTCTGCGTTTGGCATATCATCAACAACTTCGATAGCTGGTATTTGTGGTGGATTACGAAATTCAACCTCCTTATCACCACCTCTTCCTCCTTCTACACCAAAGTAACCAATGATATATAAATTAAACGCCTCATCTTCGCCTTCTTTTGTCAGTGTAAAAACCAATTTTATCTTACTGGTAATACATTTTATCTCGTTAATAGTCATATCTTGAAAATTAGAACTTATAGTTGCTTGTGAAAAAAGAATGTCTTCTATCTTGACATAAGACAGCTTGTTATTATAGTCCATTGGTTTGTTCGTTAGTTTTACCCCAGAGTTTTCAGTAACTTTTTCTTCATTGGTGTCTTTGAACATCTTTATGTCATGTGCATCAGCTTCTTTAATATAAGCTACTTTTTTATTAAGATCCGCCTGCTTGATTTCGTTTAATGGTTGTTGTTTCAGGCGCTCAGTTGTTTCGGCCCTATCCTGGGAAGAAGCCCCAGGCAAGCTGTTGGCCATATATTCCTGGGAAGAAGCCCTAGGCAAGCTGTTGGCCATATATTCCTGGGAAGAAGCCCCAGGCAAGCTGTTGAACCGCTTGATCTCATTTGGAGACATATTATTAGATATTCTGAATGGTCTAGACCTTCTGATTGAACGAGTTAGTCTATTAGGTATTTTATTACGCTTTGGCGACATATTATGTTGTCTTCTGATTGAACGAGTTAGTCGATTAGGTAATTTATTACGCTTTGGTGACATATTATGTGATTTACGATTTAGCGATCTACGATTTAGCGATCTACGATTTAGCGATCTACGATTTAGCGATCTACGATTTAGCGATCTACGATTTAGCGATCTACGATTTAGCGATCTACGATTTAGTGATCTACGTTTTGGTGTTCGACTTTTTACTGATGTACGTTTTGGTGATCTACGTTTTAGTGATCTACGTTTTAGTGATCTACGTTTTAGTGATCTACGTTTTAGTGATCTACGTTTTAGTGATCTACGTTTTAGTGATCTACGTTTTAGTGATCTACGTTTTAGTGATCTACGTTTTAGTGATCT
>Ga0194043_1001526_pt1 | contig 13003 bp, 11 predicted proteins | sample JunL4415m_MetaG_FD_161274 | JGI IMG/M metagenome (GOLD analysis project Ga0194043, IMG submission 161274) | Anoxic zone freshwater microbial communities from boreal shield lake in IISD Experimental Lakes Area, Ontario, Canada - Jun2016-L442-15m | ecosystem: Environmental > Aquatic > Freshwater >...
CCCCCATCGACCCCTCCCCCATCGACCCCTCCTTCGTCATCGCGCCGGCCCGGCCGCGGTGCGAGGGGTCAGTGCTTCGGGCTGAACGAACCCGTCCCCCACGGTGAGGCCGCGACCGCGTTGGCCACGGCCTGCGCGTCGTTGCCGCGCTGCAGCGCCGCGAGGATGCCGCCGTAGAAACCGTTCCTGATGGTGATGACGCTCGCCTCAAGACCCTGCGCCCAGCTCTTGTAGGCCTTGACCCCGACCGAGTTGAAGATGGTCGCGCCGGGCATCGACTGCGTCGTGTTCAGCGGGTTGTAGTACGCGGTGTTGTACCAGTGGCCGCCCTCGGCCATCTCCCAGGCCACGACGGCGGCCACGTTGTCCGCGGTCATCGGCATGCCCAGCCTCTTGACAAAGGCCTGCGCCCAGGTGATCTGCGTGACCTTGCCGCCCGCCTTCATGAGCAGCTCGGGCGCCGAGAGGATCTTCTTGATGCGCGCGACCACGTCTTTGAGCAAAGCGGCGCGCTCCGCGATCTTCTGGTCCACCGCATAGCGCTGGTCCTGGAGCTCGGCCTGCGCCTTCACGGCCTGCTGCCGTTCGTCCTCCACGGTGTTCTCGTCGCGCCGCGCCAGGCCGGTGAGCCGCTGGAGCTCCGTCTCTTCGTGGCGGTCCTGCAGGGCGATCTTGCGCAGAAAGTCGAGCACCTTCTCGGCGTCGGCAAGGCTGGATGCGGAGGCCGCGATGTCAAGCCACGTGATCTCGCCGGTCTTGTACATGGTGGCCATGCGGCCGGCCACCAGGGCGCGCTGGCGATCGAGCTCGTCCCGTGAGCGGATCAGCTGTCGCCGGGCAGCGACCAGCTGCGCGTTGACCTCGTCGAGCCGCTGACGCGCGGCCTCCCACTTCTGCGTGACCGCCTGCATCTCGGCGTTGAGCTGCTCCATCTGCGCGCGCGTGCGGCGGGCCTCGCTCTGCAGCTTGGCCAGCGAGCCCGGAGCCCGCGCCATGACGTCGATCGCGCCCTGGTCGCCGGCCAGGACGGCGGAGCCGGCCGGCGCGGGCAGCGCGAGGCAGACGGCGCCGACCGCCGCCAGGGCGGCAACGGCAAGGGCCATCGCCAGGAACCGTCTGATGTCGGTGTGCGCGAGCATTCTCACTGAAGTGTATCGGCCTCCGGCGGCGCCGCATGAGCGGGGGCGCGACAGCGCCTCCGGCGGCGCCGCATGAGCGGGGGCGCGACAGCGCCCCCGCCTGCGACGGGCGTCCTTGGGTTTCGCGCCGCGGGCGGCGAACCCTGCCGCGGCCGCGGGCGGCGGCGATTCGTGCGCGGCGGCGGACTCTGGCGATTCGTTCGCGGCGGCAGGCCGCCGCCGCCCGTACTCTGCCGACGGCCGCGCGCGCCGTCAAACCGTCGGCACGTCCAGCGCCGTCTTCCCCCCGGAGCCGCTGCTCCAGCTGGCCCCGGCGGCGGCGGCCATCACGGCCGCCATCGCCGCCACCTCCAGGAGGCTGAGCCGCTGCGACAGCACGACGTAGCCGGCGAGCGCCGCGATCGCCGGCTCGACGCTGAGCAGCACGCCCCACGTAGCGGCGCGCACGAGGCGCAGAGCGACCAGCTCGAGGAAGTACGGGAAGGCCGACGACAAGACGGCGACGAGCGCGCCCAGAGCGAGCGCCGAGCCGTGCCCGGCGATCTGCACGCCGCCGGCGAAGAGGACCGGCGTGAGCAGCGCCGCCGAACCGGCGAGCATCAGCGTCGTTACCGGCAGCGGGTCCATGTCCCTCACGGCGCGCTTCGCGAGCAGCAGATACGCGGCCCAGCCGGCGGCGGCCGCCAGGGAGAGGGCCAGGCCGAGACCACTCACCGAGCTGGTGGGGCCGGCGAGAAGCACGACGCCCCCGCCGGCCAGCCCGATCCAGAGGAAGTCGATGGGCCGCCGCGTGCCGATCACCGCCACGGCCAGCGGCCCGATGAACTCGACGGCCACGACGACGCCCACGGGCGCGTTACTGATGGCCCCGTAGAAGCTGAGGTTCATGAGCAGCAGAGCAAGCGTGAGGGCGGCCACGGGCAGCCGGCTCCCAGCGGGCGGCAGACGCAGTGAGCGCGGCCGCAGGGCCGCGAGGATCAGCGCGGCGATCGCGGTGCGCAGCCACAGCGCCTCGACGATGCCCACCGCGCCGATGACGTGTACCGCCAGCGCCGAGCCGATCTGCATGGACGAGGCGATGACGATGACGAGCAGCGCCGCCGAGCCTGCGGCGCGGCGCTGCTCGTGCCCTGCGGGCACGTGTCTGCCGGGTTCCGGGGCGACCACCCGGCGAGTGTAGCGGAACGCCGGATCATGACCATCCCCGTCGCTCAGGCGCCGGTGATCCACAAATGGGGCGCCCGGCGGGCGCACGGGCGGGCGCGCACGGCGGATGCACGTCCGGCAGCGCTTCCGCCGGGCGCGCCCGGTGGGCGCGCCAGCGGCCGCGGCGGCGGCGCGGGCGGCTGCGGCGGGCGCGCGGCGGGCGCGCGGGGGGCGGCGGCGCGGGCGCGCGGGCGACGGCGCGGGTGACCCGCGCGGGCGCCCGTTTCGCGACGCGCATGAGTTTGGATCTCGCTCACGGGGAATACCGACCATAGTGGTTGGGTATCTATGCCCCAAAGGAGTCCGCATGACCGATGACGCTACCCCCGCGCAGACGCTCGACTGCGTGGGGCTGTACTGCCCCGAGCCGTTGTTCCAGACCAGAGAGAGCATCGACGCCATCGCGATCGGCGAAGTGCTCGAGGTCTACGCCGACGACCCCGCCGCCGAGGAAGACCTGACGAGGTTCGCCAAGCGCGCCGGACACGAGGTGGTCGCCGTCGACAACGACGGCGACCAGTTGCACATCCTCATCCGCCGCCTCAAATGACAAGGAGCAGACGACCATGAAGAACGACAACTCGATCCTGTACGTGCAGACCAGCAACGCCCCCGAGAGGCAGTACTCGCCGCTCGTGCTGGCGCAGAGCGCCAAGGCCATGGGCGTCGAGGCCGCCGTCTACTATCTGGGCATGGGGCTGACCATCCTCAAGCCGGGCGAAGCGGAGAAGATCCAGGTGGGCAGCTTCCCGACGGTCGCGGAGATGCTCAAGAAGACCATCGACATGGGCGTCACCGTCTACGTGTGCGAGGCCTCCAGGCAGATGCTCGGCTGGGAGAGCGTGGAGCTCATCGACGGCGTCAAGATCGTCGGCGCGGCCACCCTGAACGACCTCGCCCTGGACGCCGGCGCCACGATGTGGTTCTGAGCGGGTCCGCGGCATGACACCCATGAACCCCGCGGACGACATCGTCTACGCCGACTACCAATCCTCCAAGCCCGTCGACCCGCGCGTCGTCGAGGCGATGCTGCCCTACTTCGGCGCCGCCGGGACCTTCGGCAACGCGGCCTCTCTGCACGCCGTGGGCGACGACGCGACGGCGGCGCTCGAGGTCGCCCGCGCCGCCGTCGCCCGTTTGTTCGGCGCTCAGCCCCAGGAGATCGTCTTCACGTCTGGCGCCACCGAGGCCAACAACCTGGCCATCATCGGGTACGCGCAGCGCAACCGCCGCAAGGGCGACCACGTGATCATCACCGAGGCCGAGCACATCTCGGTGCTCAACATCGCCAAGTACCTCGAGAAGAACGGCTTTCGGGTGACGCGCGCGCCCATCGACCTGTACGGGCGCGTGTCGGCGAAGAAGCTGCGCGCGCGCATCACCGACGAGACGATCCTCGTCAGCGTCGGCTGGGCGAGCAACGAGATCGGCACGGTGCAGCCCATCGCCGAGATCGCCGGGATGCTGGCCGGCAGCGGCGTGGCGCTGCACACCGACGCGGTGGCCGCCGAAGGGCTCGTGCCCATCGACATGAGCGCCGTACCGGTGAGCCTCATGAGCCTGTCGGCCAACGACATCTACGGGCCGCGCGGCCTGGGCGCGCTGTACGTACGCAAGGGCGTGCAGGTGGCGCCGGTGCTCGTCGGCGGCGGCCAGGAGCGCGGCCTGCGCTCGGGCACCGAGGACCTGGCGTCCATCGCCGGCATGGCCGCCGCCGCCACGATCATGGCGGCGGAGATGCCGGCCGAGGTGCTGCGCCTCGCCGCCCTCCGCGACCGCCTCGTGGGTCGCGTGCTCGCCGAGATCCCGGACTCGCACCTCAATGGCGCCCCGCTCGACCCGCCCGGCGGGCGCCTGCCGAACAACGCCCACTTCCGCTTCGACGGCGTGGAAGGCGAGGCCATGATCCTGTCGCTGCGCGACCAAGGCGTGGCCGCGGCCACCGGCTCGGCCTGCAGCTCGAAGACGCTCGAGCCCTCCCACACGCTCATCTCGTGCGGGCTCCTGCACGAGGAGGCCCACGGTTCGCTGGAGTTCACCTTCGGGCGCTTCAGCAGGGATGACGATGTGGACCGCATCATGGCCGTGCTGCCCGGCGTGATCGCCCGCTTGCGGGTGCTCTCGCCGCTGTACAAGGTCAAGACCCCGGCGTGAGGACCAGCGCGCCACCGACACCGACCAGTCAGACCGAGAGGCACCATTCATGAAATCGACCCAGTACAGCGAGAAGACCCTCGAGCACTTCCGCAACCCGCGCAACGTCGGCACGCTGGAGGGGCCCAACGTCGCCGTCGGCCGCGTCGGCAACCCCGTCTGCGGCGACATGATGGACATCTACATCGACGTCGAGGACGACCGCATCAAGGACATCAAGTTCCAGACCTTCGGCTGCGGCTCGGCGGTCGCCACCTCGAGCATGGTCACCGAGCTCGTCGTGGGCATGCAGCTCGATGAGGCGCTCAAGGTGAGCCGCGGCGACGTCGCCGACGCCCTCGACGGCCTGCCGCCGATCAAGATGCACTGCAGCAACCTGGCCGCCGACGCGCTGCACGAGGCCATCAAGAACTGGCGCGCCGGCATCAAGCCGGAGGACGCGACCACGACGCCGGTGGAGAAGTCGTGCCACCCGCGGCCGGCCGCGGTGGTCGAGGTCGAGATCGCCAACCTCGACGACTACAAGGGAAACGGCGTGTTCACGCGCGTCGACGACCTGTCCGCGCTGGCCGACCAGCGCGTGGTCGTGCTCGACACCGGCGACCGGGCGGCGACGCTGGCCATCGACCTCACCGACCACACCGGCCGCGTGGTGCTCATGACCACCGGCAAGGAGCCGAGCGTCAGCAGCGCCGTGCGCTCGGCCCTCCGCCTCAGCGACGTGAAGCTGCTCACCGAGGCGCAGCCGCTGGAGCTCAAGGGCGAGGGCGAACTGGAGCGCATCCGCGTGCACGACCTCAACGAGGACGAAGAGTACGAGCTCACCGCCGACGCGCTGGTGGTGCTGGAGTAGAGCGCGTCACAGCCGGAAACGGCGACGGGGCGGGCGGGCGGCCGAAAGAGCCGCCCGCCCGCCCCGTCGCCGTCATACGGCGGCCCGTGCGGGCCGCCGTCCATCGTCGGCTCAGAAGTTCTCGGCGTAGACCTCTTGATAGGCCTGCGGGTGGTCGCACGCCGGGCACACCTTGAGCGCCTTGGAGCCTTCGTGCACAAAACCGCACTTGCGGCAGATCCACTTGACCGGCTCGGGCTTCGCAAACACCAGATCCTTCTCGATGTTGTCGAGCAGCTTGCGGTAGCGCGTCTCGTGCCAGGCCTCGACCTTGGCGATCTGGCGGAAGGTGTTGGCGACGTCCTTGAAGCCCTCCGACTCGGCCATGTCGCCGAAGGCGGGATACAGATCCGTCCACTCCTCGTTCTCGCCGTCGGCGGCGGCCAGCAGGTTCTCGGCGGTGGCGCCGATCCTGCCGGCCGGGTAGGCGGCGGTGATCTCGACGATGCCGCCCTCGAGGTGCCTGAAGTACTGCTTGGCGTGCTGGCCCTCGTTCTCGGCGGTTTCGAGGAAGAGGGCGGCGATCTGCTCGTAGCCCTCTTTCGCCGCCTGCTTGGCGAAGAAGGTGTAGCGGTTGCGCGCCTGGCTCTCGCCGGCGAACGCCTTGAGCAGGTTCTTCTCGGTCTGGGTGCCCTTGAGGCTCGGCATGTCGGCTCCTTTGACGGGGGGATGCACCCCGTGAGTCTACCTGCTCGGCGCCGACAGATGCGCGCCGCGCGTCGAGGGTCGCCGCGACCGGCGAGGCGGCGGCTCCTCCTCCGCGGCGACGAATGTACTACACCCTGCCATTGACAATCATAAGATACTTTTGCAAGGTGTAGCTGCGCGTTGGTCGCCGGCGACGGAACTGGTGTCTGCGCTGAAATGGCTGGGGCACGCGAATTGGGTCTGGGACGGGAATCCCGGTTGATCCGTGCCCAGAGGGCGCGGCTCGGGCCACCCCCTGATCAGGGAGCCTGAGCGTCCGCCGGCCGGGACGATGGCCGCTGTTTGGAAGCCGGCGGGAGTCGGCCAGCGAATCGAGGGAGACGACCACATGAACACGTCCTCTGAGCGTCACGTCGGCGCCATCCAGCGCCCGACCCGGATCGTCGCGCTGAGCGGCCTGGTCGGCATCCTGCTCCTGTGCATGCTGTGCGTCGGTCAAGCCGAGGCTCGCACGGCCGCGGCGCGCACCACGGCCGCGGACCTCCCCGTCATCCAGGTCGATGGCGGCGCCATCACCGGCGTGGAGGCCGCGACGACTCCGACCTGGTCGTTCCGCGGCATCCCCTTCGCGGCGCCGCCGGTCGGCGACCTGCGCTGGCGACCGCCGCAGCCGGTGGTCCCCTGGGAGGGCGTGCTCGCCTGCACTCAGTACGGCCCCATCTGCCCGCAGATCACTGTGAAGCTGCCCCCGTTCAATCCGCCGCCCGACGCCGCCGCGCCACAGTCCGAAGACTGCCTCTACCTCAACGTGGTGACGCCGTCGACCACCTTCACCGACAAGCTCCCGGTGATGGTGTGGATCTACGGCGGGAGCTTCCTCAACGGATCCGGTTCTGCAGCGCTGTACGACGGAACCTCGCTGAGCCAGAAGGGCGTCGTGGTCGTCACCTTCAACTACAGGCTGGGACCCTTCGGGTTTTTCGCGCTTCCCGAGCTCAGCGCGGAGTCGCCCAACGGGTCGTCGGGCAACTACGGCCTCCTCGACCAGATCGCGGCTCTGGGATGGGTGCAGCGCAACATCGCCGGCTTCGGCGGTGACCCGGGCAACGTCACCATCTTCGGCGAGTCGGCCGGCGCCTGCAGCGTGCTCGACCTCATGTGCTCCCCGCTGACCAAAGACCAGGGCCTTTTCACCAAGGCCATCTCGGAGAGCGCGCCGAGCGCCGACAGCGGCATCGTCATCTACTCCACGCGGCCGCTGGCCAAGGGCGAAGCGATGGGGGAGCAGCTCTCCGCAGCCTTGGGCTGCGTCGGCGAGCCCGATGAGCTGGCCGCGCTGCGCCAGGTATCGACAGCCAGGCTCCTCAAGACCGGAAGCCCGCAGCAACGCCTCTTCCAGAACACCGCCGCCTACACCTACCAGCCCTATGTAGACGACTGGGTGCTGCCCAAGGATCCCGTCCAGGCCTTCGCCGACGGCGATTTCAGGCATGTGCCCCTCATGATCGGGTCGAATCGCGAAGAGGCCAACATCGCTTGGCCGGTCGTCGCGACGCAGCCGGTGGCCAGTCTGCAGGCGACGCTGACGACTATCTACGGCCCCTACGCCGACCAGCTCTACGCGCTCTTCCCGCCGCCGTCCCAGAGGACTTTCGAGCTCAAGCAGTCGCTGCTCGACACGGTCACGCTGACCGTGTTCACCGCACCGGCGCAGTACGTCGCCAGGTCCGTCGCCGCGGCGGGACAGCCTGCCTACAACTACGTGTTCACCGGCCGTCCTTTCGGTTACCCCATCGACGCCTGCCACACGGCCGAGCTCCCCTACGTGTTCGGCAACGACTACATGGCCTTCGACCCGACCATTGGCAACGCCGCCGCGCTGTCGGCGGCGATGCAGGATTACTGGACGTCGTTCGCCATCACGGGCGATCCAAACGGAGCGGGGCGCACCCAGTGGCCGGCGTTCTCGGCGGCATCGCCGACGACGCTGATGCTCGAGCCGCCGCCGGAGGGACTCAGCACCGTGCAGGGCTACCAGGCACAGGAGTGCGCCGTCGCCGATCAGCTCTTTGTGCCGTCCGCCAGCCCCCGGACCTCCTCGGGCCGGCCACCGTGGTGAGCCTGTCGCGGCAGCCCGGCCATGGCGCCGTGTGGCACACGGCGGTGCGCGTCACCCTCACCGGCGCCGACGGGCCGCAAGGCTCGGGCGTCAAGCGCATCGAGTACCGGCAGTTCGCGGCGAGCGGCCGGTCTCACGGCGTGAGCCGGCGGATCCACCATACCCCCCTCGTCCTCAAAGCGGACAACGGCGCGCACTCGTGCGCCTGCCGCTCCATCGACAGAGTGGGCAATGTCGGCGAGGTGGAGCGCTTCACCGTCCGCATCCATAAGACGCGCTGACCGAGGCACCCGGCGCGGCGCTGCCGGCGCGCCAGGCGCCTCCTCCACTCAGCCGGCGGCCCCAGGTCACACAGCCGACCCCGGGATCCCCCCTTGAGGAGGCGGCGCAGCAGGCGCCGCGTCGTGGGCCTTCGAGCCTTTGCCCGCCCGGCGCGCGATCAGCTTGCCGATCTCCCAGAGGAACAGGAGCGCCAGCGCAGGCGCAAAGGACTGCCACCACTGGTGCTCCGTCAGCGCGGTGGTCCCCAGAAGCGCGCGCAGTACGTCCCACTGCGTGACGAGCAGCGACAGCACCACCTCACCGATGACGATGTAGTTGATCTGTTTGCAGTCGAAGGTGGCGACCTTGAACGTGGTGCCGGTCGTGCTGCGACTCTGGAACGTGCCGACGATGCGGAAGAACAGGAAGGCGGTGATCGCCATGGACACGCCGATGTGCACGTTTCCGTAGTGCTGCTTACCGTAGGCGATCAGCCCCAGCAACACCACGGCCATGTACAGGCCGACCAGGCCCGAGCTGAACAGCACGCTGCCCGTGAGGATCGACGCGTTGCGCGGCCGGGGGCGGCGCAGCATCAGCCCCGGCGTCTCCTTGTCGAACCCGAGGGCGATGCCCAGCGGCATGTCGATGAGGAAGTTCATCCACAGGATCTGCACGGGGGTGAAGGGCTCGCCGGCGGCGATGTTGAAGATGCTCGCCCCAAGGAACGTCGCCACGAAGGCGACCAGGGTGATGAGGATGAAGCGCACGTACTTGGCGAGATTGTCGTAGAGCTTGCGGCCCTGCTCAACGGCGTGCACGATCGTGGCGAAGTTGTCGTCCTGGAGGATCATGCGGCCGGCGTTCTTGGCGACCTCGGTGCCGGTGCCCATGGCGATGCCGATGTCGGCGGCCTTGATGGCGGGCGCGTCGTTGACGCCGTCGCCGGTCATCGCCACCACGTCGCCCTTCTTCTTGAGCGTCTCGACGAGCATCGCCTTGTGCTCGGGGGCCACGCGGCCGACCACGCCGATGGCGTCGATGCGCGCCAGCCGTTCGTCCTCGCTCAAGGCGGCGAAGTCGGCGCCCAGGATGGCCTCGCCGGGGATGCCGAGCTGCTGGGCGATCGCCGCACCCGTGATGACGTCGTCGCCGGTGACCATGCGCACGCGGATGTGCGCCGCCTGCGACGCGGCCACCGCCGCCTTGGACTCCGCCCGCGGCGGGTCGATCATGCCGACCAGGCTCGTGAACGTGAGGTCGGCGACGCAGGCGAGCAGGTCGCCGCCGGGGTCGAAGCTCGCCGCGTCGAGGTCGCGGACGGCCGCGGCCATCACCCGCAGGCCCTCGCCCTCCATGCGCGCGACCCCGGTCCGCCCACGCTCCTTGAGGCCGTCGTCGAGAGGGACAGCGCCGCCGCCGGACATCGCCGACGTGGCGCGCTGCATCACGGCCGGCGCCGCGCCCTTCACGAAGCAGCGGACGACCTCCCTGCCGGTGCTGTCGGTGGCCTTGCAGAAGGCGGCCATGAGCTTGTAGGTGGGGTCGAACGGCAACGTCGCGACGCGCGGGTACTTCTCGCGCGTGCCGCTGATGTTGACCCCGGCCTTGTGGGCGAGGACCAGCAGGGCGCCCTCCGTGGGGTCGCCGACGACCTTGTCGCCCTCGAGCCTGGCGTCGCTGGCGACCACGAACGGCAGAATGGCCTCGTCCATGGAGGCCGAGGCGCCGACCGGGTGCTGGATGGCGCCCTCGAGGCTGTAGCCGCTGCCCGAGATGGTGTAGCGGTCGGTCACATCGGCCAGCACGACGGCCGTCATCTGGTTCATCGTCAGCGTGCCGGTCTTGTCGGAGTTGATTGCCGAGGTCGAACCGAGCGTCTCGACGGAGGACAGATCCTTGACGATGGCGTGCCGCTTCGCCAGGTCGACGGCTCCCAGCGACAGGATCACCTCGACGACGGTGGGGAGCGCCTCGGGGATGGCCGCGATGGCAAGCGCCACGGCGGTCACGAACAGCACCTTCCACTCCTGGCCGCGCGCCACACCCAGGGCGAACATCACGACCATCGCGACCAGCGCGGCGGCGCCGATCCATAACGTCATGCGGTCCAGCTGCTTCTGCAGCGGCGTCTGCTCCTTCTTGGCGCCGGTGAGCAGCTTGGAGATCCTGCCGACCTGCGTATCGCCGCCGGTCCCGGTGACGACCATCTCGCCGCTGCCGTGGGTGACCGGCGAGTTCATGAAGGCCATGTTGGTCTGGTCGCCGGGGCTCAGATCGGCGCCGCTGAGCGCCGCCGTGCCTTTGGCCGCCGGGCTGCTCTCGCCGGTGAGCGCCGACTCGTCGATCAGCAGGGCGTTGGCCGATACGATGCGTCCGTCGGCCGGCGCCTGGTCGCCGGCGGCGATCAGCACCACGTCGCCGACCACGACCTGGTCGGCCGGGATCCTGGCGTCGACGCCGTCACGCCGTACGCGGGCCGACGCTTGCATCATCGACTTGAGCGCGTTCATGGCGCTCTCCGCCTTGCCCTCCTCGCGCAGGCCCACCACGGCGTTCAGGACGGTCAGGAAGAACAGCAGCGCGCCCGTGCTCCACTCGCCGATGACGCACGAAACCACGCCGGCCACCACGAGGATGATCTGCATGTAGCTCGTGTACTCGTCCAGAAAGCGGCGCCAGCCCGGCTTGGCCTTTTCGGCCGGGAGCGCGTTGGGGCCGTTCTTCTGCAGCAGCTCGGCCGCCGCGGCGGCGCTGAGCCCCGCGGCCGGATCGACCTGCAGCTTCCGGGCCACATCCTCCGGCGAGAGTGCGTACCAGCTCTCGCCGGGCGGGGTGGCCGCGGCAGGCGGCGTGGCCGCGGCGGACGGGCCGGCCGCGGCGGGTGCGGCCGGCGCGCCGGCCGCGACCGCCGCGCCCGCCGGGGTGGCCGCGGCAGGCGCCTTGTCCTGATCAGCCATCGCCGCCGTCCTTCTTGCCGTCCTTCTTGCCGCCCTTCTTGCCGTCCTTCTTGCCGTCCTTCCCGGCCTTCTTCTTGCCGCCCTTCCCGGCCTTCTTCTTGCCGCCCTCGGCGCCTGCGCCGCCGGCTTCGTCGCCTTGCTCCGCCTCGAACGGGTCAGGCGCGGCCCCCTCGGGCGCCTCCGCCAGCAGCTCGAGGCGTGTGGCCTCCAAGGCCTGCCGCTGCTCCTCGCCGACCGTGGGGTACTTGGGATCGATGCGCATCAGCGTGTCGATGATCACGGCGGCGGCGCTGATGCGTGCGAACCACTTGCGGTCCGCGGGGATCACGTACCAGGGCGCCCACTCGGTGCTCGTATGGCTGAGCATCTCGGAGAACGCCTTCTGGTAGGTGTCCCAGTAGCCGCGCTCCTTGGCGTCGGCGGCCGAGAACTTCCAGTTCTTGTCGGCCAGGTCCACGCGGCGCAAGAAGCGCCGCCGCTGCTCCTCCTTGGAGAGGTTGAGGAAGAGCTTGACGATGCGGAAGCCCTGGTCGGTGAGGTAGCGCTCCCAGTCGTTGATCTCGTGGTAACGCCGCCGCCAGATGTCGCCCTTCAGCGAGGCCTTGGGCATGTGCTGGCGATCCAGGATCTCGGGGTGCACGCGCACGACCAGCACCTCTTCGTAGTGGGAGCGATTGAAGATACCGATGTCGCCGCGCGCCGGCAGCCGCTGCGCGTAGCGCCACAGGTAGTCGTGGTCGAGCTCCTCGGTCGACGGCACCTTGAAGCCGTGCACCGACACGCCCTGCGGATTGACGCCGCTCATGACGTGACGGATGGCGCCGTCCTTGCCGGCGGCGTCCAGAGCCTGCAGCACGACGAGCACGCCGTAGGTGTCCTGGGCGGCCAGGCGGTCCTGATACTCCGCGAGCAGCTCGACGCCCTGCTGCAGCAGCTCCACGCCGTCCTTCTTGCTCTTGATGCCGGCCTTGAAGGCCGGGTCGAAGTCCTTGGCAAGTACCACCGTCGAGCCGGGCGTGACGCGGAACGGGGTGATGAACTCGGCGATCTCCTTCGCCCTCAAATCCGCCATGTCGTGCCTCCTGTCGCGAGAATGATGGAGCGCTTTCGTCGGCAGCCTACAGATGCCGAACCGGCCGCACCACGACAATACATCGCCGGGCCGGGTGAAGCTCGTTACCGACCGCTCGGCAGGGACCACAGATGGCTGCTGCGCACCGCGGGGGCGCGGGGCGCGGAGGGGCGCATGAGGCGCGCCGCCGCGGAAAGCGCGAGTCCACGAGCACGCCGGTGTCCGGCGGCTCCGGCGGCCGGCGGCCCCGGCCGCCCCGGCCGCCCCGGCGGCTCCGGCATCCGGCGGCTCCGGCCGCCCCCGGCGGCCGAACGCCCCGGCGCGGGGTAGTACGAAAAGGGAAGACAAGGATTCCTTAACTGTCGGGTCGCCTACGGCCATCCGCAGGCTCGCTCGCCGGCGGGAAGATAAGGGCCTATCCCAACAGGTCTGCACGCACGGATGCGCCCGTGGACACATCGCGGATGCGGCCCCTCCCCGGATCCCCACGTAGCTGGGCTACGAGGGAACCGTCTCGTGACCGCCCCGCTCGGTCCACGAACGCCCCGCACG
>Ga0194043_1001528_pt1 | contig 12997 bp, 5 predicted proteins | sample JunL4415m_MetaG_FD_161274 | JGI IMG/M metagenome (GOLD analysis project Ga0194043, IMG submission 161274) | Anoxic zone freshwater microbial communities from boreal shield lake in IISD Experimental Lakes Area, Ontario, Canada - Jun2016-L442-15m | ecosystem: Environmental > Aquatic > Freshwater >...
GTTGGTGAGCTGGAGCGCCTCGATGTTTGAGTACTTGATGCCGCTTCTGGTCATGAGGGACTGGCCCAGCACGCTGCTCGCCGAAACCTACGACACGGTGGTGCGCTCCCAGATCGACTATGGCCGAACGCGTGGCATCCCGTGGGGCGTCAGCGAGTCGGCTTTCAATGCCAAGGATTCGGCTCTGACCTACCAGTATCAGGCGTTCGGCGTCCCGGGACTCGGCCTCAAGCGAGGGCTCTCAGACGACGTAGTCGTGGCGCCGTACGCTGCTATCATCGCGCTGCCGATCGACGTAGCTGCCGTCGTCGCTGACCTCGCGGTCTTCTCGGCAGAGGGCGCCGAGGGGCGTTACGGCTACTACGAGGCGCTCGACTACACACCCGGTCGCGTGCCGGCCGGCAAGTCCCGGGCCGTGGTGAAGGCGTACTTCGCGCACCATCAAGGCATGGCCTTCGTGGCACTGGGCAACGCTCTTTGCAGCGAACAGATGCGCAACCGTTTCCACTCCGACCCCGTGGTTGGGTCCTCGGAGCTGCTGCTCCAAGAACGCGTTCCGCGCGCGGTCGCTTTGGTTGCGCCGCACGTCGAGGAGGTCCAGAGCGTGCACTCGGTACGCGAGCTGCCTCCGCCCGTAACTCGCGCCTATGCCACCGCCGAGACCCCGGTCCCCGCGACGCACTTCCTATCCAACGGGCGCTACTCGGTGATGGTCACCAACGGCGGCGGCGGCTACTCACGCTGCAACGACATCGCCATCACGCGATACCGGGAAGACCTCACGCGAGACTGCTGGGGGACGTTCTTCTACATCCGTGACACCCAAAGCGGAGACGTCTTTTCGGCGCCGTACAACCCGCATTCGTCGCGTCCTGATGACTACCATGTGGTCTTCGCGCCCGACAAGGCGGAGTTCCGTCGCACCGACGGCGAGCTGGAGACGCACATCGAGATAGCGGTCTCGCCGGAAGACGACGTGGAAGTGCGGCGTCTCACGCTGACCAACCACGGCCGAGAGACTCGCACGCTCGACGTCACCTCCTACTTTGAGATCGCTCTCGCCACCCAAGGCGCGGACCAGGCGCACAAGTCGTTCTCTAACCTCTTTGTGGAGACGCAGTGGCTCCCCGAGACCGGGGCGGTCCTGTTCACGCGTCGCCCGCGCAGCTCCGATGACGCGCGGCTGTGGGGCTTGCACGCGGTTGCGTGCGAGGATGAGCCCTGCGATACGTCGTTTGAGACCGACCGCGCGGCATTCTTGGGCCGACTGCGCGGGGCCGATGATCCCGTCGCCCTGGAGAAGCCCGGCCCGCTCGGCGGTTCACTCGGCCCGGTGCTCGACCCCTGCTGCGCTCTTCGGCGCACCGTCATCGTGCCTGCCGGTGAGAGCGTGCGGCTGGTTTTCTCGACCGGCTTGGCAAGCAGCCGAGGAGTCGCGCTGCGCCTGACCGAGAAGTACTCCGACGTCCGTAGCGCCCAGCGCGCCATCGACCTGGCCTGGACCGCCGCGCAGCTCGAGCTGCGCGATCTGGGCATCAGCCCGCAGGAAGCAATCACGCTGGAGCGCCTGGCTTCTCGGCTGGTACTCACCGACCCGTACTCGCCGCTCAAGGTCAAGACGCCGGTCGAAAACGGGCTGCAGATGTCGGGCCTGTGGTCGATCGGGATCTCAGGCGACCTGCCCATCCTGCTGGTGCGCGTCGAGGATCTGGAGCACGCGCCGCTCGTTCGCCAGGCGCTACTCGCGCACCAGTACTGGCGCCACAAGGGCCTCGTCGCCGACCTGGTCATCCTCAACACGCGCCCCACCGGTTATGCCGACGACCTCGACGACCGCCTGCGTCTGCTGGTCCGCACCGGTCACGCCCTGCAACTTCTCGACAAGCCGGGCGGCGTCTACCTTCGCCGAGCCGACCAGATGCATCCCGATGTGCTGAACCTGCTGCGCTCGGTAGCGCGCGCCACGCTCGAGGGCGACGCCGGCAGCTTGGAGCTGCAGCTCAACCGACGAGGCAAGCGCCCGCCGCTTCCCGACTCGCTCGTCACCACGCGGCCAAGCGGGAGCGACACGTACTCGCAGCCCGCGTTCGTGCGCCCGACTCTAAGCTTCGACAACGGTCTTGGCGGCTTCGACGCCGAGAACGGCGACTACGTGATCGTGCTCGAAGGCGACGACACCACGCCGGCGCCGTGGATCGACGTGCTGGCATCGCCGGGATTCGGCGGCATGGTCTCGGAGGCTGGCGTGGGCTGCACTTGGGCGCTCAACAGTCACGAGAACCGCATCACCACCTGGAATAACGACCCCGTCTCGGACGGCAGCGGCGAGGCGATCTACATCCGCGACGAGGAGACCGGCGAGTTCTGGAGTCCGACTCCTCTGCCGGTGCGCACTCCCGAGCCCTACCTCATCCGACACGGCAAAGGCCGCGTCCGCTTTGAGCACGAGACGCACGGCATCGCCCACGAACTGGACTGGTTCGTCCCCGCCGAGGACCCCGTCCGCGTCTGCCGCCTGCGCCTCACCAACACCGGCGATCGCGCACGATCGCTGTCGGTGACGCAGTTCGTCGAGTGGGTACTCGGCGACTCGCGCTCGCGCGCGCAGCAGCTGGTCGTCACCTGGTTTGACGCCGAGACGCAGATGCTGACCGCGCACAACCACCTCAACCTCGACTTCCCTGGGCGGTGCGCGTTTCTGGCGTGCGACCGGCCGCTGCATTCGTGGACGGCGAGCCGCACCGAGTTCGTCGGCCGCAACCGACGGCCGTGCGATCCCATCGCCATGGAGCGCAAAGGGCTCGGCGAGATCTCCGGGCGCTACCACGACAACTGCGGCGCGCTGATGACCCCTATCGTGCTTGCGCCGGGAGAGTCGACCGAGGTCAGCTTCCTGCTGGGGCAGACCGCCACGCTGGAGGAAGCCCGCGCACTGGTCGCCGGCTATCGCGCATCGGGTTCCGGCTCGACCGCTCTTGAGGGGTGCCTCGACTTCTGGCGCGACCTTCTCGGCACCGTGGAGGTCAAGACGCCGGACTTGCAGCTCGATCTGATGGTGAACGGTTCTGCGCTCTACCAGGCCACCGCGTGCCGCCTGTGGGGTCGCACGGCGACCTACCAGTCCTCCGGCGCGTACGGTTTCCGAGACCAGCTGCAGGACAGCCTCGCACTGCTTATCGCCCGCCCCGACCTCGTGCGCGAGCAGATTGTCGAGGCCTCTCGGCACCAGTTCGCCGAGGGCGACGTGCTGCACTGGTGGCAGCCGTTCTCCGGCCGAGGCGTGCGCACGCACATCTCCGACGACCGACACTGGCTCCCCCTCGCCGTCGCCGAGTACCTCTCGGCGACCGGTGACAACTCCGTGCTCGACGAGGTCACCGCCTTCATCGAGGGACCGCTACTGCCGATCGAAGACGAGGACGCTTACTTGCAGCCAGCTATCTCCGAGCAGGCGGCCACCGTCTACGAGCACTGCGTGCGAGCACTGGAATCCGGACGGCCTGTCGGCGTACACGGCCTGCCGCTCATGGGCGGGGCCGACTGGTGCGACGGCATGAACCGCGTCGGCCACGAGGGCCGCGGCGAGAGCGTCTGGCTGGCGTGGTTCCTCATCTACGTGCTCAAGCGGTTCGCGCCCGTGTGCGAGTTGCGCGGCGACACCGACCTTGCCGACGACTACCTCGCGTGGGCCACTCGGCTCGCTGCGGCCGTCGAGGAAACGTCATGGGACGGCGCTTGGTATCGCCGCGCCTACTTCGATGACGGAACCCCGCTCGGAACCCACGAGGCCGAGGAGTGCCGCATCGACGCGATCGCGCAGGCTTGGGCGACGATTTCAGGTGCCGGTGACCCTCTGCGTGCGGAAACGGCTCTGGACTCGGTGGAGGAGAAGCTCGTCCGCCGAGAAGACGGCCTGATAGCGCTGCTCTCGCCGCCCTTTGACCGCATGGCCGAAGACCCCGGCTACATCAAGGGCTACGTTCCGGGCGTTCGCGAGAACGGTGGCCAGTACACGCACGCGGCGCTGTGGGTCGTGCTCGCTCACCTGCTCCGTGGCGACGGCGACGAGGCCGCCGCGCTGCTCGACCTCATCAATCCCATCAACCACGCCCTGACTCGCGAGGCTGCAGAGCACTATGTTGTGGAGCCGTACGTAGTCGCCGCCGACGTGTACGCTGCCACCCCCCACACCGGCCGCGGTGGCTGGACCTGGTACACCGGCTCGGCATCGTGGTTCTACCGCGTCGCGCTGCATTGGATGCTCGGACTGCGCATTCTGGCTACCCGCGCCGGAAGTGCATTGGTGGTCGAGCCGTGCATCCCCAAGCGCTGGCCGGGATTCTCGATGACGTACCGTCATGGCTCTACGACGTATCGGATTCGTGTGGATAACCCACGCGGGGTCAACGGCGGAGTCGATCGGATCACGCTTGATGGCACACTGGTAGAAGGCGTCTCAGTCCCGCTCATCGACGATGGCGCCGAGCACGAAGTAGTGGTGACACTGCTCGGCGGCTAACACTGCGCGATTTCCCTTATGTCGTCCTAGCGCGTATAGTGCCCCCTCGGACTGACGCGCCGCCGCCGGTGGCGCCCACCCAAGACTCGGTTGTCCCTCGCATCCCTCTGTGGCCCGTCGGATCAGCTGCGTCTACACGCAGTGCTGCCGCATCGGCGCACAGAAGAGGAGTCATAACTTGAGGTTCGACAATTTGGGTCTAGACCCACGCCTGCTCAAGGCGGTGGGTGCGATGGGGTATGACGCGCCCACCCCCATCCAAGCCAAAGCCATCCCGTCCATCATTGAGGGCCGCGACGTCGTCGGCTGTGCCCAAACCGGCACCGGCAAGACCGCCGCATTCGTCCTTCCCACACTTCAGCGCGTGAAGGCCGGTGGCCGCAAGCCCACCGCCCTCATCGTTACACCGACCCGCGAGCTCGCCCTGCAGATCGAGGGCGTGGCCAAGCAGGCCTCCAGATTCACCCAGCACCGCGTCGCAGTGGTCTACGGCGGCGTCGGTTACGGCCCGCAGGCCCAAGCACTTCGCCGAGGCGTCGACGTGCTTGTCGCCACCCCTGGCCGACTGCTCGACCTGTGTAACCAGCGCGACTGCGATCTGTCGCATGTTGAGGTGCTCGTACTCGACGAGGCCGACCGCATGCTCGACATGGGTTTCTGGCCCGACGTGAAGCGCATCATGAACCTGCTCCCCGAGCAGAGGCAGAACCTGCTCTTCTCGGCGACGATGTCGCCTGAGGTCATGCGCGTTGCCGGCGACACGCTCCACCAGCCAGTGACCGTGGACGTGGCTCCGCCTTCCAAGCCGATTGAGGCCATTGAGCAGTCGATCTACCCGGTCGGCGGTCAGCAGAAGATGGACCTGCTGGTCAGCCTGATCAGGGACCACGGCCTGCAGCGCGTGCTGGTCTTCACCCGGACCAAGCACCGTGCCGACCGCGTGGCTCGTGTGTTGGATCGGAGCGGTATCTCCGGCGCCGCGATCCATGGCAACCGCTCGCAGTCGCAGCGTCAGCAGGCGCTCGACGGCTTCAAGCGGGGCCGTCACCGCGTGCTTGTCGCCACCGACATCGTCGCTCGCGGAATAGACGTCGACGGTATCAGCCACGTCATCAACTTCGATCTGCCCAACGTGCCCGAAGACTACGTCCATCGCATCGGCCGCACGGCTCGCGCAGGCAAGAGCGGCATCGCGATTTCGCTCTACGCACCAGAGGAAAAAGAGCAGCTCCGCGATATCGAGAAGAAGATCGGCAGCATCATCGACACGGCCGACCACGACGGATTCGCCTACACCGAGGCTCGCCAGGTACCCGATCCGGATCGCTCGGCAACCGCCTCTCCCAAGCAGCAGCGGCCCACTCCCGGAAGCGGTCGCAAGGACCGACCCGGCGGCGGCGCTCGTCGCAGGCGCATGAACGGTGGAGGTTCTAGCGGCGCCGGCAAGTCCGGCGGCTCCTCAGGCGGCGGCTCAAAGTAGCTGGGCGAAGAAGTCTTCCTTGAGTCGTGTGGGGACTACTCTGTCCGCTTCAGGTTGGTGACATCGACCATGACGGTGAGAAAGCTCTCCTTGTTCTGACTCCGGATGAGCTCCCCGGAGAACAGACCGTCAAGTAGTCTCCCGTCCTTACGTCTGACCTTCAGTTCGCAGTCGGCGACGCGGCCTTGGAGGCGCAGCTGCTCGGCTACTTCGTGCTGCTTCTCGGCTTGCACGAAGAGGCCGAGGTCCGCGCTGGACTTCCCCATGACTTCCTCACGTGAGTAGCCTAGGGTCTTCAGGAATGCATTGTTGACGTCGGTGAACTTCCCAGTCGACATGTCATTGACGGCCATGAGCGCCGGATTGCTATGGAAGAGACGGTCGAACTTCTGCAACGCATCCTGTTCTTTGGTCAGATCCTTGGAGATGCCGAAGATACAGTCCTTGCCATCCCACTTGGCGAACCACACGCGAGTCTCCACCGGCAGGAGCATTCCCGACTTAGTCTGCAAAGGTAGCGGACAGGAATCCCGCTCGCCTCGGACCATGGCGCCTAGAATCTCAACTGCTTCAGCGCGCCTATCGGTAGGATTCAAGTCAAGAACGAGCATGGTCGATATCTCGTCCGCGCTGTACCCCAGCTTGTCTGATACAGCGGGATTGGCGTAGACGATCCTACCCTCCGAGTCACCCACCACGACAATGTCGCTCATCGTGTCAAAGAAGGTGCGGAAGTTCATCTCGCTCTCTTGGAGCGCGGCCTCGGTCCTCCTGCGTTCGATCGCGATGGAAAAGATGTTGGCCACCGAACGGAGCAGCGCCACTTCTGACGCCCCCCACGCGCGCTCGCCGTCGCACACGTCAAAGCCGATGAATCCCCAAAGCGATCCATTGGAATCGATCGGCAGGGCGAGCAGCGACACGATACCCTGCGGGTCGAGAACGTCACGCTCATCTTGGGGGAAATCGGCCACGTTGCCAGCGATGTAGTCACCGGCAACGAACGTGTCGTACCAGCGCGGCGCGACATCATCCCACGACACATCCTGAAGGTCAGGGTTGTCGATTTGCGGCGCAACGTCGTCGGCCGACCATTCGTAGCGCTGCGATATGGTGCCTCTTGAGCCTGGCTCGCCACTGATGTTCTCAAAGATATAGGCGCGGTCGACGGCTGCCAGCAATCCAAGCGCCTGCAGCGCATCTGCGATCCCATCATCGCTCAGGGTCCCGCCCGAAAGAATGTGATCCGTCGCGTACGAAAGTCCCATAAGCAGTGTGTCCCGATGAAGAAGCGCCGCCTGCGCCTCCCTGAGTTCAGTCACCTCTCGCGCGATGCCAAGAATACCGATCAGGCAGCCCGCCTCATCGGTCATCGGCGTCTTGACCGTGTCGACGAGGGCGCGATGCCCATCGTCTGCGAAGGTGATCCACTCCTCGTTGGCGCTGGGGCCGCCGGCCTCCATCGCCAGTCGGTCATGCTCCCTGAACGAGTCGGCAAGCTCGGAGTCGACAAAGTCGTAATCGGTCTTGCCGATAATCTCGGACTCTGACGCGCCAAAGAAGCGCGAAAACGCCGGGTTGCATCCCACATAGACGCCGTCGGCATCCTTGAGCCAGATGAGGTCCGGAAGGGTATTGAGTATCCGACTTAGAAGGAACTCGTTCTGAACAGAATCCATCCGCGCCTCCCCCTAGAGTATTGAGTGAGTATTCCCATTCGGCGGCTCAGTCTACTGCAAGTGAAAACCGAGAGCGGCCACGCCTCGCCTTACGGCTGCGTGACTGCAGCTGGCCCGTACGTTCCGGAGCCCAGGAACCAAGTGTCGTCGACCTTCTCAACGTAGCCGAGCTTCGGCTCTTCCTTGTTCCCATTGGCCGGATTGGGCCAGGTGTATTCCAGCCAGCCGCTGCCGGTCTTTGCGAGACTGACGAGCTCGCTGATGACCGGAACGCCGTTGGGATCCTTCATGTCGATGAGGTTCTTGCCCACGAGTTTCGGGTCGCCGCCGTGGGCGATGACTGTGCCGTTGAAGTCGTACGCGTAGATGTAGAGCTCGCCTTCATGAAACTCGCCGCCGGGGGCGGTGAATGCGGTCAGCGCAGCATCCTTGCCGTTAGTGCCGGCGTACGCTACAGCCTTTTCGACGAATGCCTGCACGTCGGCGCGCGTGGGCTGGGCGGAGGACGACGCATCCGGGCTCGCGCTAGCGGTTGTAGTGGTGGCTCCAACATCTGCGGTGCTCGTCGTCGCTGGTTTTGTGGCCGATGAGGCGCAGCCTACGCTCAAAGCCGGCAAGGCCAGCAGTAGCGTCGCCGCGAGTACTGTCGAGAGCATCTTCCAACTCAAAGCTGCTAGCCGCATGAGGTTCCCCTGCCAAGTAGACGCGGTTACGAGTGTTCCCTCTATTGGGTCCAGTGGAATTGTAGCTCGCGCGGCTTGGAGGCAAGAAGTCAGCCCTCGGAGAAGACGAATCCGTGCTCTCGGAAGACGGCCACGCACGAGCGGCAGACGTCGGCGTCGTAATGAGTCCCGGCTCCCCGCTCGATCTCTGCGAGCGCGGCCTCAACGCCGAGCTCGGGGCGATAGGGCCGGTGCGACATCATCGCCTCGACGACGTCGGCCACCATGAGCACCTTGCTCTCGGGCAGCAGCTGATCTTCCGTGAGGCCCCGCGGGTAACCCGAGCCGTCGCAGCGCTCGTGGTGTTGGTAGACGATCTCGGCGGTCTGCCCTTCCATGTCAGCCGAGACAATGATGTTGTAGCCCGCCTCGGAGTGGCCTTTGATGAGTGCAAACTCGAGGGGCGTGAGCCTGCCTGGCTTGCTGAGGATGTCGGCCGGTATGCTCATCCTGCCTATGTCGTGGATGAGCGCTGTGATGCGGATCTCCTCGGTCTGCATGGCCGACATGCCCATGTCCCTAGAAATCTGCACGGCGAGTTCTGAGACTCGCCGTTGGTGGCCTGCGGTGAAGGGATCGCGCGCCTCGGCGATCTGGCTCACAATCTCGACGGTCGATGCGAGCGCTCGGCGCAGTCGCTCAAGATCCTGTCTGCGCTCGGTGATGTCCTGGATAATCCCGAACATTCGCACTGGCTCGCCGCCCGCATCAAACTCGGGGGTGGCGATTCCGCGTACCGTCTTTTCGGCGCCGTCGGCGACGCTGAAGATCCGATACTCCTGGTCGGTCGGCTTGTGGTCGCGCATGACGTTGTGCTCAAAGTCGGCGAACATCTTGCCGCGGTCGTCGGGGTGGACGATGGCAAGCCAGCCCTCGGTGTTTCGCACGTATCCTTCGCCGATACCGTAGATTTCGTCCAACACTGCCGACGAAGTCCAAGTCCCGGAGCGGAGATCCAGGAGGAAGTGCCCGACCCGTGCGACGCGTTGGGATTTTTCGAGCAGCGCCTCGCTCTCGCGTAGGGCCGACTCCGCCACCACGCGCTTGGTGATGTCTCGATCCGTGCCGCGATAGCCGGCAAGGTCACCGTTTGCGTCGAAGAACGGGATCCCGTTGGTCTCAAGGACGACAAGACGCCCATCTTTGTGCAGATTCACGTTGCGGAGGTCTCTGAACGGCCCTCGGCTGATGACGATAGCGCCGAACTCCAGAGTCGTGCGAGCGGCCTCTTCGCGTGGCATGAAATCGAACGGGACTTTGCCAATCATCTCCGCGGGCTCGTAGCCCAAGATGCCGACGGACTGATGGCTGACAAAGGTGTAGACCCCGTCCTTGTCAACTTCCCAGATGAAGTCGTGGGCGGATTCAACAAGCTGTCGCAGGCGCTCGTCGCCTAGTCGCGACTCTTCCCTCAATCGTTCGGTCACGGAAACACCGCTGGCCCTCGCCGCGAGCATCTCGGACTCCACTCGTTTGCGATCCGTGATGTCGGCCGACAACCCCCCGACGCCAACGACACGCCCTTCTTCGTCGAATACCGGACACGTGCTGGTCTTGAACACGTGAAGCCCGTCGGATTGGAGAGTGATCTCTTCAGTCACCACCGCCTCCCCCGAGGCGAGAACCCGCTGGTCGTTAGCCCTGAGTTCATCAGCGACTGAGCGCGGAAGAAGCTCGTGAGGAGTTCGGCCCAGCACTTCGCTTCTGGAGAGTCCAATCCGTTCGCACATGGTCGTGCTCGCGAAAGTGAATCGGCTCTCGCGATCCCTGACGTAGGTCGCTACGGGTGAGTTATCCAGCAGTTGTTCCAGCTCGCGCAGTTTGTCACTCGTTGACGAACCCTCTGCCCAATGCGCTATTGAGTCAGTCACTAAGCCCCCCCACCCATGAGCCGGAGTGCGAATGCCGCTGCGCCAGCGGCAGATTAACTCTTGGTGCACTAACTACCTAGAGTTATCGGCTGCTAAGTGGTCTTCCATGAGTTGGATTCGGAGACGGGCTTGGCGACTTGGACGGTGCGAAGGCCCGAGTCACCCCAGCGCGTACCAAGGACGAACTGCGATGCCCTCCCTCTCGTACCCCCCGTCGCCTCCGTAGACCAGAACGCCGTGCCCCCCCGGGACGTCAGCCAGCGCCAGCCAGTATCGGAGTCCAGCAAACGCGTCGGACGCCACGGTTCGCCCCGCCTTTACCTCGACAGGTATCGTCCCGCCAGGTAGGTCGACCAGAAGGTCCACCTCGTGACCAGTGCGATCGCGCCAGAAGTGCAGTGGCGGATCCTCGGCCCTGTTCAAGAACGTTTTGACGAACTCGCTCACGACGAAGGTCTCGAGTATGGCCCCCTTGGCGGGGTGCGTCTCCAGATCCTCGGGGCGCGTCACGCGCAAGAGATAGCACAGCAGCCCGGTATCGAGGAAGTACAGCTTGGGGCTCTTGACCAAGCGTTTGGAGAAGTTGGCGTGGTGCGGCCGAAGGAGCATGACGAGAAAGCTCGCCTCCAGCACGGACAGCCACTGTCGGGCGGTGGAGTGCGAGATGCCGCAGTCCGAGCCGAGGGAACTCAAGTTGAGCAACTGGCCTGAACGGCCAGCACACAACCGCACAAAACGCTGGAACGTCTCGAGGTCGCCAATCTTGAGCACCTGCCGAACGTCGCGTTCGACGTAGGCGCGGTAGTAGTTCGCAAGCCAATCGCGGGCGTCGAGACGCTGGTCATGGATGCGCGGGTAGAGCCCTTCGAACAGCATCGTCTCCAGCGAGCAAGCCGGCGGAGCAGGGAAGTTCGTGGCGTCGGCCAGCGCCGCCGGATCAGCGGGCTCTCGGCCCTCGAGCTCGGCGAGGCTGAAAGGCAGCAGCTGGAGAAGTGCCACTCGGCCAGCCAGTGTCTGCGAAACGTGGTGACGCAGTAGAAGCTGCTGCGAGCCCGTGATGATAAAGCGTCCGGGCCTCGCATCACGGTCCACCTCCCCCTCCAGGTAAGACAAGAGCTCTGGGGCACGCTGTATCTCATCGAAGATGGCGCCGTCGGAGAAGCGCCGCAAAAAGCCGCGCGGATCCAAGGCCGCGAACTCTCGCTCGTCGGGATCCTCGAGCGACACGTAGGGGTGCTCGGGAAACGCGGCCATGGCGAGGGTCGTCTTGCCAGACTGCCGAGGACCGGTCAGATAGACCACCGGATACCTGCCGGCGGCGATGGCGAGGGACGGGGTTATGTGGCGAGGAATCATGCGAACAGTGTGGTCGCATGGGCGGGACCATGTCAAATTGACGATTGGATCGTCAATTTGACATGGTGAGGTGAAAGTGCCGCCTTCTTGACCCCGAAACGGTACCCCGTGTTGGCCCGGATTCAGCGGACCGGAGCTGCTGCTCCGAGCCGCCTCAGCGCATGGTGCGCAGCGCGCGCAATCCGTACTCGAGCACGACGTCTTCGCCATTCACAAGCCGGAGGGCGTTTTGCAGGGTCATCGGAATCTTGCTGTTGGGGAGTATGCCGCCCTGGCCGTTGCGCGAGTCGATTTGCACGACCTTGTCCTTGTTCAGCGATTGGCCGAACGGCCAGTCAATCTCGAAGTTGCCGGGCATAAGCACCTTGTCGCCGGCCATGCCGAACGAGCCGTTGGTGCCTTCGAAACCCACTACCCTGCCATTGGGCAGATTCTTGATACCCATAGCCACACCTTCACCTGAACTACCGCAGCCGTTGTTGACGAGGGCGACAACGGGGCCTGCGTAGCGAGACGTGGCCGGTTCGATCCAGAGTCCCGCGCCGGGAATGAACCTGCCGGAATCGTCGGCAAGCCACAGTTCGAATCGGTTGGTGGAAGCATTGAAGACGTTCTGATACTCGTAGAGCGTCTTGCGCGGGTAGAACGAGGACATGAAGTCAGGCACCATGCTGTCCATCCCACCGGCGTTCGCACGGATGTCCAGAATGACACCCGACACGTTCGCGTCGATGAACTCCTGCATCGCTGTGCGGAACAGCTGACGCGTGGTGGGAGTGTCATCAGGGGTCGCGTGGTAGATGTCGAGCTCGAGGAAGATGCGCATGTAGCCCACGTTCCCGGGCAGGATCTTGTGCTCGATTGCGTGCTCGGGCCAGCCATTCATGGTCAGGCTTGAGCGGTCATCGGTCCTGACGAGGGTCTCGAGGGCGTCGTCAATGGCAGTGAGGCGCACCATGCGGCGCGTGTTCTGCCCGCGGTTTCGAAACGAGACCGTCCTTGTCGCTCCCACTGGCGCGCGCACGAGGTAGCGTGACTGCTCGTAGCGCTTCCTCCACTCAGTGGCTTGGTTCGGGCCGAGGCGAGTCGAAGTGCGGGAGAGAGCGACATCCACAGGTTGGCCGTCCCAGGCCAGAATCTGCGCACCGGCCTGCATTCCCGCACGGGCGGCCGGGCCGCCGGCCTTGACCCAAGAGGCGACGACGCTGCCATCGTCCAGTCTCGTAACGACCAAGCCGAAACCCCCGCCGGCCAGTTTCTGCTCCACTGCATCGATCTCGGCCTGTGCCGCGTCGCCAAAAGCCTTGATGCTGACGTGGCCGTCGGGAAGCTCCTTGAGATACTCCCGCAGGGTGAGGTAGTACGCATGG
>Ga0194043_1001530_pt1 | contig 12985 bp, 4 predicted proteins | sample JunL4415m_MetaG_FD_161274 | JGI IMG/M metagenome (GOLD analysis project Ga0194043, IMG submission 161274) | Anoxic zone freshwater microbial communities from boreal shield lake in IISD Experimental Lakes Area, Ontario, Canada - Jun2016-L442-15m | ecosystem: Environmental > Aquatic > Freshwater >...
ATCACGGACCAAAACATTGAACGCAACAGCGGAGTTTGGGTTATCAATATCCAAACAGGGCAGGTCGTTGCCTTTGTGAAGTTTGAAGATGCGCTGCAGGAAATCTTTGCAGTACAGATTCTTCAAGGGATTATCAGCCCAGACCTCGTCAATGATGAACTTGAAATGATCCATAGCTCTTACGAATTGCCCGATGAAGCTATGAAGTATGTGGAAATACCTAAGCCTGAACCTGAATCAAAAGAAGAGGAAACCAAGCCCTAGAGATGTGACACGCCCCCATGAATGACGGATTAACGCCAGTTTTTAGGGTTTTGGCCTCCAACAGACCAGTCACACTCGGAGACGCCTTGGGCAGGTGTCCCAAGGCACTGTGTAGTCGGATCGTGCCGGTGTGGTGCAGTCACCGCACGAAGAGGACCGTTGGCCTCGAGTGGCGTTTGAAACGCTTCCCGATTGTCGATCGATTCAACAGCGGGCAATGCTGTAGCCGATCGCTGCGGAACAAAAACTTCCTTCTCATCCACTCCTCACAGAATCCTCATCAAACTCTCATGCGTTCTGCGCACTTTTAGAGACTCAACTCTTCGAGTCTCCTGTTTGTGAGTCTTCAACTTTTCTATAAAAGTGCGTACCCATGCTGATATGTCAAAAAAACTTCGCACTCCCTTGTTGGCAACCGCTCTTGCTATCGAGTGTAAAAAACAATTGAGAAGTGTTCGGGTGATGCGGAACCCCTTGTCATGACAGGGCTACGGGCTTTTTTGCCGTGCCGATTCCTTGACTCCCCGCACGACCGCGCTAAAATTCACCCCATTGGTTTCTTTCCGGTCAAACACCCCTCAACTGAGCGAAGGATTTTCCAATGTCGATGCCGCCATCCGCTTGGGCCGCTGCAGCATTTCGAAGGGCATTTCGCAAAACGATTTCGGACGTTTTCTATCCTCGCGGAATTTCGACTCGCCGGCGTCGCTCAAGGCGGCCAGCCCAGCAGATTTCGCTTGAGTCGCTCGAGCCCCGGCAGATGCTGTCTATCAATACGGTTACGACCACTGGAGATTTTGGTGCGGGTTCATTAAGACAGGCGATTATCGATGCCAACGCGACCGCTGCCAACGATGACATTGTTTTCGCTGCCTCGCTGTTTACCAATGGCGCTAACACAATTACTCTTGGGTCCGCTCCGCTTCCAGCTATCGCGGCAACTTCAGGCGCAGGTTCGCTAACCATCACGGGGCCTGGGGCTTCCTCGCTTACCATTGATGGCAACCAAGGCAACTTCAGTATTTTCAGCATCGATACTGGTGCCGATTTAACCATCTCTGGCGTGACTGTAACCGGCGCTATTAAAGCTGGTAATTATGGCGGAGCCTTTAATAACTCTGGCAGCCTCACCGTCTCCAATTCCACGCTGTCTGGCAATACTGCACTCTTTGGCGGCGGTATCTTTAACGCAGGTACCCTTGCCGTTACCAGTTCCACCCTCTCTGGTAATTCCGGAGAGGTCTATGGCGGCGGCATCTTTAACGCCGGCACCCTCACCCTCTCCAATTCCACCCTCTCGGGCAATAGTGCAAAATTCTATGGCGGCGGCATCTTCAACAACACCGGCACCCTCACCCTCTCCAATTCCACCCTCTCGGGCAATACTGCAAAAGTCTCTGGCGGCGGCATCTATAACTACGGTGGCGACCTCAACATTGCCAACACCATTATCGCAAATAGCACTAGCGGTGGTGATTACGTAGGTAACGGCATCAGCATCGTAAACCTTTCTTCCCCTTCGACTGCAGCCAACAACCTTGTATCCCAAGGATCGTTTCCTTGGGCTACGACAAAAACTTCCGCAGAAATAAACCTTGGCACTCTGGCAAATAACGGTGGCCCAACCCAAACTCTAGCGCTGCTGACTGGTAGTGTTGCCATTGCAACGGGCGATGCAACCATCAGTAATGCAGCACCTGTAAATGGTTTGGATCAACGCGGCGTTACCCGCTCTTCCACCGCACCCAGTATTGGTGCCTTTGAATACAATGGCATTGTTCCTTCACCAGAGAGCGACTTTACGTTCAACTCTTTGACCGGCTTCATCACCGCCTACACAGGCCCCGGTGGTGCTGTGGTCATTCCGGCAACGATCGGCGGCGTACCCGTTGTTGGTATTGGAGACGATGCCTTTGGGAACAATACATCTGTGACGAGTGTCACAGTTCCAGGCGGTGTTACTACCATCGGCGTAAAGGCGTTCTACAACTGCAATGCACTGACGAGCGTCGTAATCCCCAGCAGTGTTACGAGTATCGGAAACCTTACGTTCGGTTATTGTACCAGTTTGGTCGGTCTTTATTTCTATGGAACCGCTCCTACGCTTGGTTCTTCCTCGTTTTATGCCGTATCTGGAACAATTTATTATCTCCAAGGTGCAACGGGTTGGACCAATCCGTATGGTGGCTTAACTACGGTCGCTGTTTCTACTCCGTCGGTAAGCTTAAACACCAGCGCAGTAGTAACTACCGCCACCACCTTGACGATTGCCGGGGCAAATTTCGTTCCTACTCCCAGTATGAATACCGTCAGTTTCAGTAGTGGCACCGGCCATGTAACTTCTGCAACTCCAACCCAATTGACAGTGACTTTTGATATCGCACCATCCCTCGGTAGCCTGACTGCTGTGGTAACATCTTTTGGTGGCACCAGCGGCAGTGCAGTTCAAGTAGCGAACATTGTTCCTGCTGCCCCCACCGTAACCAGTATTTCGCCTACGAGCGGTTCTACAGCAGGCGGGACGACCATCACCATTACCGGTACAGACTTTACTGGGGCAACCGCTGTCACCATCGGTGGCGTAGCTGCCACCAATGTTACCGTGGTGAACTCAACAACCATTACTGCAACCACACCTGCTGGCACCGCTGGAACTGCGAGTGTCTTGGTTACCACGCCTATCGGCACCAATGCGGCCAACACATTGTTCACCTATTCTGCCGCCACCTTTACGGTTGTCAACAATTCTGATTCAGGAACTGGATCGCTTAGGCAGGCTATAGCCGATGCCAACGCCACCGCAGGCAATGACATCATTGATTTTTCCTTCGGTTCCGGGAGTAGCCCCTACACCATCACCCTGGCCTCCGCTCTGCCCAGCATTGCAGATACGAGTACTGCAGGCACCCTCGCCGTTAGCGGCCTTGGCGCTACCGTGCTTACCATTGATGGTAACCAAGGCGACTTCAGTATTTTCACTATCGTTCACAATGGCAATTTAACAATCTCAGGCGTAACCGTTACTGGGGCCAATACCTCGAGCAATGGTGGCGGGTTTAATAATAATGGCACCCTTTCCATCTCCAATTCCACTATAACTTTGAACACATCCTCGAGTAATGCAAATGGTGGTGGTGCAGGTGGTATATTTAACAATACTGGTGCAACTCTCACGGTCACTGATTCTAATATCACGAGCAATACCGGTCGCGCTGGTGGCGGAATTCACAACTTTGGTGGCACGGTAACGGTATCTGATACTACCATCTCCGCTAATAAAACAGTGAGCAATCGTGATAATCGCGGTGGCGCTATCTACAACAATACAGGGAGCGTTCTCACTGTTTCTAATTCCACTCTAAGCGGTAATTCAGCAGTGTATGCTGGTGGTGGTATTGGTAACAAAGGCGTTGCCACTATCAACAATTCCACGATCGCTAGCAATAAGTCTTTATATGGCGGTGGTATATTTAATGAAGGCGGCATCGTAACATTAACGAGCTCTACCATTGCACTTAATAGTGCATCGATTGATGGCGGCGGGATTGAAAATGGTGGAATCCTCACCATTGGAAACGTCATTATTTCAAATAACCTTTCAAGTGGTGGCACCGCTAATTATCACAGCTATGGTGGTGGCAATGTAGGCTTTGACTCCCCATCAACGGCAGCAAATAATGTGGTGCCAGGCGGAACGATAAGTGGTGCTATAACTACTGATCCTGCACTTGGCCCCCTTCAAGACAACGGCGGCCCTACCTCCACCATGGCCATCGGTATTGGGAGTTCTGCCAATGGCACTGGCAACGCAACTGTCAGTAATGCATCGCCGATTTTTGGCTTAGATCAACGTGGCTATACCCGCTCCTCCACCACGCCCAGCATTGGTGCCTACGAATACAATGGCACTGTTCCCGCAGCACCAACTATCACTAGCGTTTCGCCTTCCTCCGGATCTACCGCAGGTGGCACTAGTATTACTATAACTGGCGCTGATATAGCCGGCGTAACCTCTGTTACCATTGGTGGCACGGCTGCCAATTTTGTCGTGGTGAGTGCAACCACTATTACCGCCACCACCCCTGCTGGGAGTTCTGGTGCTGCTAGCATCTTAGTTACCACACCAAGTGGTACCAATGCGGCCAACACATTGTTCACTTATGGCACTGCACCCACTGTAACTGTGAATACAAGTAGTCTGACAATAAACGCGACTACGCTTATCCTCAATGGCACAGGTTTTGATACCACTGCAGCCAATAACGTGGTTACCTTCAATAGTGGCACAGGAACCGTCACGAACGCAACCGCAACCCAACTGACGGTTACGTTCAATACACCACCATCTGTTGGCAGCCTTACTGCAATTGTTACGGCGAATGCGATTAGCAGCGGCAATGCAGTGCAGGTTGCAGATATAGTTAACGCAGCCAACACGCCAACTTTTGGCACGCCAACTGCCACCGTCGATGGCTTCACCGTGCAGATCAGTAACTACGATTCCAACTTCACTTATGGTGGAACCGCCACCGCAAACGGCACCGTATCTATTGATGGGTCAGGTTTTGTGACCGTAAGCGGCGTAGCAGCCAATACCCCTTCCACTGCAACGATCACCACCACTCAAACGAACTATGAATCGGGCTCTGCCCAAGTGACTGCAACCTCTTTAAACGCAGCCAACACGCCAACGTTCGGCACGCCAACGGCCACCGCCGATGGCTTCACCGTGCAGATCAGCAACTACGATTCTAACTTCAGCTATGGTGGAACCGCCACCGCAAACGGCACCGTATCTATTGATGGGTTAGGTTTTGTAACCGTAAGCGGCGTAGCAGCCAACACCCCTTCCACTGTAACGATCACCACCACGCAAACGAACTATGAATCGGGCTCTGCCCAAGTGACTGCAACCTCTTTGAATGCAGCCAACACGCCAACATTTGGCCCGCCAACTGCCACCGCCGATGGCTTCACCGTGCAGATCAGCAACTACGATAACAACTTCACCTATGGTGGAACCGTCACCGCAAACGGCACGGTATCTATTGATGGGTCAGGTTTTGTAACCGTAAGCGGCGTAGCAGCAAATACCGCTTGCACGGCTACGATCACCACCGCTCAAACGAACTATGAATCGGGCTCGGCAACAGTCACCGAGACGTCGGCACCGGCCGCCGCCACCCGGCCCGGCAGGCCGACATCGGTCGTGGCCACACGCGGCAACGCAAGTCTGGCCGTAACGTGGGTTGCCCCTGCGAGTAACGGAGGCTCGAATATCATCGAATATATTGTGAAGTATTCGAGCAACAATGGTGCTGCGGGGTCATGGACGCGTTATAGGCTGGGCTCGCCAATCACAGCAACGTCATGCACCGTCACGGGTCTGACAAACGGCACAGCGTATGTGATTAAAGTGATCGCCAAGAACGCCGTAGGCATCAGTCTGCCGTCGGCCAACTCCGCACCGGCCACACCAGCCGCCGCCACCGTGCCCGGCAGGCCAACATCGGTCGTGGCCACAAGCGGCAACGCAAGTCTTGGCGTAACGTGGGTTGCCCCCGTGAGTGACGGTGGCTCGAATATCATCGAATATATTGTGAAGTATTCGAGGAACAATGGTGCTGCGGGGTCATGGACGCGGTATAGGTCAGGCTCGCCAATCACAACGACGTCATGCACCGTCACGGGCCTGACCAACGGCACAGCGTATGTGATCAAAGTGATCGCTAAGAACGCCGTAGGCATCAGTCTGCCGTCGGCCAACTCGGCACCGGTTACGCCGGCACTGCTGGCCATGAGCATGGTGACGGTTGGCAATGCCGGAAACGCCGCTGACGCAGGCAGCACTTACCCCGGCTACGGTGCTGTGTCGTACTCGTACCAGATCGGTGCCTACGACGTGACAGGCTCGCAGTACACGGAGTTCTTAAATGCCGTAGGCTCGACCGACACCTACGGTCTCTACAACGCAGACATGGCCACAGACACCAATGTTGCCCAAATCAGCCAGTCGGGCTCATCGGGGAGTTACACCTACGCCGTCCTGAACAGCACAGGCAGCCGTCCGATTTCATATGTGAGCTGGTTTGACAGTGCGAGGTTTTCTAACTGGATGAGCAACGGCCAGCCAACTGGTGCCCAGACCAGCACGACGACAGAAAACGGTACGTACAACGTGAACGGTGCCACCACGGGTAATGCCATGGCCGCCAACACTACCAATCCGAATACGCTCTTGGCTCCGACGTTTCGGATACCGACTGAAAACGAATGGTACAAGGCGGCCTATTACTCGCCCAATTACGGTGGCTCTAGTATCGGCGGCTACTATCGTTACGCCACGCAGAGTAACTCTGCCCCAGGCACCACGATCGGCAGCAGTCCGAATCAGGCCAACTACAATAGTTTCTTCGGCCCAGCCACTGACGTAGGCTCGTTTAGCGGCAGCGGAAGTTTCTACGGCACGTTTGATCAGAGCGGCAACGTGTATCAGTGGAACGATCTGGATGGCACAACCGGCTCGTCTCGTGGGCTCCGGGGCGGCGCTTGGATCGACGGTTCCAACGGCGTGTCGTCCTCGAGTCGCAGCTTCGTCTACCCGTCGTTCGGGAGCAGCATCATCGGTTTTCGTCTCGCAAGTCCGGTCACCACAACGTTAAATCCAACATTTGGAAGCACAACAGCAACGGCCGATGGCTTCACAGTGCCGATCACGAACTACGACTCGAGCTACTCATGGGCTGGCACGGCGACGGCATCGGGCTTGGTAGCGATTAGCGGCACTGGTCTGGTCACGGTAACCGGCGTGGCTGCTAATACGAGTTCAACCGCGACGATCACCACGACACGGCCTGGGTATACCGGTGGCTCGGCGACAGTTACTGCGACGGCCCAGCCAACCACCACATCCTATACTTTCAACCTTACCGGGATGACTGACGGTGGTGTTTATGCTCAATCGTTTTCCTACACCGGTATTAATAACGGGTATACCGTCGAGTTGATATCTGGTTATTCTTCCGTCAATTTGTATAGCTTCAAAACATATAACTCAAATAATACGCTCGCTACCGGGATTTCATGGTCTGGGACGACGACATCGAATAACTACTCTGTTACCATGACGGCGACCACGACGGAAACGAACGTTAATGGTTACTTTACTTTTGACGCAACTTTGCCCGGCATTATTACCTCATACAACGTCTACGACGGCACGACATTACTTGGTTCAGGTCAAAAGAGTACCTAACCCTTCCATTTACTCGCGAGCACAACCCGTCTGCCGGTAGGCCGCTCGGGCCAGGGTGGGAATCCGGAATCCACAGCGTACACTGTGGTCGGTTCGGGACAGACGACATCGCACGACTGCCGTTTCATAATGACGGCACGTGCGGGCCGGCTTCTTCGTTATGCGAGCGGTTCGAGTCAGGGACGCATGACGCGGGCAATCCGATTGACCGTGGCCATCTCTCACCGTCACGGGCCCGACCAACGGCAAAGCGTATGTGATCAAAGTCACGCCAGGAATGCCGTCGGCTCTCGTCTACCATCGGCTCATTCCGCACCGGTTACGCCTGCATAGGCTCGACCGACACCTACGCTCTCTCCAACGCACACATAGGCACAGATACACGTGTTGCCCAAATCAGCCGCTCGGGCACCGCTGACACGTACACCTACGCCGTTATGGACAGCACCGGCAACCGACCGATCACGTATGTGAGCTTGTTTGACAGTGCGAGGTTTTTCAACCTGGATGAGCAACGGCCGTCTCAGAGTGTGCCGTCGTCGCTGCGGATGCGATCCGGCACATCCCTGCAGACCATTGTCGATCGATTCAACAGCGGGCAATTCTGCAGCCGATCGCTGCGGAAAAAAACTTCCTTCTCATCCACTCCTCACAGAAACCTTATCGCACTTTCATGCGTATAAGTATTTCCGAGGCACTTATTTTGAGTCTGCTGATTTGAGCCGTCAACTTGTTTTCAAGTTGCGTACCCATGCTGACATACCGAACAAACTTCGCACTTCCTTGTTGGCAACCGCTCTTCTATCGAGTTCGGAAAACAATTGAGAAGTGGGCGGGTGATGCGGGACTACTTGTCGTGTCAGGGGCACGGGCCTGATTTGCCACGCCGATTCCTTGACTGTCCGCACGACCGCGCTAAATTTAAATAGCAACTTTCTTTCCGGTCAAATAACCGTCAAGACAGAGGGATTTTTTTAATGTCGCTGCCGCCATCCAACTGGGCCGCGCGAGCCTTTCGAAGCACATTTCAAAAAACGTTTATGAACGTTTTCTATTCTCGCGGGGTGTCCACTCGCTGCCGTCGCACGAGGCGGCCAGCCCAGCAGATCTCGCTTGAGTCGCTCGAGCCACGGCAGATGCTGTCGGTGAATCCTGCATCCAGTGGCTCGAGTGCAAGTTCAACTCAAGACACTTCAAGCATCGTGGCGTTCGTTTCACAAAGCTCAATCGGTATTCTGTCCACCGTGCCCAGCGCACCGACATCGGTCGTAGCCGTCAGCGGCAATGCCCAACTGGCCGTGACGTGGACCGCTCCTGCCAGCACCGGCGGATCACCGATCACCGACTATCTGGTGAAGTATTCGAGCAACGGCGGTTCGACGTGGACCAACTTCGTTCATCCTGTATCGACAGTGCCATCTGTCACCATCACGGGTCTGACCAACGGCACGGCGTATGTGATCAAGGTGATTGCTAAGAACGCAGTCGGTATCAGTCTGCCATCGGCCAACTCCGCACCGGCCACACCTGCCGCCACGGTGCCCAGCGCGCCGACATCGGTCGTAGCCGTCAGTGGCAACACGCAACTGGCTGTGACGTGGGCCGCCCCTGTAAGCAATGGTGGCTCAAATATCACCGACTATCTGGTGAAGTATTCAAGCAACGGTGGTTCGACGTGGGCCAACTTCGTCCATCCTGTATCGACAGTGCCATCTCTCACCGTCACGGGTCTGACCAACGGCACAGCGTATGTGATCAAAGTGATTGCTAAGAACGCCGTCGGCATCAGTCTGCCATCGGCCAACTCCGCACCGGCCACACCTGCCACCGTGCCCGGCAGTCCAACATCGGTCGTAGCCGTCAGCGGCAACACGCAACTGGCCCTGACGTGGGCCGCCCCTGCGAGCAACGGCGGATCGAATATCACCGACTATCTGGTGAAGTATTCAAGCAACGGCGGTTCGACGTGGACCAACTTCGTCCATCCTGTATCGACAGTGCCATCTGTCACCATCACGGGTCTGACCAACGGCACGGCGTATGTGATCAAGGTGATTGCTAAGAACGCCGTGGGTATCAGTCTGCCATCGGCCAATTCAGCACCGGTTACGCCGGCACTGCTAGCCATGAGCATGGTGACGGTTGGAAATCCTGGCAACGCCGCCGACACCAACACCGGTAGCCTGTATGGTGCCGTGTCCTACTCGTACCAGATCGGTGCCTACGACGTGACAGGCTCGCAGTACACGGCGTTCTTAAATGCCGTAGGCTCGACCGACACCTACGCTCTCTACAACCCAAGCATGGCCACAGACACCAAGGTTGCCCAAATCAGCCGCTCGGGCACCGCTGGTACGTACACCTACGCCGTTGTGAACAGCACAGGGAGCCGTCCGATCACGTATGTGAGTTGGTTTGACAGTGCGAGGTTTTCCAACTGGATGAGCAACGGCCAGCCAAGCGGGGCCCAGACCAGCACGACGACAGAAAACGGTACGTACAACGTCAACGGTGCCACCTCAGGCAATGTCGTGGCCGCCAATGCCACCAACCCAAATACGGGCTTGGCTCCGACGTTTCGGATTCCGCTTGAGAACGAGTGGTACAAGGCGGCATACTACTCGCCCAATTACGGTGGTACAGGCGTTGGCGGCTATTATGCCTACGCCACGCAGAGCGACACTGCCCCCGGCACCACGATCGGCAGCAGTGCCAATCAGGCCAACTATAATTATGCCATCGGCACCGCAACTAACGTCGGCTCGTTTAGTGGCAGCGGAAGTTTCTACGGCACGTTCGATCAGAGCGGCAACGTGTTTCAGTGGAACGACCTGGATGGCACAGCCGGCTCGTCTCGTGGTCTCCGGGGCGGCTTTTGGGATATCGATTCCTACGGCGTGTCATCCTCGCTTCGCTTCGACATCGACCCGTCGGACGAGGGCAACGCCTTCAGTTTTCGTCTCGCAAGTCCGGTCTGAGCCTGTTGATTCCGCTCGGAGTTATCGTTTCTCACAAAGAACTACGGCAGCAGGCTCACGGCCCCTTCTGGATGGTCTCTGATGCCATATGGAGAAAAGCCGGGACCTCCAAAACCAGTGCCCCCAATCCGAAGCCCTAGAGCATGGCTGGCTTTCTCCGCTCAAGCATGGCCGGAACGTGTGCGAACTGAGCTGGATCGAGTGTCTGCTCCCCGTTCCATCTATAGGCACACAGAAACCCGCCCCTCGCCACGCTTCAATCAAGGCAGGCAACATTGGGGGCGAGTAATTCGGGCTTCTCTCCCGTGAGCCAGTAGTGACCAATAAAGACGGGCTTGGCGAGGGCGGGATACGGTACGGCTGCCTCGAGGACAGACTGCTCCAGAGGCAAGTCGCAGTCGATTGGTTCAGCCGCCATGGAGAACGTCCGATACGTCTGGCCATGTGGATCGGCATACCAGCGAACCCGTGTGGACGTTCTGAAGCGGCCCTCCTTGTCGTGAAAGCCAAGGCCAGCCGGGAGCTTTGCCTCTTTGCCCTTCAGGATAGTTTCAACGGGCCCAAACAGCGGCTGATTTTTCCGGCAGGCTGCGAGTAAAAATTCGTCCGTGATGGGTGTGATCGGCCCGCTGGTTTGGCCTGTCTGGCCTGTCTGACATGTCTGGTCTGCCATGCTCTCATCCCAGCAGGCGTGCACAACCCGAAGGCCGTTCAGATCCAGCCAGAGAGGGAGCGTGCGAAACCAACTTAAATAGGATTGTAAGTCAGCGGCCGAAACTTGCTTGAGAGTCTGGCTGTGCTGGTTCACATTTTTATCTGAATGTTTTCGGAGATAATTGCCTGGCTTATCGGGATTGGGTGTGTGGTAGGCCAGTGCGTTGAGATCAAACTATCTGGTGGCTAGAGCCTACTGTCTGCGGCTGGCTTTTTTAAACATTCTCTTTGGGGGAAACAGATTGATGATTCTCACCCGTGCCGCTTCATCATCTTGGCCGAAGTAGTGGTAGTACCTCGCTACACGTTTCCCGTCAGCAGTTTCCAGCCTGATGCGACGATAGCAGTGCCGCCTGCCGTCTTCGCCTACCGCTACCAAGACCGGGTTTGGCCCGATCCCATATGCCTCGCCGCAGTGCGGCCCGCCAATGCACTCTAACTGCTCACTCAAATCGGGGAACGCTCGAAGCATGTCGTCGATCATGTACAACTCCTTCATCTTTCTTAGCTCGTGTCGGTACCTGTCATCGGCCATGGTCAGACCCTCGACAATGATTGACCCAGATTAAAGCCTACCCAACGGACAACCTTGGTCCGGATCAGAATCGAAGGAGGCCACCACCACCTCGGACAGAGCCAGATGGCCACCCTTGGGCAAGGCGAGTTTCACAGCCTTGCCGACGGCGATCATGAAGCCGATCACGTGGTCGCGACAAGCCTCCTGCCTCAGATTTCCCGGCCGTCGCCGAAGTCGGCCATCCACACCAACCGAGCGCGGTCGAGTTTGCCCTGGGCTGTGAGTGGCCAGTGGTCGACGGGGAAAAAGCTGACGGGTACCGAAAGCGGTTCCAGACGGGCGGCGGCCCAAGCGGCCAAGGCCTCCGCGCCGGGATCGACGGCGTTTGGTCGGAGTTCGTAGAACGCCACTGGCACCCGGCCCTCGCGTTCATCCGAGGCCCCCACCACCGCGGCGGTCGCCACGCCGGGGTGCGAGAGGATCGCGTCCTCCACCATCGCCGGGGCCACCTTAAACCCCCCGCGCGAGATCATGTCCTTCTGCCTGCCCGCGAACCAGAGGAAGCCATCCTCGTCGGCCGAGGCTAGGTCCTCGGTGTCGAGCCAGCCTGACCTGAGCATCCGATGCGTGGCCAGCGTGTCGTTCCAGTAGCCGACCATCATGTCGGGGGTACGCACGAGAACCCGTCCCACCTCGCCCGGAGCGGTGTCCGCGCCGCTCTCGGTCACCACCCGCACCGCGACGCCCATCATCGCCTGCCCGATCGACCCCGGCTTGGAAGGGCCGTGCGGCGGGCTGATGCAATAAAAGCCCGTCTCCGTCATGCCGCAGATTTCGAGCAACGGCTTGCGCACCACATCCGCCATCAGCGCATGGACTGCAGCCGGGCACGTGTCACCACCCACGATCCAGAATCGCAGTCGGCTGAAATCGGCCGCCCGCGCCGCGGCGTGCTCGAGAAGGTCGCGCGTCAGGCTGGGAGGCGTGAGCAGATACGTGGGCCGCGAGACCGCGTGGGCCTGCCAAAACGACCCCGCGTCATGGCGCTCCAGGAGCGTGATGCTTCCTCCGACACAGAGCATCGGCATCAGCTTGCTGAGCATGAACACCGGCCGGCCGATGCTCACGCACGCCAGCGTGGTATCGTCGGCCGTAAGCGTTAGCTCGTCGATGAACAGCCGCACGCGGTGAGTCATACGATCTTGGGTGTGGGCCACGCCCTTGGGCCGCGACGTGGTCCCTGACGTGTAGACCAAC
>Ga0194043_1001532_pt1 | contig 12973 bp, 14 predicted proteins | sample JunL4415m_MetaG_FD_161274 | JGI IMG/M metagenome (GOLD analysis project Ga0194043, IMG submission 161274) | Anoxic zone freshwater microbial communities from boreal shield lake in IISD Experimental Lakes Area, Ontario, Canada - Jun2016-L442-15m | ecosystem: Environmental > Aquatic > Freshwater >...
CATCGATAGATGTCAATATGGAAGAGGTCGAGAGATCTCGCGAGGGAAGGAGCAAGCGATGGTGCCGGACGATCCTGCCGAATTGCTGTGCGGTGACCCCATCACGGAGCACACGCTCGCAGAGCCCGATGCCGTCGAATTGGCCAGGGTGTTCGCTGCATTGGCCGATCCGGTGCGCCTTCGCCTGCTCTCGATCATCGCCAGCAATGACGAGACCTGCAGCTGCAATCTCGAGGCGCCGCTGGCCAAGAGCCAGTCGACGATCTCTCACCACACCGCCAAGCTCGCGGCAGCCGGTCTGATCGTCGGCGAGCGGAGAGGCCGGTGGACCTGGTGGCGAGTTGTGCCTGAGCAGCTCGCCGCTCTGCAATCGTCGTTGCGGGTGGTCGAAGACCTTCGGGCCTGATCAGTTCAGGAATCTGTTCCCCGCGTCGCTCTCCATCGCCGCAGCGCGATCATTGACCAGAGCATCTCGATGACGCCGAAGGGCCAGGCTCCGGAGGCGAAGCCATAGAGGCTCGACAGGAGGCATCCGAGAGCGAAGAGTCCGACATAGCGCGAACCCCGGTGCTCGAGGCCGTACATCCCCATCATGAAGGTGAGGGCGACGACACCCGCCACCGTCAGCATCACCGGCAGGTTCCCCCATCGCGCATCATGAGGATTCTGATGCCTCAGCGACCTCGAGCCACTCGTCTTCGGCGGTGCTCTTCTCGGCGGCCACGACGGCGAGCTCATTACCGAGGCGACGGAGCTCGACATGGTCGGTGGTGGCGAGGAGTTGCGTGGTCAATTGTTCGGAGCGACGATCGAGCTTGGCGACAAGCTTGTCGAGCTCGCGCAGGCGACGCCCCGCTCCCGCCATGTCGGTTGACGGAGACGTGCGGGCCGGCTGCTTCGATGGCGCAGCTGGTCGCAGCGACCTCGAACGCTGCTGGGCGGCCACCCACGACGCCACTCCTCCCGGCACCGCCGTGATCGAGCCGTCCACTCCGATGGCGAGCGGGACCTCGATCATCCGGTCAAGGAAGGCCCGATCGTGGCTGACAACGATCAAGGTTCCCGGCCAGTCATCGAGCAGATCCTCAAGGACCCGGAGCGTCTCGAGATCGAGATCGTTCGTCGGCTCGTCGAGCAGCAGAACGTTGGGGTGAGTGGCGAGCACCCGCAGGAGCTGGAGCCGCCGACGCTCTCCTCCCGAAAGCGTCCCCACCTTGGCAAAGGGGAGGTTTCCGGTGAACCAAAACCGCTTCATGAGCGCCACGTCGTCGAGCGATCCCGGGGTACCGCTCGTCCCGGCCACCACGTCTTGGACTCGGGCATCGGGATCGAGGGCCTCGGCATGCTGGTCGTAGTGCCCGATGGCCACGGTGGGGCCGACCTCGATCGTTCCCGATGCCGGAGCAAGCGCCTGAGCGATCAGGCGCAGCAGGGTGGACTTGCCGGTGCCATTGGCGCCGAGGATGCCGATGCGATCGCCGGGACCGATGAGCAGATCGACGCCATTGAGCACGGGCTGTTCGTCGCCGTAGGCGAAGGAGACTCCGGAGAATTCGATCACCTTGTCGCCGAGGCGGGTCATGTTGGCCTCAAGGAGCAGGTCGGTCGGACGGGCTGCCTCGAGTGGCTCATGGGCGAGCAGTGCCACTGCCGCATCGACTCGGGAGCGGGGTTTCCTCGTGCGCGCCTTGGCGCCCCGACGAAGCCAGGCCAGTTCGCGCCGAGCAAGGTTCTTGCGAGTGGCTTCGGCTGACGCTGCGAGCTCGTCGCGGCGAGCAGCGGCCTCGAGGTAGGAGGCGTAGCCGCCCTCGTGCAAATAGCCCGAGCCTCGATCAAGCTCAAGCATGCGAGTCGTGACCCGATCGAGCAGGTAGCGATCATGGCTGACGATGACGAGTCCGCCCCGATAGGTGGCCAACCAGTCCTCGAGCCAGGCAATCCCCTCGAGATCGAGATGGTTGGTCGGTTCGTCGAGGATCAGCAGCTCGCTTGGGGCGGCCAGCGCGGCGGCCAGCGCCACGCGCTTGGCCTGACCTCCGGACAGCTCGCTCACTGATCGGTTGATGTGACTGCTCATCCCGAGGCGGTCGAGCGCCGCCTCAGCCTCCCATCCAGGTCCGATGGCCTCGCGGACGCTTGACCCGGCGAGGTCGGGGACCTGGCCGAGGAAGATCGTGCGGGCACCGCTCCCTCGGCGGATGTCGCCGCCATCGGGTGTGACGAGGCCGGCCATCACGCGCAGCAGGGTGGACTTGCCAGTGCCGTTGATGCCGACGACCCCAAGGCGGTCACCGGTCGAGACGGTCAGCGACAGCTCCTCGAAGAGCACCTTGTCGGGCTCGGTCATGCTCACGCGCTGCAGGTCGATCAGCACGCTCACTGAGCCAACCGTATCGGGCGCGATGAAGTCACCGGAAGGGCCACCGGGGCTTGCGGCGTGCGGGTCAGACGACCCGGGCCTCGAGCGCCAGGGCGGCGGTGAAGGCGGCGATCACCTCGTCCTTGGTCCACGGGACCGGGGCCATGGTGATGAAGTAGTCCTCGAGGGCGAGATCTGCCAGGGTGTCGAGGTCGTTGGGTCCAATGTCGAGGCTGCGCAGGACGGGGAAGTCAAGCTCGGCGAGGATGCGGTCGACCGCTCGGACTGCTCGGCTGCCGTCTCCCGAACCATCGTCGGGCTCGCCCATGGCATCGGCGACCCGCTCGAGGACGGTGGGGACGTGCGCCGCCTCGCGCGCAAGGGTCTGAGCGAGCACGAGGCCGATGGTGAGGCCGTGGGGAACATGGCGGATCCCGCCGATGGCTTGGCCGAGGGAGTGCTCGGCTGAGCAGTCCGAGACGTTCATGGTGAGCCCGGCCATCATCGAGCCACACGACATGGCGGCCCGAGCCTCGGCGTCGGAGCCATCACGGTAGGCCGACACAAGGGCCGGAGTCATCATGCGGATCGCCTCGAGGGCGATCGCGTCACCAATGGGTGTCCGGCAGGTGGCCACCATGCCGGCGATGGCCTGAGCGAGAGCGTCGATGCCGGTGTTGGCCGTCATCGAAGGCGGCATCGAATGGGTGAGGAGCGGATCGACCAGGGCGTATTGGGCACGCAGGTTGGCATTGGCGATGCCGTTCTTGCGTCCCGCCTCCGGGTCGGAGACCACGGAGCCACCGGAGACCTCTGAACCCGTCCCGGCGCTGGTGGGGACAGCGATGAGCGCTACCTGAGGGGCGGGATAGCCCGGGCTGGTGGCGAGGAAGCCGCGGAAGTCGGTGCCGAGCTGAGCGCACAGGCGTGCTGCTTTGGCCGTGTCGATGACGGAGCCACCACCGATGGCCAGGACACAGGTTGCTCCGGAGGCCGCCAACGCGGCGGTGGCCTCGTCGACCATGGCGATCGTGGGCTCGGCGGCCGGCTTGTCGAACCGAGCGATGCGAAGGTCGTCAATGGCGTCAAGATCACGAAGCAGAAGGGCGACTGCGGGGTTGTGGGCCTCGATGCCCTCGTCGACCATCACAAAGACCGAGGAGGTAGCGAGCTCGGCAAGGACGGCGGGAATGGTGTTGGCGATGCCCTCGCCGAAGCGGATCTTCACAGGAAGGTGGTTGGCGAAGGATGCGATCGCAGTCATCGTGCTCTCTCTGGCTAGCGGGAAGGTCCCCCCACTCTTACCGGTTATTGCTTTGCCGCCAAGCCTCCGACATGGCCCGACAGAGGCTCAATGGCGTAGACTCTCGATCGCTTGAGCACGGAGGAATTGGCGTCAAGCGAGGCGAAAGGGCATTGCCATGGAAGTCGAGGAAGCACCGAGGGGTGGAAACTCCGCTGAGACGGTGGCCGGTCGCCGTCGGATCGCCAAGATCCTGCTGATCGTCCTCGCCGTGTTCATCGTGGTGGTCCAGGTGGCCACGTTCGTCTCTCGGGCCAAGACCGCATCGTCCGACGCATCTCCGGAGATCTATCGCGACGCCGGCTGGTGGGCTGGTCAGAGTTACATCGAGATTGACGCACAGGTGCTCGCCGTCACCCCAACCAACGCCAGTGAGACCGTCCGACTGACCGTCGTACCTCATGGCCGCTTCGCCAAGAACGGCGGCGAGCTGGCCCAGTCGATCAACCTCGACGCCGACGGCTACGCCGGTGGAACCATCACTCTGCTCGCCGGGGAGATTCCGCCACCAGTGATGCTGACGCTCGATCTGGCGGGAGACCTGAGCCAGTATCCCCTCGATCGGTACGCGGCGAACCTGACGATCAACCTGCGGCCGGTGGTCGCCGGAGAGCGGGCAGAAGTCGCAGTGCCCACGGTGCTGTCGGTGGACTCGATCAAGCACGATTGGAAGACAAACAGCAGTCTGATTGAGACGACGAACCGTGCGATCGCCGTCCAACTCACATCAGAGCGTGGAACAGCGACGATCGGCTTCGCCCTCTTTGAGCTCCTCATCATGTTGTTCCTGGCTTGCATCGCTGTGGCGATTACCTATGCCGCCATCGTGAGCCCAAAGCCCCTTGAGTTCTCGCTGTTCGTCTGGCTCGGGGCCATGCTCTTCGCCCTGCCGGCCATCCGGGGAACAATGCCGGGCGTGCCGGGTGTCGGGACCATGGCGGACTTCGGTATCTTCTTCTGGTGCCTGTTCGCGGTGGCCAGCTGCCTCATCGTGGCGGCGATCACCTTTGTGCGCACCAGCCTGCGGTCACACCGCGAGCAACCTGACGACTGAACCGGGGCTGACGGGAGCCTCGTAGGATCCTGCGGATGCGCATCGCCTCGTGGAACGTCAATGGGATCAGGGCCGTCCAGCGGAAGGGTCTGTGGGACCCCTTCGTGGCCGAGGTCGCACCAGACGTCATCTGCCTCCAGGAGATCAAGGCGGATCAGTCCCAGGCAGACGTGGATCTCGAGGGCTACCACGAGATCTGGCACTCAGCCGAGAAGAAGGGCTACTCAGGAACGGCGATCTTCTCGAAGATTGAGCCTCTCCGCACCACCACGGGCCTGTCGGCCCGACTGGCGAAGAAGCACGGCCTAGCGGAGGACTCATTCGGCGATCCCAATGCTGAGGGACGGGTGATCACCGCGGAGTTCGAAGACTTCTACCTCGTCACCGTCTACACCCCCAACGCCAAGAGCGACCTGAGCCGCCTCGCCCTTCGTCACGAGCGATGGGACCCGGCCTTCCTCGACCACCTCCGTGCGCTTAAGAAAAAGAAGCCGGTAGCGGTGTGCGGCGACCTCAATGTGGCTCACACCGAGGACGACCTCGCTCACCCAAAGCCCAATGTCGGTAAGGCCGGCTTCACCAACGAGGAGCGAGCCGGGATTCAGGCCTTCCTCGACGCAGGGTTCGTCGACAGCTTCCGGATGTTCACGCAAGGCAATGGCCACTACACGTGGTGGTCGAACTTCTCCAAGGCACGGGAACGAAACGTGGGATGGCGAATCGACTACTTCTTGGTCTCCGATGACCTGGCCCCGAGAATCGAGGCTGCAGCGATCCACGCCCACATCATGGGCAGCGACCACTGTCCGGTGACCATCGATGTCCGGACCGCCTGATCCGCTTGTGCGGCGGACTCGCCACTGATCGCGTCGAGGTCGAGGCGTACCTCGCCCCGATTGGCTCACTGTCATCTCGGGACATGGATGCCTATCCTCGAGAGATGAGCAACCACGATCAGCGTCGCAGCATTGAAGCCGACGACACTCGGACCGCCACTTCACCGTCGGGGGCGCTGGTTCATGAGGTTGCCCTCGAGCAGAGTGGCCGGCTCGAGCGTCGCCTCCATGAGGTGATCCCCGGAGTGGCGTGGAACCTCGTGGGCAACGGACTTTCCAATCAGAGCTTCATCCTCGGCCCCGAAGGAATCATCTGCATCGACACCGGTGAGTCAAGGGAGGAAATGGAGGCCGCTGTTGCCGAACTGCGCCGGGTCTGCGACGCACCGCTGGCCGCAGTCCTCCTGACGCACTTCCACTATGTGGGTGGCACGCCGGACGCCTGCGGCCAACATCCGCAGCTGGTGCCTGACTCGGGCCCTCGAGCTTGAGGGAGCACTCGATCTCTCATCGCTGCGCCATCCGAGCCTCAGCGCAGGTTCGGTGACGTTTGCTGCGCTCGATGACACTGTCGAGCAGCTCAGGGTCCTGGTGGATCCGGTACTCCTTGGAGATGTTGACGCCAAACTCCAGCTGCGATGCGGCGACGAGGTCGTCGCGATGCACCTGCGCCATGGCGTGGTGGTCCCCTGCGAGGACCGTTCTGATGCTGGCCTCGAGGTGCAGTGCTCGAAGGAGGTGCTTGGTGGGATCCTGACCGGCTCTGTCCGCGTCAGCGACGCGCTCGGGGCTGCTGAGCTCGAACTCCAGGGAGACGCCACGCTCCTCGCAATCCTCCTCAAGGCACTAGATACGGCAGCCTGAGTCGCAGGAATGGACCTCGCTCGGCAGCGTCGGCCCTGACGCTCGGTGACCCGACGGCCAACGTGAGGAGGTCTGGTGTTCCTTCGGCGGAGCGACTGCGCCATAGTGGAGGTATGCGACGCACCCAGATCCTCCTCGCCAGCATGCTGGTCTCCCCGCTCCTTCTTGCCGCGTGTTCGTCGACCCCGTCGTCGACGGCCAAGACGACCACCACGATCGACCCAGACGTCGAACAGGTGATCGCTGCTGCCACCGCGCAGGCGGTGGCTGCGGGGATCCCAGCCTCGAGCATCACGGTGAACGCAACGGTGTCGACCGCCAATGACTCGTGGATGCGCTTCACCGTCGCGGCGAAGGATCCGACATCGGCGGCCTTCCAGCCGTATTACGGCTATGCCCAGCAGACCTCGAAATGGAGTGTCATCGCCATCGGAACCGCGCAGGTCGGCTGCCCGACGACGAGCAGCGGCTCCCTCGGAGGCATGACGACCACGACCACCGATGCGGGGGCGGCACCGAGTGGCACCGTGCCGACCGATGTCCTCAAGTCCTTCGGCGAGGGCTGCCCACCGATGAATCACGCTTGACCCTGACCTCGAGCAGGTGATCGCTGCTGCCGCAGCCCAGGCGGTGGCTGCGGGGATCCCAGCCTCGAGCATCACGGTGAACGCAACAGTGTCGACCGGCACTGACTCGTGGAGGCATTTCGCTGCATGCTGTCGCCCTCGGATTCTCGTCAACGCAACGGCAATCAGCTCTTTCTCGGCCCCCGAGCGCTCTGCGCGCCGATCTCGATGCCAAGGTCTGACCGGCCGGGGCCGCCGCCTCACCGAGGAAAGCGTCGATCGGTGAGACCGCTAGACGGCCGGGTTTCCGGTGAGTATCGACGCCCTCGTCCGACCCATGGGCCTATGTCCCGCTTGCTGTGTCGACCACGGCGTCGAGAGCCAGGTTGGCTGCCTCGGGTTCTGGAATGCCAAGCGCCTGGAGGAGCCGTTGAAGGATGCTGCAGCGATACGCCATCGCGTCTTCGCCGTCCGCAATCCTGCGAGCGGCGAGGAGGAGGGACCCTAGGACGACGTCGAGCGTCCCGTCGTCAGGTGGGCTGCTGAATCGACCGCTCGTGAATCCGTCCGTGAGGTCTTGGCGCAGATGGGCGAGGGGCCCCTCGTCGAGCAGTCCATGCTGCACGCCGTCGACTCGCAGCACCACCCGGATCATCTGGGGCTCTGTCAGCGCGACATTGAGTGCGCTGGCAGAGATCCGGGCAAACCGGACGGCGGGATCGATGTCGATCACCTGGTCGGCCATACGAACGGCAAATCGCGTCACGGTGTGCGAGACCAGTGCCTCCAAAAGCTCCTCGCGATCAGCAAAATAATTGTAGAAGGTGCCGTGCGACACCCCCGCCTCGGCGGTGAGGTCGGCGACGCTGAACCCGTCACCTTGGTCGGCGAGCACCACCATCGCCGCATCGAGCAGCAGATGACGGGTGCGCTCTCTCTTCTTGTGGCCACGCGAGGGGGGAGCGGGCAGCGTCCTCATCATCACCCCAATCTAATAAAAGTTGACGATTTCGTCAATATTGACTAAATTGTAAGACATGACGAACTCGACACCTCGCCTCAAGCTCAGCCACGTCACCTTGGCGGTGCGCGACATCGATCGGATGGTCACCTTCTACACCGAGGTGCTGGGATTCGAGGTCTCGGACAGGGGCGAGCCCCTGCCGGGAGAGGGAGAGATGGTCTTCATCACTCAAGATCCCTCTGAGCATCACCAGATCGTGCTTGTTGAGTCTCCTGAGCCGCCGCCGCGAGCGTTCATGCTGGCCGATCACCTCGCCTTCCGGACCGGCACGCTCGATGACCTGCGGGCAATCGGCCTGCGGCTTGCCGAGGCCGGGATCGATTCGGTGATCCCGATCTCGCACGGCAACGCGTGGTCGCTCTATTTCACCGACCCTGAGGGCAACGGTGTCGAGTGCTTCGTCGACTCGCCGTTCCACGTCGCTCAGCCCTATGGAGATGGTCTCGACCTGTCGACTAGTGACGACGAGATCGAGGCGACTACCCGAGGCAAGGTTGAGTCCCTTCCTGGGACTCAGGCCTTCGACGCTTGGCGTGCCGACATGACGCAGCGCCTCGGCGCCTCGAGCTGAGCGGAGCAAACCGATGGATCTCGGAATCGCTGGACGTCACGCCATCGTCTGCGCATCGAGCCGGGGGCTCGGTTTCGCGTGCGCCGATGCGCTGGCACGCGAAGGGGTGCACGTTACGATCAACAGCCGCCATGCCGAGGAACTCGCAGTCGTGGCCGACCGGCTGGCATCGCGTCACGACGTCACGGTGACCTTGGTCGTCGGTGACATCTCTGAGGTCACCACGCGAGAGCTCCTGCTGGAGGCTTGCCCGAAGCCCGACATCCTCGTCAACAACAACGGCGGGCCGTCGCCGGGGAGCTTCGCCACCTGGGACCGTGACGACTGGATCTCGGCGCTCGACGCCAACATGCTCGCGCCCCTCGCGCTCATTCGTGGTGTTCTTGACGGCATGGTCGAGCGGGGTTTCGGCCGCATCGTCAACATCACCTCGGCGATGGTGAAGACGCCACTGTCGCCGATGGGTCTGTCGACCGGAGCGCGAGCCGGTCTCACGTCCGTCGCCAAGGCGCTCTCCAAAGACGTCGCCAAGGCCAATGTCACGATCAACAACCTGCTTCCCGAACGCATCGACACGGAGCGCCAACGCCAGATGGCCGAACTGCATTCGTCGCTTGCCAACATCAGCCTCGAGGAGGCGTACGGCCACATGGCTCAGACCATTGCTGCGGGACGGCTTGGCCGACCCGAAGAGGTTGGCGACGCCTGTGCCTTCCTCTGCAGCGCACAGGCAGGATTCATCAGCGGGCAGAACCTCCAACTCGACGGAGGCAGCTATGGAGGAGTGTTCTGACATGACCGACGACGTCGCCATCGACATTGAGGTTCCCTTCCTCGTGGTGGGAGCTGGCCCGACGGGCTTGACGCTTGCCAAACTTCTCGCCAACGCCGACCGGGGCTGCCTCGTGGTCGAGCGCTCCGGCGGGCCACAGCCCAACCCGTCGGCACACGTCGTCAACGCACGCACGCTCGAGATCTTCCGTCAGGCTGGTTTTGATATGAATGCGATTCACGCCATCGCCCAAGACCCGCTCGACTCAGGTCACGTCAACTTCGTGACCCGCCTCAACGGCGAACTCATCGGCCGCCTGCCCTTTGAGCGCCAGGGCGACGAGTGCCTGGCGGTGACACCCACTCCGCTGCGCAATATCAGTCAGCATCGCCTCGAACCTCTGATGGCGGGCGAGATCACGAACGCGGCCAATGTGGAGCTCCGCTACGCCACCGAATGGGTGTCGGCAACCCAGGACGACCTCGGTGTCACCTCGGTGCTGCGAGACGTCACCACGGGCGCGGAGATCACGGTACGCAGTTCCTATCTGCTCGGTGCTGATGGAGCGGGGAGCGCGGTGCGCAAGTCGCTCGGCATCAACATGATCGGCCCGGTCAGCATTCAGGACTTCGTCGCCGTCCACTTCCTCGCCAACCTCCGTCCCTTCATCGCCGATCGGCTAGGCGTCCTCCACTTCGTCATGGATCCCGAGGTGGGAGGAACCTTGATTGCCCACGACCTCGATCGGGAATGGGTCTTCATGTATCCCTATGACGCGGCGAGCGAGGAAATCGATGACCAAGAGCGTGAGCGTGTCGTTGAGATCCTGCATGGCGCGATTGGGACCGACGAGGTCGAGGTGGACGTGGTGCGCGTTGGCACTTGGCACATGACGGCGCAGGTCGCTGAGCGATTTGGTCAGGGTCGGGTGCTCCTTGCGGGCGACGCGGCCCATCGCTTTCCGCCGACTGGTGGCATGGGCCTCAATACGGGCGTGGCGGACGCGCACAACCTGGTCTGGAAGCTCGTCGCGGTCGAGGAAGGCTGGGCTGCTCCGAGATTGCTTGACTCCTACGAGGTGGAGCGCAAGCCAATCGCCGAGACCAATTGCCACCAGAGCGTCACCAACGCGTTCAAGATGATCCTCCTCGCCGAAGCCCTCGGCCTCCACCCCGGTTCGAGTTCGTCAGACCTTGCGGCGGTGCTTGCTGATCCAGATCGGGCTGAGCAGATCAGGGCGGGGGTCGAGGATCAGGCGACGCACTTTGACATGCTTGGACTGCAGCTGGGTTTCATTTACGGCGAAGGTGCGCTTGTGCGAGATGGCGACCTGCCGGCACCGATCGACGACCCGGGGCTGTTCGAGCCCTCGGGTGAGGTCGGTAGTCGGCTCCCTCATGGATGGCTCGACGATGGCCGCTCGACACTCGATCTCATCGGCAGTGATGCCATGACCCTCCTGACGTTCGGAGATCATGAGTACTGGGGTGCCTCAATCACAGGGTCGCAGGTGCCGGTACGTCAGTTGCGAATTGGCAGAGATGTCGTGGTCCCCGATGAGTGGTGCATCAACTTCGGTCCGTCGGCCGATGGGGCCATGCTGGTGCGTCCTGACCAGCACATCGCCTGGATCTCTGATGGGGCGTCCCGGCGGTCAACCGATGCACTGTCGACGGCGCTCGCCACCATCCTGAGCTGAGGCCAGTCACCTCGGTAGGCGGTCCTTGGTTGAGGATTCGTCTTCGAGGGCGTGCAAGTGAGTCTGGATCGTGTGATCGCTTGCCAGGGTGGTGCAGGAATTGCTGCATCGCTCCGAAGGATCTCACCTCACGCGATTTCGCCGTCGTGTCAGGCCGCAGGAATTCCCAGTCACCAGCAGAACGACACTGAGATTTCGGTGCTCGTCAGTCCGATGGCCTCGTCGGCGGCTCGGCCACCGCCAACACTGCCGGCCAGTATCGGTGGTGACCAACCCCGTCGCGACTCTTGCCATGACGCATCCGGTGCGGTGCTGCTGGAGGGCCGTCCATGCCATCGAGGGCTTGGAGGTGGTGGCCCATGGGGCGATGAGACACCAAGAGTTCCACCCCCAACGTGATCAGGGCCAAGATCCCAAAGGCTGCGGGCACCGAAAATACGTCGGCCAAGAAACCGACGAACTCCTGACTGAGGGCCACCACCACCAGGGGGGTCACCTCGAGGATGGTGTAGGTCGCCGCTCGGCGCGGAAGGGGGGTGACCAGCTGCATTCCTGAGATGAGCACGGTCGAGTTCATCAGAATCGCGAAGCCCACTGGAATGATGGCTACCGCCATGAGCACGCTGGCCAACGCCGAACGCGTCCCGAAGAAGGACTCCGTCATGGCGATCAGTCCGAGCAGCAATCCTGCCGAGACGGAGCAGAACATGCGCACCCGACTCCACCCCACCCTTCGATGGAGGTACTTGACACAGATGGCGACGAGCAGGCCGCCCACCACGGTTCCGGCCTCCAAGATGGACAGAATCTCTGGCCGCGAACCGATACCGCTGGCGATCGTCGGCAACAAGACGACGTAGCCGGACAGGAAGAATGCCAAGATCACCAACCGCAAGGCCGCCCAGCTACCCGGCTCGCTGCGCAGATAGTGCCATCCCTCCCGAAGGGTTCCCACCTCGTCGGTCACGACGGTCAGCTCTGGCGTGGTGCGTCCAAACATCCAGTACAGGACAATCATGGGCACTAAGCCCACGGCATTGATCACGAAGACCCAGCCTGGTCCGAGGAGTCCGTAAATCACTCCGGAGAGCAGGATGCCTCCAATGGTCCCAATCACGATGGACTGCGTTCGTGAGCCGTTGTACTCAAGCCAGTAATCCGGGGGAACCATCTCGAGCCGGATCAGCGGAGGGTTGGGCGAGTTGAGACCTTCGCTGATCCCAAGCACGGTTACCCATGACAGCAGGACTGGTACCGAAAGATGGTGAGCGAATGCAGCTCCGGCCACCACGAGGGCGCTCACCATTTCCGCGCCATGCAGAATGCAACAGGCTCGCACCGCTCCCCAGCGGGCCGACAAGGCATTGGCGGCACCCGCCAACAGCACCTGGGGAACGTTGTAGGCGACAATGATCAACCCGACGAAGATTGCCGAGTGGGTCTCTCGAAAGATGAGGAACGCCGCAATCAACAGCGCCGTCTGCTCTCCTCCGAAGCAGAAGACATTGCTCACGAGCAGCCACTTCCGATATGAGGCATAGCGATCAGGCCCGGGGGTGGAGCGAGGTTGCCCGAGGTTCGACTGAGGCTCAGACGTACTCTCGTCAGGCTCGCTGATCACAGGGAGAGGTTACCGAGCCCAAGGATGGATCAAGGCTTCGCCGCTCTGGATTGACCGTTATCGCCATGCCGGGACGAGGCCCGTCGTGATGGAGTTCATCGAGTTCATGGCTTCTCGAGAGAGCCGCAGCGTTGATCTGCAACGGGAGTGTGGCCATCGCAGGATGTGAACTCGAAGAGCGAGATGTGATCAACCAAGCCGTCGACTCGGTCCGTACTGACCTGACCTCGTTCGCCCTCAGCAGCTTGCGTGACGCCTCGCGTCGCGTCCTCGCAGATCGCAGTGAATTCGTCCTGCGTGATGA
>Ga0194043_1001535_pt1 | contig 12961 bp, 6 predicted proteins | sample JunL4415m_MetaG_FD_161274 | JGI IMG/M metagenome (GOLD analysis project Ga0194043, IMG submission 161274) | Anoxic zone freshwater microbial communities from boreal shield lake in IISD Experimental Lakes Area, Ontario, Canada - Jun2016-L442-15m | ecosystem: Environmental > Aquatic > Freshwater >...
ATCGCGGGTAGCAGCACGGATTGGACAAGTTAGAAAACTTATCCCACGAGAGGCCGCCAGGCAAAAGTCACGGTAGCCGTAACTCCATTCCAGAAACGAGTAGGTCGGGGCTCCGCAGCTGATCGCGATTCGCCTGCCAGATTTGCTGGCCCATCGCCCGGTCTCCATAAAACCTGACTGCGATCGAGTCGAGCGAATCACCATTCCCCACCCGCACCCGCAGCGGCCGGCTCGCGGGTGCCGCGGGCGGAGCCTGTTGCCCGGCTGCGAAGGCGACCGGGCCATTGTTCGACGCGGCAGCTCCGTGGAGCCAGACAAGGCCGTCATCACCGCGGGCCTGTGGTCTGGCAGACTCTGGATCGGCAGCCTGCGGCAGGCGGCCATTCTTCCGGCTCGCGTACACGGGCTCGATTGACTCGCCGCGACCAGCCCCGTGGGCCGCCTGGACGGCCGGTACCGTCCAGGAAGGAGGCATCTGCAACGCTAAGCCGATTGGGAGCAGCTGCGGATCACGCAGCCGATCTTGGTTGGCCGCCCAGATCGCAGTGGCAGCCCCCGCATGCCCATAGACCCGCAACGCGATGCCTGTGAGATCATCGCCGTCCCGCACGACATAGGTGGCGGGTATCGCGGCCGACTGCATCGTCGGAACAGATTCCGACGATGGAGCAACATCATGCGCAGCCCAGCCAACTGCCAGCGGCGGCGGAGCATGGCCGTCGAGCAGCGGCGGTGGGGGAATGTCGACGGTGGAGCGATACGTGCGGTTCAAGGCCGGCGACGCCGGCGACAGGTCGATCGTGGAATCAGGGAGTGGTGCGGGGGGGCGTGGCGGCGGCATGCCACTCGGGGCAACGCCGCCACTTGGTTGCATGCCAGCATTCGACCACGGCCCCGTCGCTAAATCGACCTGCCGCGCGTCGGGAATGGCATGCCCGCCGGTGATCGCGGCCGTGTACGCCCCCCCTGCCGGTGTCGCTGCCGGTGCGGCAGCCCATGACTCGATCGCCGCCTGGCGGTGAGCCTCCCAGACCGCAGCCATGAAGGGCTGAGCCAGACCGACTCCACCCGCCACAAGCGCCAGCCCCGCGACAAGCCGCAGGGTGTGCATGAATGTTGCCATGAGTCGGTTCCTCGGGCTTCTCGAGCACGGCTGCAAGAGTCTCTTCGCGGGCCACTGACAAACACAGTCGACGCGGCTCTAGAGTGAGTATGCGCCGCCCCGGTCGCTCGGGTCGGGGTTCGAATGCCGTGCCAGCTTTACCCGAGCGGTTGTTGCCGTCACGGCCGATAAGAACGGCAGAGTCTGCCAGCGGACGGCTGGCTTCCCGATCGGCTGATCAGGCAGACAGCTGCGCTCCAGAACGCGACGCCGGCTGCTGGCGGCGGGCAGCCGTTGCCCCTTCCTGCAGCCAGAGCACGATTGGCGCGGCAATATAGATCGTGCTGTAGGACCCTGTGATGATGCCCACCAGCATGGTAAAGGCGAAGGAATGGATTCCCTGCCCGCCGAAGAGGTAGAGAATGAACGTGGCGAGAAACGCCGTGCCTGAGGTGAGGATTGTGCGGCTGAGCGTCTGATTGACCGACTTGTCGATCATGGCCGCCGTGACATAAGGGCTCTTCCCCCGCAGTTCGCGGAGCCGGTCAAAAATGACGATCGTGTCGTTGATCGAGAAACCCACGATCGTGAGCAGTGCTGCGACCACGTCGAGGCTGATCTTAAAATCGTCGACCAGCGCCCAGCCCAGATACCGGCTGACATAGGTGCTCAGCGCAAGGCAGCCCACCGCCACCAATACGTCGTGGATCAACGCCACCACGGCGGCCAAGCCAAACGAGACGTTCTGAAACCGTACCCAGACATAGAGCACGATCATCAGCAGGCTCGCCAGCATCGCATAGCTCGCCGTGATCTTCGTGTTACCCGCGACCTTGCCGCCAATCGAATTGGCCGACAGATAGATCGGAGTCTCGGCGAGTTTCTGCGCCACCCGCTCAACCACTTTTCGCGTCGTCGCCGCGTCGAGCGCGGTGGAGAGCGCCCAATTGCGGTAGGGCTTCGTCCGACTGACGCCCCCTTGTGCTTGTCCGGAATCTGCCTCCAGTTCAAAGGGGGCGTCGGCAAGCCCCTCGGCCTCAAGCGCATCCCCAATGGTGACCCGCAGCGTGGGCAGGTTGATCTTCTCCGGGAAGTCGAGGGCCACGGCGGTGGAGAGCGCCGCGGGATCGGCCGGCTTGTCCGGCTCGGCGGTCGAGGTAATCTCGCCAAAGCCCATCGAATACGTGGCGAGCCTGCCAGGAAACGCATCCCGCAGGGCGCCTTCTACCCGATCGTCGTCGCGGATCGATGTGTCGATCTTGTAACGCGTGTTCGGAGCCACGTCGCCGCCGGTCACCGCGCTCACCGCCACATCGGGCAGCACCGACACCGCCTTACGGACCTCGGCAATGTCGAGCGCCTGCTCGGGCTTCAGCGCCACCTGCACGCTGGTGCCACCGGTGAAGTCGATATCGAAGAGCCCCTGCCCACGCTGCCAGGCGGCGGCCAGCCCCAGCAGGATAAACGCCAGCGAGCCGAGGATCGCCGGCCTTACCCAGCGGACAAACTCGAAGTTGGTATTGCCGAAAAGCTTGGCCATCGAGAGCCGGCGGAGCCAGCCATTCCGTTCGGCGAGGTCGAATGCCACGCGGGAACAAAACACCGCCGTGAAGATATTCAGCACCAGGCCGAGGATCAGCGTGACGGCGAAGCCCTTGAGTTGGTCGGTGCCCATTGCAAACAGCACCACGGCCGTGATCAGTGTTGTGAGATTCGAGTCGATGATCGTGGAGAAGGCCCGCTGGAAGCCGTTGCGGATGGCCATCCGGACCGCCGCCCCGCGTTCGGTTTCCTCACGCATGCGTTCGTAGATGAGCACGTTGGCATCGACCGCCATACCGACGGAGAGCACGAGCCCGGCCAGACCGGCTAGCGTAAACGCCGCCTTGAGCGAAATCATCAACGACACGACCAGGAGGATGTTGAGCAACACTGCCAGATCGGCAACAAAGCCCGAGAACCGGTAGTAGGCGAGCATAAACCCCAGCACCACGATCGTCGCCAGCAGCATGGCACGGGCGCCAGAGCGAATTGTGTCAGCCCCGAGTTGGGGGCTAATCTTTTGCTCGCTGATCGGCTCACTCACGAGGGCCGCCGGCAGGCTGCCGGCATTGAGCACACCCACCAGGAATTCGACATCGGCCTGCTTGAAGCTCCCGGTGATCTGGCCGTCGCCTGAGATGATGCTACGGATCGTCGGCGCTGAGAGGAGCGTGTCGTCGAGCAGGATACCTAGTCGGCTCGTGAGCCGATTCGCAGGATCGGGCAGGTTTTGGCCGGTGAGCGTGCCGAAGAGCGCCGCCCCAGACGAGGTAAATGAGAAGTTGACGCAGGGCTGCAGGTTGCTGTCGTAGCTTGCAGAGGAGCGGCTAAGATACCCACCCGTGACGTTAAATCGGTCGAGCACGACTAACACCTCGACACGGCCGTCGGGCATGGTTCGCGTGACCAGGCCACCATCGGTGACAGGATTGATCTTGGTGGTATCAAGTTGCACCCAGCGGCCGATCTGCCGGCCGCTCTCGGTCACGGTTGTGCCGGGAGAACGGGTACCTAACTCGATGACCTGCTTATGCCGCGGATCCTCGGGATTGGCCGTGATCCGGAATTCGAGAACGCCGGCGCTCGAGACCACCCGCTTGATGAGATCAACCTCCGACTGATCGACATCGGGCACGATCACCTCGAGTTGATCGAGGCCGTAGCGGCGAACGGTCACTTCCTTCTGGCCGCCCGGATTGACACGGCGGCTCACGGCCGCCACGAGCTTGTCCATATCAACTGGCGCGGACCTCTGCCCGGCTGATCCCTCGCCTTCGCTCTTCTCCGCCACCTTCGACGCATCGACTTCATAGACGAGGATCACGCCCCCCTTCAAGTCGATGCCGAGCCGTGGCGGCCAGCCGAACCAAGTGATCACGGCACCGGCAGTGAGCGCGACGAGCACCGTTGCCAATCGGCCCCACATGTCGGCGGCCCGCAGTCGCTTGGCGAACAGCCAAGCGAGCAGGGTCGGTACGACAATCGTGAGCAGCGCTACGGCCCAGACAGCCCAGGGCTCCCGCCACCACTGCCCGGCCGGGAGGGCTGTTGTCGGAGCAGTGGCAGCCGCCGTCGCCACATCGGCGGCCTGGGCAAACAACTGGATCATGGTGATCATGGTGGGGAAACTATTCATGCCGTTCTCGTTTCAGTTTTCAGGAAAATCGTGTGCAGTGTGGGGGTCGTAGGAGCGAAGGCGGCCGCGCCGGGCCGGGAAGCAGTCAATCAAGCAGCGCCGCCGGCCTCTCCCCCGCCATATTCCGAGGATTTTTCACCCTTGTCAGTCAGTTTGTCAGTCAGCACTTTGGCGATGCTCGACAGCGTGACGGCGATCTTCACGTTGCCCGCCTCGTCGACCCGAAGCAAGACGCGGTCGGCATCGTGATCTACATTCGCCACGGTGCCGTAAATACCAGAGCTTGTGAGAACGCGGTCATTTTTCTTCAGGCTCGTCAGGAGTTCCTGGTGCTGCCTCATCCGCTGACGCTCCGGCCGGTAGAGCATCATCCAGGCCACCAGCACGATCATCGCCATCGGCAGGTAGGTGATGAGCAGTTCCAGCGGACGAGGCGGCGGACCGCCGACTGCAAGCAGGTGGACTGCAGACATGGTGGGCGACGCGGGGTGCATGGCAACTCCTCAAAACGGACCAAATCGACCGACAGTGGGCCTTTCGGCAGACCCGCAAATGTAGTGCGACGCGTGACCGACGGACAAGCCCGAACAGGCTGCGGCGGCTCTCAGGCCTGATCTGGGTCTGGGGAGAGGCGCGTCAGCAGTTCGCCGCAAACCGCAGCGAAGCGGCCAGTGAGCACGCCTTCGCGGAGCCGGGCCAGCAGCCGCTGGTAAAACGTGAGGTTGTGGATCGAGGCCAGGATCGGCCCCAGCATCTCACCGGCGAGAAAAAGATGCCGGATGTAGCTGCGGCTGTGTCGACAGGCGAGGCAGGGGCAGCCTTCCTCGAGCGGCCGGGGATCGGTGGCGTGGCAGGCATTCCGCAGCCGGAGTTGGCCGGCAAACGTGTAGACCAGCGAGTTACGACCACAGCGTGTGGGCAGCACACAGTCGAACATGTCGATGCCAGAGGCCACGGCGGCAATGATGTCGTGAGGCTGACCGACGCCCATGAGATATCGCGGTCGGTCGGCGGGCAGGTGGGGCGTCGTCGCATGGAGCGTCGCCACCATCGCCTCCGGCCCCTCGCCAACCGATAGACCTCCTACGGCATACCCGTCGAATCCGAGGCTGCGGAGCCGCACCGCGCTCTCCTCCCGGAGGTCGGGCTCAAGCCCCCCCTGCACGATGCCAAACAACGCCTGATCTTCGCGCTTGTGAGCGGCGAGGCAGCGTTCCGCCCACCGCAACGACCGGTGCATCGCGTCTGCCACCGCCTCACGCGAGGCCGGCAACGCGACGACATGATCGAGCTGCATTGCCACGTCGGCGCCGATCTGTTCCTGAATTCGCATCGATACTTCCGGGGAGAGTTCCACCGCGCGGCCATCGAGATGCGAGCGGAAACTCGCGGCGGTCTCAGTCACCTTGACCTGCTGCGCCAGCGAAAACACCTGAAAGCCACCGCTGTCGGTGAGCGTGGGGCCCTGCCAGCCCATGAACGCCGCCACACCACCAGCCCGCTCGACGACCTCCTCGCCGGGCCGCAGGTGCAGATGGTAGGCATTGGCAAGCACCATCCCGGCCCCGGTCTCGGCGACCCGCCCGATGTCGACCCCCTTCACGCTGGCCAGCGTTGCCACAGGCATGAACAGTGGCGTCGGCACGTCGCCATGCGGCGTAGTGAGCACGCCCGCCCGGGCAGCACCGTCGGCCGCCTTAACCTGAAACGCAAATCCGGATTTCATGATGGCAGCTTACCCGGCGGAAAGCCGGGAGCGGTGGCACAAGACTCCCAGACAAAAGACCGGGCACGAGCGGGCTCAAAAGATTCCGAGCGCTTCCAGCGAATATCGCACGACGAGGCCGGCGACCACCACGCTCACCATGCTCATCAACTTCACGAGGATGTTCAGGCTCGGCCCGCTGGTGTCTTTAAACGGATCGCCCACCGTGTCGCCCACGACGGCCGCCTTGTAGGCATCGCTCCCCTTGCCGCCATGCGCGCCTGCCTCAATATGCTTTTTGGCGTTGTCCCAGGCGCCCCCCGCATTGGCCATAAAGACGGCCACGCAAAAGCCGGTGGTGAGGCCACCCACGAGCAGACCCATCACGCCTCCCACACCGAGCAACAGGCCCGTAAAAACGGGCAAGGCCAGCGCCAGCACCGACGGTAAGATCATTTCTTGTTGGGCAGCTTTGGTGCTGATCGCGACCGGCGTGGCATAGTCGGGCGTTTCGGTGCCCAGCATGATGCCTGGTTTCTCACGGAACTGCCGCCGGACCTCCTCCACCATGCCCTTCGCGGCCCGGCCCACGGCCTTCATGGTCAGAGCACAAAATATAAATGTGCTCATGGCACCAATGAAGAGCCCCACCAGCACCTTCGGGTTCATGAGGGTCACGTCGTAAAACCGCATGTAGTCGGCCATGAAGGCTTTCTTCGCGCTGACAAGCCGGTTGGATTTCTCGAGGGTGTTCATGAATTCTGGGGTCACACCTTCGATCGGAGTGAGGAAGGGCAGCTTGCCAAAGTCTGGGATCGCTTGATTATCGAGCACCATCCAGGTCGTGTTGCGCTCTGGCTTGTCGCCGATCTTGAGGGCCAAGCCACTGGCCAATTTCACCCAGTCACCCTCCTTGAGTTCGACATTCTTGCCAGCCACAGTCAGGCTCTGCACGCCGTCCCGCGTGTCGTAGGCGACCGCCGCGTGGCCCCAGCGATCGAAACCGATCCTCACCTCCTCGATGTAGGCAGCCAGTAACGCCAGCGCCGTGAGAGCCGCCGACCCGATCGCAAAGCCCTTGCCAGTCGCGGCCGTTGTATTGCCGAGGGCGTCGAGGGCGTCGGTCCGCTCGCGGACGATCGCCGGCAGGCCGGCCATCTGGGCATTGCCTCCGGCGTTGTCGGCGATTGGTCCGTAGGCGTCAGTCGCCAGCGTAATGCCCAGCGTGGAGAGCATGCCGACGGCGGCGATGCCCACGCCGTAGAGACCCAGCGCAAAGACGCTCGGGTCTTTGAAGCTAAAGCCGTTCGCGAAACCGAAGGCCAGGAGCGTGGCAACGCCCGTAATGAGGACCGGAGCCCACGTGCTGAGCATGCCCTCAGCGATGCCGCCGATGATGATCGTGGCGGGGCCCGTGAGAGCCTGATCGGCGAGTTCCTGAGTCGGTTTATATTCGTTGCTGGTCGAGTATTCAGTCCACTTGCCAATCAGCCAGCCAGCGACGAGGCCGACGACCACCGCCATGGCGATGCCCAGGTGCTTCACCCCGCCCATCATCAGAAACGTCACCACAAACGACGCCCCCACGATTGCGGCGGTCGAGAAATTGATCCCCTTGGCGAGGGCCGCCAAGAGCGATTTCTGCGAGGAATCATCCCCCGTTCGGACCTGGAAAATACCCCAGATAGAGAGGAGCGTGCCGACCGAGGCGATCGCCATCGGCAGGAAGATCGCAGCCATCTGCATCGCGTAGTTGTCCGGAAAGGCGGCCACGCCGAGCGCCGCGGTGGCGAGAATGCTGCCGCAGTAGCTTTCGTAGAGATCCGCACCCATGCCGGCCACGTCACCGACGTTGTCACCGACATTATCCGCGATGGTGGCGGGGTTGCGGGCGTCGTCCTCGGGAATGCCCGCTTCCACCTTGCCGACGAGGTCAGCGCCGACGTCGGCCGCCTTCGTAAAGATGCCACCGCCCACGCGGGCAAAGAGCGCCTGCGTGCTCGCGCCCATGCCGAAGCAGAGCATCGTGACGGTGATCTCCTGCAGCGACAGCGGCTTGCCAAACAGCGGCACGAGCCAGTAGAGAATGAAGAACCAAAGCATGATGTCGAGGAGTCCCAGGCCCACGACTGTCAGCCCCATCACGGCACCAGAGCGGAAGGCCACTTGAAGGCCGTCGTTGAGCGACCGCTCCGCTGCAGCGGCGGTGCGATTGCTGGCGAGGGTCGCCGTCTTCATGCCGCACCAGCCGGCAAGTCCCGAAAAGAAACCCCCGGAGAGAAAGGCTAGCGGCACCCAGCCGCTCTGCACGCCCAGGCCAAAGGCCATCCAGAGCAGCAGCAGGCAGACTGCGCCAAACACCCAGTAGAGGACCTTTCGCTGCTGCTTGAGGTAGGCATCCGCGCCCGTCTGAACGTAGCCGGCGATCCGCACCATGTCGGGCGTGCCCACCGGTTGGCTCTCCATCCACTGGAAAAACTGCCAAGCCTGATACAGCGCCAGCGACGACCCAACCACGCCCACCAGCCACCAGAACCCGTAGATTAGATTCGTCCAGCCGGTCGGCCCGATAGCTGGGTCTGCCGAGGCGTTCCCGCCGCAACCGGCGAGGGGCAGTAGGATTGCGGCCAGAGCGACGCACGTGGCAAGACAAGGGGGGGCACGTTTCACGATTGAATGGGCTCCAGGATAGGAAAAAGCGGTTTCGGACAGAGACCGTGGATCGACGGCGGCGCAGGTGGTGAGACCCGCTGCGGCAGCGAGATTGAACCCTGCAACCGGTCAGGTGTCAAACTGCCCGCATCAGACGGGAGCCCGGCCAATCGACTGGTAGGCAAAGCCGCGGTCCCGCATCTCCCGCGGCGAATAGAGATTCCGGCCGTCAAAGACCGCGGGCGACCGCATCCGGCGGGCCATCTCGCCGAAGTCCGGATGCCGGAAGGTCCCCCACTCGGTAACGATCGCCAGGCAGTCGGCGTTGTCGAGAGCCTCCATCGCGCTGGCGGCGTAGGTCAGGCGGTCGCCGTAGATGGCCCGCACGTTGTCCAGCGCCGCAGGGTCGTAAACGGCCACCTCCGCACCGCCGGCGAGCAATTGTTCGATCAGTTCTATCGCAGGGGCATCCCGGATGTCGTCCGTCTTGGGCTTGAAGGCCAGCCCCCAGACGGCGATCCGCCGACCGGCCAACTGACCGGCAAAGTGGGCGGCGATCTTGGCACCCAACACCTGCTTCTGGGCGAGGTTTGTGTCGTGGACGGCAGAGAGGATCCGCGGCGTCATTCCCTTGTCGCGGGCCATCGAGGCGAGCGCCTGAACGTCTTTAGGAAAGCAGCTACCGCCGTAGCCCACGCCCGGAAAGAGAAACGCGAATCCGATCCGGCTGTCGTGGCCGATACCGCGACGAACGTCATCGATGTCGGCCTCTATCCGCTCGCAGAGGTTGGCCACTTCGTTAATGAAGCTGATCTTTGTCGAGAGCAGCGCGTTGGCCACATACTTCGTCATCTCTGAGCTTTCGGGTGACATGACGAGAAACGGATGCTCCGTCCGCAGAAACGGTTGGTAGAGACGCTTCAGAATATCACCCACTTCGGCCGAACGCACACCCACGACCACACGGTCGGGCTTCTGGAAGTCGTCGATGGCGGCGCCCTCTTTCAAAAACTCAGGGTTACTCGCCACGCGGCAGCTCCTGCCGAGGCGCGCTTTGAGCCGCGACTCGATCTTTTCGCAAGTGCCGACCGGCACCGTGCTCTTCGTGACCACGACGGCCTGCGGATCGAGGTGTTCTGCGATTGTGTCGACCACCCTCCAGAGTGCCGACAGATCGGCGGAACCGTCCGCCGACGGCGGCGTACCGACGGCGAGGAAGACGACCTCTGCTGAGGAGATCGCCGCTGCGGTGTCTGTCGTAAAGAGCAGCCGCTTTGACTTCGCATTACTGAGCACAAGCTCCTCAAGGCCGGGCTCGTAGATTGGGATCTCCCCGCGGTTGAGCCGAGCGATCTTGTCAGCGTTGATGTCGAGACAGGTCACCGTATTGCCGCTGTCGGCAAAACAGGTGCCGGTGACAAGCCCCACGTAACCGGTGCCGACAACTGCGATTCGCATACAAATGGGTCCTGAGCGAAGAAGGAAAATGACCGGGAACGACGAAGCAGCATCATTCCTGAAACTTTAGCTTCGAAAACCCCACTCTGCCAGACTCTCTCGCCATCCAACTACGCCACGGGCGGTTCGCCCGCGGCGGGCTCGGCGGTGTCTTCGACCTCGCCTGGCGGCACCGGCACGACCGCGGCCAGCGTGTCGGCCTCATCGAGCCGCATGATCCGCACCCCCTGCGTGTTGCGGCCAATCGGCTTGATCTCGCGGACGTTGACCCGCTGGATTTTACCGTGGGCTGTCATCATCAGCACCTGATCCTCGTCGCGCACTGCCACCACCGACACGACCTCGCCATTGCGCGCCGTGGTCTTGATGTCGCGAATCCCCTTGCCGCCACGGTTTTGCGTGCGGTAGCGCATGCCACTCGACTCGCCTTCACCCTCCGCCTCATCGGCGGCTGGTTCAGCAGTCTCAGGTTCAGTGACCTCGCCATCCTCGCTCGGCGCCGGTCCAGACAGCGGCGTGCCGACACCGAAGGGGGTTCGCTTGCCATACCCGTTTTCGCAAACGGTCAGCAGCGTAGCGTCGGGGTCGGCCACCACCATGCCCACGAGGCGGTCCCCCGCACCGAGTTTGATGCCACGGACGCCACTGGTATCGCGGCCCATCGGCCGGGCATCCGACTCGGGAAACCGGATCGCCATCCCCTTGGCGGTGGCGAGTACCAGTTCGTCACCCGGCTTCGTGATCACGGCGTCGACCAATTCATCCCCCTCGCGGAGCTTGACGGCGATCAGCCCCTTTGTGCGACGACGACGGTATTCCTCGAGCGCAGTCTTCTTCACGACGCCGCTGCGTGTGGCCAGCATGAGATACTGATTCGGATCCTCGAAGCCCGACACAGCCCGGCATTCGGCCACCTTCTCGCTGGCCTCAAATTCGAGCAGGTTGACAAGCGCCCGGCCCTTGGCGTCGCGGGCCAGTTCCGGCAGTTCGAAGACGCGAAGCGAAAACACTTTGCCCATGGTGGTGAAGACGAGCAGCCAGTCGTGCGTGCTCGCCACGAAGAGATGCTCGATCGGATCCTCATCGTCGCTCCGGGCCCCGGTGAGCCCCCTACCGCCGCGCCGCTGCGCCCGATAGACATCGGCAGGCGTCCGCTTCACGTAGCCAGCCCGGCTGATCGTAACCACCATCGTCGCCTCAGTGATCAGCTCCGCCATGTCGCGAATATCACCCGCCTCACCACTAATCTCCGTGCGTCGTTCGTCGGCATGCTTGCTTTCGAGCTCGACAAGATCGGCCCGAATGAGGGCCTTGATATTGGCCTCGCTCGACAGGATCCGGCGAAACTCACCGATCTTACCGAGCAGTTCGCGATGCTCTCCGCCGAGCTTCTCCTGCTCAAGGTTCACGAGTTGGCCAAGCGTGAGCCGCAGGATGGCGTCGGACTGCACCGGCGAAAGGCCGTAGGTCTCCGCCGCTCCGCGTTCCTCCTGCATGACGGCAAAGCCTTCAGCGCCGAGGGCCCGCTCCAAAAGCGCCGCCGGCGCCTGGATCTGCACGAGCCGCTCCTTCGCCTCAGCCTGCGATTTCGAACTCCGGATGATCCGGATCACCTCGTCGATATTCGCCAGCGCCACGAGCAGGCCCTCGACCGTGTGCTTGCGGTTGCGGGCCCGGGCGAGGAGGTGCTGGGTACGGCGGCGGATCACCGCGGTGCGGTGCCGGAGGAATTCCTCCAGCATGTTTTTGAGTGAGAGAATCCGCGGCTTCCCGTCGACGAGCGCGAGGAAAATGAGCGAGAACGAGGTCTGCAACGAGGAGAACTGGTAGAGCTGATTGAGCACGACATCCGGGTCAGCATCGCGCTTCAACTCCAGAATGAGCCGCACCGGTTCGTGCAGGTCGCTCTCGTTGCGGATCGCAGAGATGCCCTTGATGCGGTCTTCATTGACCAGTTCGGCGATTTTCTCCTCAATGGCGTCGCGGGTCTGTTGGTAGGGAATCTCCGTGACGACGATCCGGTTACGGTTCTTGCCGAACTCTTCGACATGGGCCCGGGCACGGAGCGTGATCGTGCTGCGGCCGGTGAGATACCCACGGGCGAGCGACTCGCGGCCCATCACGATTCCGCCGGTGGGGAAATCGGGGCCCGGCACGATCTGGAGCAGTTCGGCCATTGAGGTGCCCGGCGCATCGATCAACTGCACGAGCGCCCGACAGACCTCGCCGAGGTTGTGCGGGGGAATGCTCGTCGCCATGCCGACGGCAATGCCGCCAGCGCCATTGACCACGAGATTAGGGAACCGGCTCGGCAGCACCACCGGCTCGGTGTTGCGCTCGTCGTAGGTCGGCACAAAGTCGACCGTGTCGAGCCCGATGTCGTCGAGCATCATCGCTGCGATCGGTGAGAGCCGGGCCTCGGTATATCGCATGGCAGCGGCGGGTAGGCCGGCGATCGAGCCAAAGTTGCCCTGCTTGTCGACCAGCACATGCCGCATGTTCCATTCCTGGGCCATACGGACAAGCGTCGGATAGATCACGCTCTCGCCGTGGGGATGGTAGTTGCCACTGGTATCGCCGGAGATTTTTGCACACTTCACCCGAGAGGCGCCAGGCGAGAGATTGAGGTCGTTCATCGCGACTAAGATGCGCCGCTGCGACGGTTTGAGCCCATCGCGAACGTCGGGCAAGGCCCGCGACACGATCACACTCATGGCGTAGGTGAGGTAGCTGTCTTTCAGCTCTTGTTCGATCGGCTGCTCAATCAGCCGGCCGCCGGCGTTGTCTCGGAGCACACCCAGCGCATCCCGCTGATCACCATGGACCGAATGGGCCGCCGGCTGGCCGGCCTGCGGCGGTCCCCCCC
>Ga0194043_1001538_pt1 | contig 12946 bp, 10 predicted proteins | sample JunL4415m_MetaG_FD_161274 | JGI IMG/M metagenome (GOLD analysis project Ga0194043, IMG submission 161274) | Anoxic zone freshwater microbial communities from boreal shield lake in IISD Experimental Lakes Area, Ontario, Canada - Jun2016-L442-15m | ecosystem: Environmental > Aquatic > Freshwater >...
CAAATGACGGATCAGGCGGAATGCACTGCACCATGAAGGGCTCCCCCGTGTAAAGCGACTCAGATCAGTCAGCATGCCACGCGGCGAGCCCTCATTAGGCGACGTAGAGGTCGTTTCCGGCCTTCACAACCGTGTACTTCTGCAGCGGCCCCTGCCCCGGTCCACCGGTGCATTCACCGGTGTCTTCCGAGAATGTAGCCCCATGGCACGGGCATGCAAATTGGCTCTGGCCGCCGTCGAAGTCAACCGTGCACCCCTGATGGGTGCAAATGCGACTCCACGCCAAGTACGTACCGGCCTTCGGCTGCACCATGAAGGCAGGCGAGCCATCGGGAGCATCGAAGGCGAAGGCGGTACCAACCGTAACCTGTGCGGTGGTCGCGACCTTGGTTCCTGAGGGCTTGTCGGTAGGCGTTGAGCTCGCACTTGCGCTCGCACTTGCCGACGGGGATACCGACGCCGATGAGGATGCCGACGTTGACGGAGTCGGCGTCGCTTTTGCGGCAGAGGTACTTGACGACGAACCACCGAACGAGCGAGCAATGACACCCACCGCAACGGCGATCAAGCCAGCACCCACCGCTACACCACCGGTGCGCAGCAACACGCGGCGATCAACTTCGGCCAGTTTCGCGGGCGCAATTTGCTCGACGGGGCGATTCGGAAGGTTTGACGTGCGCACCACCGCTGCCCTGATGCTGGAAGCCAGCGACCAGACTCCTCCATCGCCGGCGAGCACCAAGGGAATGAACGCGAACATAAACACGATGTCTGGGCCGAAGAAGTAAGGCGTTGTCCCCCAACTCACGGTGAGGAAGAACGAGAACGACAGCAGGAATCCACCGACTGCTCCGAGCCGCACCCAGATGCCGAGCAGGAGACTGACACCGACGGCCACCTCTCCCAAAGAGATGAGCCACCCAAACAATGCGGCATGCTCGTAAATGTGCGGCAGTAGCGCCGACAGGGGGCTGCTCTTCATCGCATGCAGCATCTGCGCCTGCATGCTGGCGGGGTTCGACGCATCGAGGAACGTACGGTCGCTGATCTTCAGAAAGCCCGCGTACACCATGGTGAAACCCAGAAAGAGGCGCAATGGAAGCAGCGCCCATCCCGAGATACTGAAGCGATCACGCCACGCAGCAACTGAAGCGGAAAACGGCATGCACTCAGAATGTCAGTAACGCAGTCGTTCGACGTAGTTGAACCGAACTCCCAGCGACTTCCTTACCGGGTTCGAACGTTCAGCCCTTGCGGCCGATGATCAGATCAGCGATCAGCCCCGTCCAGCCGGTCTGGTGCGATGCTCCCAAGCCTGCGCCGGTGTCTGCGTCGAAGTACTCGAAGAACATCACGTCACCTTGCCAACGAGGATCATCGGCGAACTTCTGATCGCGTCCGTAGTACGGCCGGTAGCCGTTCTCGTCGGGGATGAACAGGGCAAGCAGGCGCCTGCGTAGTTCGTCGGCGACCTCTTGCAGATTCATCATGACGCCCGAACCAGTCGGACACTCAACGGTAAAGTCAGCACCGAAGTAGAGGAAGTAGCGCTCCAACACTTCGATGAACAAGTGATTGATCGGGAACCACACCGGTCCGCGCCAGTTGGAGTTACCGCCATAGATCGGGCTCTGCGATTCGGCAGGTTCGTAATCGATGCGGAACTCGTGGCCGTTGACATTGACCGAGAAGGGATTGTCCTGGTGCCGCTTCGACAGCGAGCGAATGCCGTAGTCAGACAGCATCGATTCTTCACTGAGCGCTTCGGCCAACACCCGCTTGAGCCGCTCGGGGTCAACAATCGACAGCAGCATGCGCCCACCCTGCAGGGGTGAGCCGCCCACCATCGAGACGAACCCCGCCTTGCTCGGATCCTCCGATACGCGACGACGGTGCAAGAACAGTTCCCAGCGACGTTGCAGACGCTCGGCGTTGAGGTCACCCGCGCGCCCCCCCGTCAGTGAGGCTGCCGCCATGATCGGCATGAGTCCGACCAACGACTTCACCCGCAGAGGAACTCGCTCGCCGTCGGGACGAATAAGTTGGTCGTAGAAGAATCCATCCGCCGGATCCCACATGCCCGTTGCCGTGACGCCGTCGGTGATGTCGACGAAGTGCTCGAGGAACTTGGTCGACATCGACTGGTACACCTTGTTCGTGGCCGACAGTCGCAGCGAGATGCGCAGCATCATCAGGCAGTAGAAGGCCATCCATGCGGTTCCGTCGGCCTGGTCAACTTGGTAACCCTCAGGAACATGTGATCGATCGATCGGACCGATGTTGTCGAGTCCGAGGAATCCGCCCTGGAAGACGTTGTTGTCCTCGGCATCAACTCGGTTCACCCACCAGGTGAAATTCATCAGTAACTTGTGGAAGATGCGCTCGAGGAAGTCGTAGTCAGTGCCACCAGAGATCTCGAAGACACGCAACGCGGCCCACGCATGCACCGGGGGGTTACGGTCGTCGAACGACCACTCGTAAGCAGGAATCGCGCCGTTCGGGTGCATGTACCACTCGCGCAGCATCAGCATCAATTGGTACTTCGACCACTCGGGATCAATGTGCGCGAAGACCACGGTGTGGAACGCGAGGTCCCAGGCCGCGAACCACGGGTATTCCCACGGGTCGGGCATCGAGATGACGTCATAGGCATCGAGGTGGGTCCACTTGCTATTGCGAACCGTGTCATGACCCGGAGGCGGCGGCATTTCACCCTCGTCACCCTCAAGCCAACGGTCAACGTCGTATCGGTAGAACTGCTTGCCCCACACCATTCCGGCGAAGGCTTGCTGCATGACATGAACCGCGGCGGGAGGAGTATCGACAGGCGCCAGCGATGCGTAGAACTCATTGGCCTCACGCTCACGGGTGGCCATCAGTTCGTCAAAATCGGTGTTCTGCCAGCCCGGGTGCGTCGTATCGCCTTCACTCGGTGACCACAGGCGCAACCGGAGCTCCACCGTTTCGCCAGGCTCAACCGTGACTTTGTACCACCAGGCCGCCTTCGTTCCCTGCTTCATCGGGTTCACTGTCGCGGCACCGTGAATGATGTGGTTGTTGATTCCGTCCTTGGGGTACTGCGAACTCGACTCGCTGGTGTGTCCCCAAATGGCTTGATCATTGGTGGCGTTGTCACAGAAGAGGGCCTGCGGGGCAACGCCGTCGGGGCCGGGGGCCGCTGCGAAGTCATACACTCCGAGGCGCCAGTGCTCGGCACGAATAACACCGTTCGCATCCATCAGGACGGGCGGCTTGTCTTCCTGAAGTCCACCCCAACTCCACGTGTTGCGATACCACGCCTGCGGCATGACGTGCAGAGTCTCAGTATCGGGACCGGCGTTGGTGATGCGAATCCGCATGGAGATATCGGTGGGCTCGGCCTTGGCGTAGTCGACGTCGACTACCCAGTAGCGGTCTTCCTCAAAGATGCCGGTGTCGAGCAATTCGTATTCGGGATCAAGCCGGCCGCGCGATGCATTGACCCTACGGAGATCCTCGTAGGGAAACTCGCCTTGCGGGTAGTGGTAACGCCAGCTCAGCCACGAGTGCGACGGCGTGGCACCGCGGTACCACCAGTACTCCTTGACGTCCTCGCCGTGGTTGCCCTCGGGCCCGGTGAGGCCAAAGAGCCGTTCCTTGACGTGCGGGTCGCGACCATTCCAGAGTGCAAGGCCAACGCAGAGGTCTTGCCAGATATTCGACAGTCCTGCCAGACCATCTTCGTTCCAGCGGTACGCCCGTGCGTTCGAGTGGTCATAGGGGAACGACCCCCAGGCGTCACCGTCAGCGGAATAGTCCTCGCGGACCGTGCCCCACGCACGCTCGGACAGATACGGACCCCACGTGTACCAGGGCCCTGCCTCTGCCGGTCCGTGCAACAACCGACCCGGGTTCTCCATGCGTTCGCTCTCACTCATGGCGTGATCATGCCACTAGCAGGGCTGCCATGGTGAGTGAGGCTAACTACGGGGACTCACGGCCTACCAGTAGACGTAGACCGGAGTACCTGTCGGCGCATGGTCGTATAGGTAGCGAAGGCCCTCCCAGTCGCGGATATTGATACATCCGTGTGAGTTGCCCCAGTACCCATCGCGCGCGAAGTACCACGAATGGTGAATCGCCTGGCCGCCGTTGAAGAACATCGACCACGCCATCGGAGTTCCGAATCCGCTCGACACATGGCAGTTCGCCATCAGCGACCCGTAGTCGTTGGGGTTGGCTCCGCTAGAACAGCCATCCTTGTAATCAATCGAGAACATTCCCTCGCCGGTGGCCAAGCCGCCGCCTTCAGGACCGAACCTGGCATCAAGGTAGCGCGTGACCTTGCCCTTTTCGAGGAATCGCAACACTCGCTGGGTCTTGGAGATGCAGATCATGGTGCCGCGGCATTGTGACGGAAGGGCCGCACCCTTGACCGTGATGCGCTTGAGCAACGACCACGTTGAGACGCTGACTTCTCCAGTCTCGTTGTAGAGGAACTTCTCTTGCAGGTGCTTGACCTGCTTGCGAGTAGCCGAGTCGAAGACACCGGTGATCGGCGTAGGCAGGCCTGCCCACGTAAGTCTCTTCTGAAGTTCAACGATCGTCGCGCCACGCATTCCCTGCGTGAACGGGGGCTTGATGGTGAACGGCTGCAGCATAGGAGTCTGAGATGAGTACGGCGAGAGTCCGATGATGTTGCGCGCACGGAGTCGGAAACGGTAACCGCGCTCGGCGCTGAGATTGCGTACCTGAATGCCGTTGGCAGTGGTGGTACTTGCGCACACGTCGGTCGACGTGCGCGTGCACGCAGGCACGCGGCTCGTGTCGGTACCGATGTACACATACACGTTCATGATCGGCCGACCGTTCGCAGCACCACCGCGGAACCGGAGGTTGACCAGCCGATCACCCACAGTTCCGGTGACGTGGTTCGGAGCGGCGGGAACGGTGGCAGGAACCGCAGTGAGCGTGGCCGATTTCGACGACGTCGCGACACCGCCGGCCTGGTAGTCCAGGCCGGATACGAGAGCAACCACGTAATACGAATACGACGTTCCGTTAGTGAGGCCGCTGTCGTTGAAGTACAGGCGCTGAGTCGAGTTGACGATCTTCACTCCACCGCGGTAAATCGCGTAACTCGTCGCGCCAGCCACGGAGTTCCAAGAAAGACGAACCGCACCGCTTGCGGGGTACGTGGCCGCAAGGCCCGTGGGTGCCGCGGGCGCCGTCGATTTCACACCGGGAGTGGATTGGTCGGAAGTCGCAGCGGGCGTGGGGCCGTCGTACGCCATGACCGACGCGATCACGCTGACGCTGGGGTCGACCTTAAACACAGCGGGCGACGAGGTGAGGCCGGTCTTTGTCAGGATTGCAGTAGCCGGAGTGCCCGCGAGGAAGAGTTGAACGGTGTACGTGCGATCTGGAGCGCTCCCGTACGGACCTGAAGGACTCGTATCCCAGCCCACCGTCACCTTGGCCACTCCGGGAGTGACAGTCGGTGCCGCAACGGGAGTCGGAATTGCCGAGGCCGTTCCAATCGCGACCGTTGACGCAATGACAACAGTGGCTACTGCCAAACTCAGGCGTCGGACAATGGTGACCATGGCCGGATCGTGCCTCTCACTACGGGGAAGTTTCACCTTCAACAATACGTCACCACTTTGCGGATTCCTGCATCCAGCGGCCCGACATGAGCGCGGAATTACGCCTCCCGAACAAACGCCGACACAATGGTGCGGTGAGCGAGACCGCGCAGCCGAACCTCGTCGAGCGGTCACCAGAGCGATCGCCACTCCTCACCACGTCGGTCGATGCGGCCGCAGAAGCCCTGCTAGGCGGCGCAGTAGTGGCCTTTCCGACCGAAACGGTTTACGGTCTCGGTGCCTGCACCACGATCGAGTCGGCGCTCGGCCGCGTTTTCCAGATCAAGGGCCGACCACGCTCACATCCGTTAATCGTGCACCTCGGATCTGTCACCCAGCTGGACCAATGGGTTTCGCACTTTCCGGCCTGGGCGGCCACCCTTGCCGAACAACTGTGGCCCGGACCGCTCACCCTGGTGCTCCCGCGATCAGCCCACGTCAGTGATTCGGTGACGGGCGGACAAGACACAGTAGGACTGCGCGTTCCTGATCACCCCGTAGCGTTGGCACTGCTCACGGCAGTGGGAACCGGTGTCGCAGCACCGAGTGCTAATCGCTTTGGAAGCGTCTCGGCAACCTCGGCCGCACACGTCGTCAGCGAACTCGGTCGCTACCTCGATTCGGCGCATGACCTCGTACTCGACGGCGGAACCTGCCCTGTCGGTGTCGAGTCGACCATCGTGCTGGCAACCGGTGAACAGCCTCGCCTGTTGCGCCCCGGTGCCATTTCCGAACTCGACATCACCACCATCACCGGCCTGCGCGTGCTACCCGCTGACGGAAGTGTGCGCGCGCCGGGCACCTTGGCCGCGCACTACTCCCCGCATGCATCTGTCGTGATCGCGCAAGCCGACTCGGTTGATCGCTGGAAGGGCGACTCGACATCCGGACTCATCGCTGAAGCGGGTGTGCCCACGCCTCAGGGCGTCCACCGACTCGCGCAACCAACCGGCCTGACCGAATACGCCTATGCCCTCTATGCCGCACTTCGATCGGCCGACGATCTCGGGCTTCGCACCGTCGTAGCCGTTGCACCTGAGGGCAGCGATGGTCTCGCGGTTGCGATTCGCGATCGACTGCAACGCGCCGCCGCTGAGTGAACTAAGCGGTCTCGATTGCAGGAACGATCTTGTGCGCGAAATGCGGTGCCAAGAAAAATGCAAGCAACAACAGCGGGACGAGCAGCGCAAAGGCCAGCCGCAGTGATGACACTTCCGCCACGATGCCAATCAGCGGCGCACCGAGAACGAACCCGACGTAGTTGAACACGTTGACCCGCGCTACGGCCACACCCGTACCACCCGGGTCATGTGATCCGGCAGCGGCGAACGCCAACGGAATGACGGGGGCCACGCCGATTCCCAGTAGCGCGAATCCGATGAGACCCACCGCTGGCGTTGGTGCGAGCGCAACGATCAGCACGGCGACCACTCCGATGAGTGCGCCAGCACGCACAAGGGGAACGGGACCACGCAGCATCACGCCGCGGTCAACCAACACGCGTGCCACGAGAGTTGTCAGAGCGTAGAGCAAGTACGCCAACGCAGCGACCGACTCCGCGGACCCCAACCCATCGGTGAGGTACACAGCACTCCAGTTCGAAGCCGCAGAGTCGGCGATGTACACACACGTCAGTGCGATTCCGATCAACACGATGGGGCGCCACGGAATGTGAACGCGGCCAGGGGCCGGATGGTCAGGTGACGCCTCGTCGACGGTGCCGTCCACTTCGACCAGGCCGCGCAACAGAAACGGGCCCGCAATCAATTGCACGGGAATGAGCACCACAGCGATCAGCAGAAAGAACAGGCCGAGCGACAGAGTGGAATCAGCCGACAACGCCGCGAGTCCTGCGCCCGCGATTCCCGCAAGACTGAACACCGCGTAGAACGACGCAATAATGCTGCGGTGATAGCGCGCCTCCACAGCAATGCCGTGCGCATTCATCACCGCGTCAACCGATCCGAGCCCAAGCCCTAACACCACTAAGACCGCGACCAGTACAGGAAGCGACTGGCTGAACCCCACCGCGACGAGCGCAAGCGGTACCACCGGTCCCATGACGCGTAAGACCGGAGCTGCACCTATCCGCGACGCGGCCGAACCGGCCAGCACACTTCCGATGCCAGCGACGATGGGCACCACCGCGAGCAGCAGGGCGAGAGAGGCGTCATCGAGGCCGAACCGATCCTTGAGCGCCGGAATGCGGGTGACGAGCGCTGCGAAGCAGACTCCTTGACCCGCGTACGCAACGGCGCCGGCCAGACGCGCACGTCGATCAGAGGTCGTAGGCGACTCAGCATCGGGGGATTCCATACGCCCACTCTGCCGCGTGAACCGCAATCAACGCGCACTATTCGCGATGTCGCTCTGGGCAGGTATCAGGTATCGAGCGAGGCGAACGCCTCAGTGGCCGCTCGCGCGCGAATGCGCTCGACGTATTTCTGCGTCTCGGGGAAGGGCGGAATGCCACCGTACTTGCGCACCTTGCTGGGGCCCGCGTTGTAGGCCGCGAGCGCATTGTTGATGGGGTCGCCCGGAACCTTGCTGGTTTCGTCGAATAATCCGCACATGAACTTGGCTGCCGACGGAATCGCATCTGCAGGGTCGAAGACGTCAGCGGTTCCATCACCGTTCGCGTCGTACCCGTAGTCCTTCCACGTTTGCGGTATGAACTGGGCGATGCCTTCAGCGCCGGCGCCACTGACTGCCTTGGGGTCCCAGCCGCTTTCGGTAGCGATCTGAGCCGCGAGAATCGAGGCCGGTAACTGCGGGCAGAGCTTGGCAGATTTGAGGATCAATGCCTTGTATTCCTTCGGCATCGACTCGCTCGGGCGGGCAACGGTTTGCACGGCCATACGCATACCCAGCACAGCAACGCCCGCGATGAGGAGCAGTGCCCCCAGCACGAGCAGCCAGCGCAGTGACCGTTTCATTGACTTCATGGTGTCATGTCCGCCAGACGCCGCAGTCCCCCGACGGCCACCTCGTGAGCGGCCATCGGGGGACGATGAGTGCGACGCGTCAGCCCTTCTGGGAACCGAGCGTAAGCGTGACTTCCTGAGTGTCTCCGTCGCGCTCGATGCTGAGTTTCACCGAGTCGCCCGGCTTGTGGTCGCGAACTGCCACCACGAGGTCGGTGTTGCTGCTAACCGTGCGACCGTCAACCTTGACGATCACGTCGCCGGACTTCAGGCCCGCGGCCTCGGCAGGACCGCCAGCGGTGATTTCACTGATGGTGGCCTTGTCGGCGCCCATGTTGAGCTTGACGCCCATGATCGGTGTGGTCGAGGTTCCGGACGAGATCAGTTCGTTGGCGAGGCGAATCGCGGTGTCGATCGGAATCGCGAAGCCCAAGCCGATCGAACCACTTTGACCGCCCGAGGAGGATCCGAGCGAGGCGATTGCTGAGTTGATACCAATGACCTCGCCGGCACCGTTGACCAGCGGACCGCCCGAGTTTCCGGGGTTGATCGGAGCGTCAGTCTGAATGGCGTTGATGTACGACGTGCCTTCACCTTCGCCACCGGCGGTCACAGGGCGGTTCAGCGCGCTGATGATGCCGGCCGTGACGGTGCCCTCAAGTCCGAGCGGCGAACCGATCGCAATGGCCGTGTCTCCGACCTTCACCAAATTCGAGTCGCCGACCTTGACCGCCGGGAGGCCGGTCTTCTCGACCTTGATCACCGCAACGTCGTAGTCGGCGTTGGCGCCGATCAACTTGGCCGACGCGGTGCTGCCGTCTTGGAACTGGACCTTGAGCGTTCCACCGTCGCCACCGGCGGCAGCGACGTGGTTGTTAGTGAGGATGTAGCCGTCGTCCTTAATGATGAAGCCGGTACCGGTACCACCGCTGTTTCCGTTGCGGGCCTCAATCTTGACCACCGACGGGCTCACCGCCGCGGCAACAGCCGCGATCGAGCCATCGGCCGGGCGGGACATTCCAGCGTTGGTCGTGCCACCGGTCGTGATGATGGACGCCGACGTGGTGGCCGGTGCGTTGTGGTTGGCGACCGTGGCACCGGCGAAACCGCCGACACCTCCGACAAGCAGCGCTGCCAAGGCGGCTCCGGCGATAATTTTCCCACCCGAACTTCGTGAGCCACTCGGGGCAGAACCCACGGGGGTCACGGGCGGAGGAGCAGTGGGCGGCAGCGGGGGCGCAGAAAAATGCGTGTAGGGGCTCGCGGTGGGAGGCGGGGCGTCAAGCACACGGGTGGCGCTGTCGGGCCACGGTGCCACCGGCGGGCCTGCCGGAACAGGAAGTTCTGGCGGGAAGGGCATGTTCGTCATGTCAGGGTCTCCTAGCGGGTTCGGTTCAGGTTGTGCGTCGCGCTGCCCTTGTTCCCACTCGACCACGACTCAACCCCCCCGGACCATGTTCCGAACCGAACCCTGACATTCCTTGACGATGTGCTGACGTTGGCTACGAATCATTGCCGTGCGCGTCTCGCTGGGCGAGGAACTGCTCGACCTGGGCGGCGATGTCGTCTCCGCTGGGTAAATCGGTTTGGTCGAGCAAGGTCAGATCAGCCCCCCGAGTGGCAATCAACGCGTCGAATTGCGCTTCAAGCATGCTGACGGCTTCGCCGTTTTCGTCGCTGCCCTGCACCTGAGCGTTGATTTCGACGTCGTTGCGGCGGGCCGCCTCACGCAGGACGTCGAGAGGAAGGGCGAGCCCGGTCTGGGCAATGACGTTTTCGAGCAGCGCCACCGACGAGGACGGGTGCTCGGAGGCCGAGAGGTAATGAGGCACGTGCGCGACAAACCCCATCGACCGATGACCGGCCGCATCGAGGGTGATTTCGAGCAGTCCGGCTACGTGCCCGGGAACCTCGAGGTCGCCCACCCACGGTTGGCGACCGGCCAGAAGTACTGGATCAGCCGAGTGGACTGTGACTCCAATGGGTCGGGTGTGCGGCGCTGGCCAAGGAACCGCGTGCATTCCGAGTACCAAGTTGATGTCGAGTTCGGTGACGACCTCTTCAACGGCTGCCGAAAAACGCCGCCATCCGAAGTCGGGCTCGGGGCCGTGCATCAGCAGGAAGGGAGTGCCGGTTTGGTCGCGCAGCATGGAAATGACCAGATCGGGCATGTCGATCTGCCCGTAGTGATCGCCGAGGAAGGTCATGCGCGGTCGACGTGCCCGGTAGTCAAAGAGGGCATCGATGTCGAAGCGCACCACAACTTCACTCTCGAGTGTGGTGAGCAGGTGGTTGACAGCCAAGCCACCCGCCGCTCCGGCATCGAGGAAACCCGTGAGGTTGTGAATCAGCACGAGGCCCGGAGGAATGTCTTCGGAGTAGATCTCGTACAGGTCATCAGGTGGCTGCACGGTCATCCCTCCATTCCTGTGAGTTGCGTCCTGCGAGTCGCGTCGACTGATCTGGGTGCTTTCGTATCCATCGTGTCATCACAACGTCTCGACCGCACCCGTCCATTCCTCAGTCGACGGGTCGATCTGCCACCCAGTCGAGCAGAACGGCACACGTTTGCTCGGGTTCGTCGTGCAGCAGCCAATGAGTGGCGTCGTCGAAAAACATCAAATGGCCCTCATCGCAGAGGGGCAAACTGTCGGTAGCGAGTGAGGGATTCAGCGCGATGTCGTTGACTCCCCAGAGAATCAGGATGGGAAGGGTGACCCGACGCTCGTGCGGTCCGGAGGGCTGACTTCGGAACGCCGCGCGATACCAATTGAGCATCGCGGCCGCGGCACCCGGCTGTTCCCACGCGCGTTCGAGGTCGGCGATGTAGTCAGGGGTAAATGAGCCCGGATTGGCCGTGCGGGCCAACGCCTTAGCGAAGCCCCTTCCGGCGAGGCTGCCGAACACTCGCTCGGGCAACCACGGTATTTGGAAGCTGAGCATGTACCAGCTCTTCGCGAGTTGCTTCGGGTTACTTCGGAGTTGCTTGAGAAGTACGGCCGGGTGCGGCACGTTGACGACTGCCACGCGGGCGAGTCGGTCGGGATGCGCGATGGCAAGCCACCAGGTGACCGCCGCCCCCCAGTCGTGGCCGATGACGTGGGCGCGCTCGCGACCGAAGGCGTCGATGAGTCCGACAACGTCGTTCGCGAGGTTTTCGATGGCGTACGAGTGAATTCCTGCAGGCTTATCGCTGAGGTTGTAGCCGCGTTGATCGGGCGCTACGACGCGGTAACCGGCGGCTGCGAAGGCTTCGAGAGGGGCGAGCATCCCCTTCCAGAATTCGGGGAATCCGTGCAGCAAGATCACCAATTCGCCGTCATCGGGGCCAGCGACGGCCGCGTGAAGGCGGATGCCATTGGTCTCGATCATGCGAAATTCGATGGACACGGCTTCAGCATGTCATTCGGAGGGGTGACCGCCGGCGCTGGATCGTCGCTTACCATCGAAAGACGTCGTCGATTAATCGATAAGGGGAGCAACATGTCACGGGCTCGGTACACGGCAGCTTTCGCCGCGGCAGCAATCGCAATTCCGCTCACGGTCGCAGCAGGTGGTGTGGCCCACGCGGCCCCCGCGCCGGTCGTGAAGTCGTCGGTGTCGCCGCTCGGAACCTACACAGGTGTGCAACGACTCGGGTACACGTCCCCGAAGGGCCGCTCGGTGTCCGTCATCCAGATCAATCAGAACTACAACTCCTTCCAGTTTGTGCCCGGAACCTCAGGTCCGGGTGGCTACGACTCGGCCTACGACAAGCCGAGCAAGTACAACACCCGCATGACAGCAGCGTTCAACGGTGGCTTCCTCATGAGTTCGAATCCTGGCGGGTACGCGTTACGCGGCAGGGTCTACAACACCCTGCGCAATGGATACGGATCACTTGTCGTCGACAACACCGGAAGACTCAAAGTCGTCAAATGGAGCAGCGGAATGCACGCGTCGAGCTACCGCGTCGTTCGACAGAATCTGAAGTTGCTCGTTGATGGCCGCAAGAATATGGTCGGCGTCAACTACGGCACGGGTTGTGACGACTGGGGCGTCGTGGGGAATCTGAATGCACACTGCCCCGGTGAGCGCTCGGCCGTAGGAATCTCAGCCGATGGCACTTACGTCACATACGTTTATGGGTACCGAGTAATGCCCGACGATCTCGCAAAAGCTCTCATTCAGTTCGGAGCCGTGCGCGGCATGGTGCTCGAGATGAACTCGGCGTGGCCGCGTGCGTACACCTACTCGTCACCCGGTGGTTCGGCCAGCATTCTCAACGGGAATATGTCGCCAATCGACACTCCGTGTTCGGCCTATAAGTGTGGATACAAGCGCGACTTCATCGTCGCCAAGAACCGGTAACTCCTCGCCCTCCTGCTTCCCTCCCTCCCTCCTTTCTTCCCTCCTTTC
>Ga0194043_1001543_pt1 | contig 12911 bp, 14 predicted proteins | sample JunL4415m_MetaG_FD_161274 | JGI IMG/M metagenome (GOLD analysis project Ga0194043, IMG submission 161274) | Anoxic zone freshwater microbial communities from boreal shield lake in IISD Experimental Lakes Area, Ontario, Canada - Jun2016-L442-15m | ecosystem: Environmental > Aquatic > Freshwater >...
GAATAATATATTTATAATAGCAGGTATAATTTCTGTAATTTTTTTTATTGTTAAATTTATTGAAATGAGATTTGTAGATAAAGAAAGTAAACCTTTGAAATTTTTAATTCGTGATTCATTATTAGTTTATTTTAGTGTAATTGCAGGAAATTTTATAACGGAACAATTGAGTCCAGTAATACAAAATGGAGGTGAAGGTGGTGTAACAAATCCTGCTGTATTTACTGACAATCCTGGATTTTAGATAAGTAATTGAAATTTATCTTCCAGTCCAAACTTTAATAATAGGTTTTTGTAAAGTTTTTATATCAAAAGTTTTTATATCAAAAGTTTTTTTATATTCATCCCATGAATAACCCCATTTACAATATGTTGTTATTTCTCCTAATAATGATTTTATATTTATTAAATCAGGAAATTCTTTATAGAATATTGATCCAAATATTCTTTCCAAACAACAACGGTCTGTTCTATTTTTAACAACATGTAATAAATTAAATAAATTGTATTTTTGTTGTATTTTTGATAAAAAATTATGATTAATATAACTTTGAACGCCAAAACATCCAACCCTTTTTGAATTATTAAATGATAAAAATTGGTATTTATCTTCATCTAAAAGATTACTTTTGATAATATAATTATTTTTTAATATACCAATTAAATTTAAAGAATTCATTACATTTTCAGATTTAATTTCTGAAAAATGCCATAATGGTAAAACAGGTGCTTTAATTTTAGAAAATTGTATTCTTTTATGAATAAATACACTATCGTGAATAATAACAGCATTATCAAAAAAATGATGTTTATAAAAATAATAATATGGCAGTAATTCTCCTCTTCCAGGAAATTCTGATTGAATATATTCAACATTTTTGTATTCAAACTCTTTTTTTAAAAATTGCTGATTACTATTATCATCAATCACAACAATTTTGTATTTTTCTGGTGAGTAAAGGGTTCTAATGCATTTAATGCAATGATTCCAATATAAATTGGTCATTTCTGAATTTACATGTCTTGTAATAATAAAACCATAGGACATTTAATATTAATATTAAATATTATTTATTTTAATATTAATTTTATAATTTTACATTTTGGCTATTTGGATTTTTGGATTTTTGAATATTTTGGATATTTTGCATACTCAAAATAAATCTTTGTTTATTGAAGTAGGTAATGAATGGCCAAATAAAATCATATAAACTAATATCAAAGCAGCCAATAAAATACTACGGTTTTCAGCAACACTTTGTTTTTGTTTAAGTATAAAAAACATAAAAATGAATAATAAAATACCTATTATAACACAATGTAAAACCATCATTAATCCAGATTCCATATTATATTATACAATTATAAAAAATAAATTAATTGTATAAAGAATATAATATTATTTAATGAAGAATTGCTAAATTAGGCATTTCATCAATATTAATTATTTTTTCAAGATTATTTTTCGAGATATCTTTTTTTGATACTTGAAACATTTTAAATTCTGCTCGTTCTAATTGAGCTTGTGGTGTATGGTTATGTACACATCGCGCAATCATTTTATATAATTTAAAATCAGGATATCTCTCCACACCATTATTTTTATACAGAATATTCAATCCATTATCATCTAAACACCATTCATATACTAGCCTAACAACAGGTGTGCATTTACTTAAATCTTCTACTTCATCTAAATCATCAATGATATAATCAAAAATAGAACAAGCAAGCCGACAAATATCAAAACTATAATTCGGTTCTAAACGCGGTTTTTTATCATTAAAGTATGGTTCTGTATTATATTGTGTAGCTGCATCAGCATTAGGTTGAAAACTATCACTGCAAAATAATTTACCATTAAATTTATAAATACTTCTCCCAAAATCGATAATTTTAAAAATTTTTCCAAATGTTGGAACTTTATAATACTTTTTATTAAAACAATAGTAAATATATTTTTTATCAGTTTCAATATACATAACATTATTTGTATGTAAATCATTGTGAGTAAATGAAAAGCATTTTTGATATGTAATTAAAATCATTATAATTTGCATAAATGCAGACATCCATTCTTCTTGGGATAAATTATTATTTAAAATTAAATCATCAAAAGTATTCGTACAATACTCCATACAAATTACATTTACTGGAAATTTAGGTATGGTTGCTTCAATACTTTGTTCTTCAGAACAATCACTATTGTTACTACAACTATTGCTCTTTGTCGTACTATCGGTGTCGTCATCTGTTTTTTGATCACTTTGATTAATAACTGAATCATCATCATTTGCATTTTCATCTTCGTCATCGAGAGAAGTATGTGAAGTACGAGAAGAACATGTCGAATCTGTTTTAATAGTGGTGGTTTTATAATCTGAAGTGGTATTCAATTCAACAGAATTAATAATATCAACAAGTTCCATTGTATGTTCTCTCAAATTTTTCTCAGTTAATAGTGGGTTTGATTCTTCATCATTGTTAGGAGTAAATAAATCATCATATAAGTTTTCATTGATAGATTGAACTGAGAGAAGAGATTTATTGGAATGATTATGATCTATTTTAATAGGTGTTAATGCAGGTGTTTCATTTAATAAAAAACTATAATCTTCAATATCAAATGCTATATTTTTATTTTTATTAAAAAATTCTGATTGTATTAAATAATCTATATCATCAATTACATTAATTTTGAATTTATGTTTAATACCTATAAATGATCCATAGAAATCTACACCATTAATAAAGTTATAATTATGTATTAATTTACTCGATAAAAAAGAAAATAAAGAATCAACATAAGAAGAATTATTTTCATCAAGCAATTTAGGATGGACAGACGAAAGATTGTTATTCAATTTAGGTAATGTGTATAATGATTCATCATTAATATTGTATTTTCCAATCAAAAATTTAAAGGGATCAATTAAAGGTGCAAATTTTAAAAAAACTGGTTTTTCTAAAGTTTGATCTGTATCTAAATTTTTTAAAAAACAATTATATAAATTGTGCGGAGTATCAGTTATATGATCATCTTTTGTATAATCAATATTATGAATATAATATTTATTATTTAAATTAATAGAATTAAAATTATTAGGTGTTAATGAAAAAAATTTATTGTAGATTGGTATGTAATTTTGAATAGAATAAAAACATAATCTTTTTTTTTCTTGAAAACTTTTAAAAAGTTCAGAGTTTTTGCGTTTTTCATAATTCACAATTGGATTATTTGTTGTCATTAGCTAAATAATATATAAATTATATTAAATTTTAACTAATAATTATATTATTATCTATTTAGTAAAAAACATTTTCTAAATAAATCAAAAATTAAATCAAAAAATAAAATATTAATAAGTATGCGTATTTCTTTTTATTGTAATTATCTAATTAAATTATAATGACGCTAGAACTAAAAAAATTTGATATGAAAACAATTAGTTTCAAACCAAATGAATCAAAAGGTCCTGTGGTTGTTTTAATTGGTCGTCGTGATACTGGGAAATCTTTTCTTGTAAGAGATTTACTATTTTATCATCAAGATATTCCTATTGGAGTCGTTATTGCAGGCACAGAAGAAGGTAATGGGTTTTATGGTAAATTAGTTCCTAAATTATTCATTCATAATGAGTACAATACCGCCATTATTGAAAATATTTTAAAACGACAAAAATCTGTATTGAAACAAATCAAAAAAGAAATAGATACTTTTAAACGCAGCACAATTGATCCAAGAGCATTTGTTATTTTAGACGATTGTCTTTATGATGCTACTTGGGCTCGAGATAAAATGATGAAACTTCTTTTCATGAATGGTCGTCACTGGAAGATCATGTTAATCATCACAATGCAATATCCTTTAGGCATTCCGCCCACACTGAGAACCAATATAGATTATGTTTTTATTTTGAGAGAACCATATATTGCAAATCGCAAGAGAATTTATGAAAATTACGCAGGAATGTTTCCAACATTTGAGTCTTTTTGTCAAGTAATGGATCAATGTACAGAAAATTACGAGTGTTTAGTCATAAATAATAATGCAAAATCAAATAAATTGCATGAACAGGTATTCTGGTATAAGGCAGACTCGCATAATGACTTTAAATTAGGATCAAAAGAATTCTGGGAGCTTAGTAAAGATATAAATTCAGACGAAGAAGATGAAAAATATGATCCAAATAATGCCAAGAAACGAGGACAAGGACCAAAAATTAGTGTGAAAAAGACCAAATGGTAATTAAATAATTAAACACAATTAGAAGAATTTGAATTATGCCAGTGATGTATTTTTGCATATGTTTCTCTCAAATATTTATTATTGGAAAATGTATGTGGTTTAAAACAATCTGTTTCATAACCACACAGAATGTTTTCTAGTTTTATTTGAGGAATGAATTGTTTTACAACATTATAAAAATTATGCCGAGAGAAATCCCTAATCCATGGATCATTTAATTTTTTCCAATCACAAGCTGCAACTGGATTATTAGTTAATACAAAAACTTCGACATTCTTTTCATGTAAAAAACGAAACATATTTTGCAATCCTTCTAATCGTAATTTTGTTCCAGCATAATAAAGTGCTATTTCTTGATATGTTATTCCATCTTTAAACATTTCTAAAGTAGCACTTTTTGTATGAGGCAAAATAAGTCCTTCAATAACAGAAAGTGTACCATCCCAATCAAAGATAACTATTTTGTTTTTTGGTTCTGGTGTTAATACCCATTTAGATAAATTAACCGCATCATTTCTTGAAAACCCAATAGTTGTCCCTATTTCTTTATTATTTATAGCTGATAAGTATTGTGCAAATTTATTTTCAGGATAATATTTTAAAAATTGTTTTGTATAATAAGAGGAGATTGTCTTTCCTTTCATTATTTCTTTATTTGGATTATTGGAAACTAAAATAGATTCAATATGTTGATGTGATTTATTGAAATGTTTTATCATTTCATCAAAATTATCATAAAAACGAATAGCAGAACATAATTTTTTTTCTTCATAGATTGGATTTATTGGTAAAATTTTGTGAATTTTATGATTTTTGTGTGTTTTTTGAATCCTTCTTATTTTTTTACGATTTTTATTTTTATTAGTCTTTTTTACCATATATATAATTTGTTATAAAATTATATATATTTAATATTTAATCATTAATCTATTATTCTTTTTAATACTTTTTTCTTTTTAATCCTTTTTTATGGCAAATGGACCACTAATTAATTCACTTTGACCATAATCACTTTTACCAACAACAATATTCTCTCCTTCGAAAAGTTCCGAACGAATGTCTGCAGCAGAAATAGTATCTATATTTCTATCACGAAGTGTAGCTTCTTGTGTATTCGCATTATTTACACCAAATAAATTACCATCCTCATCAATATTTTGAGTTAAAGTAGTTCCTGTTCTCTCGGCAATTTTAATGTTTTCATTAATAGCATTCTTTTTAGATTCTTTAACTCTTTGTTCGAATGCGGTTTTCGCAAAAGATTCATTTTTGGTTTTTTCATGCATTAACTGATTTAATTCGTCTTCCATATATTCAACACGACCAGTTTTGTAAGCCTCTGGCTCCCAAGGCATCCATAACCCAACAGGCCCCACAAATACATCATGGTTTGGATCCATTTCTCTCAACATTTTACATCTCAATTCAGCTTCTTCTAAGGTAGGATAAACACCCCTTACCTTTAATCCTCTTGTAGAAGTTTGAAAATTAAATTTAATATTAAAAGAGTTTTCTAACTCTTCTTCATTTTGATCTAAGAAAGATTTGTAATCATCCTCCATTTTTGAATTGGAAATATTCTCATATTCTTCTTTAACAAATTCTTGAAAATCTTTTGTAATATCATCAAAAGTAAGTTTGTATTTATAACTTACAAAATTAAGAAATTGAACAAATTTCTCCATACTTTTTGTAAAATCCCACTTCTTTAGGAATTCTTCAAAGAAGAAGATTTCTTTTTGTTTTAAAATTTTATCTGGTGAAACAAAAGAAACGCAAACGAATTTTTGGCCAGCAATTGACTTATCTTCTTCTAGTAAATCAACATACTTAGTATTAATAGTTCCATCACTATTAATTCTTTTTTCATAGGTATTATTAATTTCTTTAGAATTGGACATTTTATATTAATTCATTAGTATTAATTTTTAAGTTTTTTATCGCATAATATATTTTTTTCTTATTATTTATTATAAGAATGTTTGATGTTACTGAACTTGTAAGTAGAATAATTAAGTATCTTGTTGAAGGTCTTATGGTCGCCATTGCCGCTTATGCTATTCCTAAACGCTCATTAAATTTAGAAGAAATTGCATTAATAGCTTTAACAGCTGCTGCCACATTTAGTATTTTAGATACTTATATTCCAAGTATTGGTGTGACGGCTCGTTCAGGTGCTGGTTTTGGTATTGGTGCTAATCTCGTTGGGTTTCCTGGTGGGCTTTAAAAATATAAAAATATAAAAAAATAGATAATTAACACATGAATGTAATGTGTTAATTATAAATTGTTACTAACTTATACAATGGTAATAAATTTATACAGTTGTAATAAATTCCCAATCTAATTCTTCGCAAATTTTTTTCCAAATCGTATCTTGTTCTATTAATTTTTCACGATCTTTTAACATAGGTATTTCAGACAAATAATGATTTTCATTTAATAATTCAAAAAGCTTATATAACACATAATAATAATGTAAAAAATTAACACGATAATCTGGACAATGTTTCGCGTAAGGATATTGAATTTCGATAAAAAAATTACATAATGTTTCTTCTAGTTCTTGAGAGATAATAGGTGGTTTAATTCCAAGTTTGTCTTTAATAAAATTAATATGCTCATAATATTTATTGTATCCTAATTTTTTAAGAAGTCCTTTGGTTTCATAATAAGTTAAATTATTAATATTTACTCTTTCCTTTTTAATTTGTTGTTTTAAATTTTCTATAACATCTATTGGTATTTGAGTTGTTTCTTTGCCTTGAAATTGTGCTAAAATTTCTTTAAAATGATTTATTTTTTTATAAGCATAAAAACAAACTTCTTTGGGTGGTTCTTTATAAGAAGGTTTTTCATTTTCGATTAAATATTGAACATTAATAGAACAATTATTGCAAATGAGAACACCTTCATCATCCATTGGAATTAATTCACCTTTAAAACATGATTTACAAATATCTGTGGATACTAAAAATGCATTTATATCTAAAAAAGATTCATCTATATTGCTCAAATATTTTGAAAAAATACTATTATTTTTTAACTCGAACCCTGTATTATTATTATCTTCATTTTTTTTAATTTTAAAGAATGCATTTAATAAAGTATTTTTATTATTATTATTATTTAATGTTGAATCCACAGAACTAGAAATATTTTTTTTATTTTCAAAATAATCAAAAATATATTTTGAATTATCAAGAAAGTATTCCATTTTTTTATTTTTTAAAGATTTTATATTATCATTAATTTCAGCAATTCGATCTTTATATTCCATAATTTCTTCAATATTTAATAGGCATGTTTTATTTAATTGATATTGTTCATTATGTTGTTCTAATTTTAAACGCAAGGTTTGTCTTTCTAATTTCAAATTGGGAATATTATCAAATTTATCTTTATTAAATTCATTAACAAATTCCCTATGTTTTCCATCGAGAGTAGTAGAATTTTTCTTATTTATCTTAATTTTTTTAGTAGTTTTGGGCTTAAATGATGGCATTATTACTTATTATATTTTTATATTTTTTTATTTAACTAATAATTTAAGAAAATATATAATTATACAAGTTAAAAAAAAATTATAGTTTTCTCAAAAAAGAATAAAGAAATATGGATGTTAAAATCAATATAGTAAATAATGATGGATCAAATACTGATATTGTAATAGATAATATTAAATTTCAAAAAATGGTTCTTTTATTTAATGCTATTAATGACGGATGGAGTATTAAGAAACATAATGATTCATTTATTTTTAAAAAAAACCATGAGGGAAAAAAGGAAATTTTACACGATTCTTATTTACTTACATTTATGAAAGAAAAATTTGACATAAATAATATATTTTTAAATAAAATGTAGAGGGTTTAAATCATTATTTTTAAATAATAAATAATAATAAATTAAAAATTAAAAAATTTTTTTCTTTAGCAATATTATAATCATGGGAGGTGGTTTAATGCAACTCGTAGCTTATGGCGCTCAAGATGTTTATCTTACTGGTAATCCTCAAATTACTTTTTGGAAAGTAACCTATCGCAGATACACAAACTTTGCGATTGAAGCAATTGAACAAACATTTAACGGACAAGCCGATTTTGGTCGCCGTGTAACATGCACTATCAGCAGAAATGGTGATCTTGCTTACCGCACTTATCTTCAAATTACTCTTCCCGAAATCAATCAATATATGGGAAATACTACTTCTTTAGCCACTGGTATGCAATCTGTTTATGCTCGTTGGTTAGATTATCCTGGAGAGCAACTTGTTGCGCAAATTGAGGTTGAAATTGGTGGCCAACGCATTGATCGCCAATATGGTGATTGGATGCACATCTGGAATCAACTTACAATGACTGCTGAGCAAACACGAGGATATTTTAAGATGATTGGTAACACCACACAACTTACATTTATTACTGACCCTTCGTTTGCTGATGTTGACGGACCTTGTGACTCCCTTGCTCCTCGTCAAGTTTGTGCTCCTCGTAATGCTCTTCCTGAAACAACTCTTTATGTCCCTCTTCAATTTTGGTTTTGCACAAACCCTGGTCTTGCCCTTCCTTTAATTGCCCTTCAATATCACGAAGTAAAAATCAATTTAGATCTTCGTCCTATTGATGAGTGCTTATGGGCTGTCACATCTTTAAGTTGCAATACTGCCGGAACTAGCTCTAATGCTACTCAAATGAGTGTTGGTTCAACTGTGTCGGCAACTATTGCATACAATCAATCCCTTGTTGCTGCATCTCTTTATGTTGATTATGTCTTCTTGGATACTGATGAACGCCGTCGTTTCGCTCAAAATCCTCATGAATATCTTATTACACAACTTCAATTTACTGGGGATGAATCTGTTGGTTCCTCTTCCAACAAGATCAAGCTCAATTTTAATCACCCTGTGAAAGAGCTTATTTGGGTCGTCCAACCAGATCAAAATGTTGATTACTGTTCGTCCCTTCTTTGTGACGCTCTTCTTTTCAAGGTTCTTGGTGCTCAATCTTTCAACTACACTGATGCCATTGATGCTCTTCCTAATGCTGTTCACGCCTTCGGTGGTCCCGCTGAAGTTTCTGCTGGAAACTACATTGATGCTCGTGGACTTTTCGAGGATGCTGGTGCTGATGATGCCTATGTTCCCTCTGGATTCACAGGATACTGGCACGGACCTAATGATGTTTACAGCGAACCTAATCTTGGAGGTGCTATTGGTATTAACCAAACCCAAAATATTGCTGCCGCCCTTGCTTCAGTTGGTGTTAACACCGTTGGTGAATTAAATGGAAGCAAAAATGTTGTTGCCAATTACGGAAATCCTTACACTGTTACAAATCCTGGTGCTGGTCTTCCCCCAGGAGTTGGATCGACCGTCTCGGATGCTGGAACATTTGTTCTTTCTGAGACATCTCTTGATATGCACTGTTGGGGACAAAACCCTGTTGTTGTTGCCAAACTCCAACTTAACGGACAAGATCGTTTCTCAGAGCGTGAAGGATCTTACTTCTCATGGGTTCAACCTTTTCAATCACATACTCGCAATCCTGATGAAGGAATCAATGTTTACTCTTTTGCTCTTCGCCCTGAGGAACACCAACCCAGTGGAACATGCAACTTCTCCAGAATTGATAACGCCACATTACAACTTGTTTTATCCAACGCTACAGTTGAGGGAACCAAGACTGCCAAAGTTCGTGTTTACGCTACCAACTATAATGTGCTAAGAATCATGAGTGGCATGGGTGGATTAGCTTACTCCAATTAAGCAGTTGTTTTATTATTATTTTTATTATTTAATAATCTTAAATTATAATTAAATTTGTATAAAAATAAAAAATAATATAAAAAAATATATTTTATATTATTTATTGAACTATAGTATAATATTTAATGCTAACCGAATTATATTTAAAAACGACAAATCCAAAAACAAAATTTTCAGAATTATTAAAACCGCATATTTTATTTAGTATTATAATATCTGTAGTTTTTCATACAATAATTTACATATCTTTTGTAAACATAGTCAGCTATATATTTTTAGGAAAACTTTTAGAAAAAATTGTAAATATTCGTCTTCTTATTTTTCTTTTATTTACTATGTTTTTTGGTTTTTTTGCAAGATTTTTTCATGTAAAAGAAATATACAAAGCGTATAATTATAATATGGAAAAAACTAGAAAACATTTAGATAAACTTTATATTACATGGATTTTTATTTCATAAATTTACTTATTTTTTATTTAATTTTTTATATTTGATAATTAAAAAAGCAATTGCTATATTGCATAAAAAATAAAATATAATTAATAAGTAATAATATAAAAGAACATTTGATAATTCTTTTTTATTATATAAGCAATTATTTTCATTACAATAAATTATCATTTTATTACTTATGTAATAATAATCATTCAATGAAAGAACAATCGAAAAACAAGCTAAAATAATTAAACTTACTGCAATAATTCGCGAATATAAATCTGGAATTGACCCATGTATTAAAGACATTTGATAAAATGCCATACTTGTTGTCAAAAATAAAAGAGCAACTTGTAATTTTGCTGAAAGGGATGTTAACATACTTGAAGGATCTAATAATGACTTATTAATAGCAGAATTATTTGGCGTATTTGTCATTTTTGTCATTAAAAATATAATATAAATAAATATTATATTTTTTCAAATATTAAATAATTAAATTAATTTCATTATTGTGATTTAAATACTTAATCAAAATATATAAATAATGAAAAATGTTTTTTTTATTTTTGGCGCAGATGGTTGGATTGGAAGAAAAGTATGCAAATATTTAAAAGAAAATAATATAATATTTTACAAATCAAATTGTCGAGCAGATAATATTGAAGAAATACGCAATGAATTTAATAATCATCCAGATATTACAAATGTTATGAGTTTTATTGGAAGAACACATGGAAAATTTGAAGGAGAAAAAATAACGACAATTGATTACTTGGAAAAACCAGGTAAATTAGTTGATAATATAAGAGACAACTTATATTCTCCGGTTTCTCTCGCCATATTATGTAAAGAATCTAATATTCATTTTTCTTACTTGGGAACTGGTTGTATTTTTGAGTATGACGATTATCATCCTTTCGGACAAGAAAAAAATGGATTTCATGAAAATAGTCAACCCAATTTTTTTGGATCTTCTTATTCAATTGTCAAAGGATTTACTGATAAGTTAATGCACTTGTTCGATGAATCGGTATTGAATCTTCGTATAAGAATGCCTATTACAGATGAAGTTACCGAGAGAAATTTTATAACTAAGATTACTTCTTATAAAAAAATTTGTTCTATTCCAAATTCTATGACAGTATTAAATGAATTAATTCCTATAATGATCGATTTAGCAATAAATTTTAGAACAGGAACTATAAATTTAACTAATCCTGGACTTATCTCTCACAATGAAATTTTAGAATTGTATAAACAAATAGTTGATCCAAATTTTACATGGGAAAATTTTAGTATACCAGAACAAAATGAAATTCTTCTATCTAAAAGATCTAATAATTATTTGGATACTTCATCATTAGAACAATTATATCCTAATGTAAAAAATATCCATGATTCAGTAAAAGATATTTTAATTTCGATGAAAGAAAAAAATTGTCTATAATAAATATTTTAAGTTTATAAAATTCTATTATTTTATTTGCAAAATAATATAATGAATAACTTATTAATAACTGGTGGTTGTGGATTTATTGGTTCAAATTTTATAAATTATTATTTTTATAAAAATCAAAATGTTAAAATTATCAATTTAGATGCAATGTATTATTGCGCCAGTACAAATAATATTAAACCAGAAATTCAAGATTCTGAGAGATATAAATTAGTAAAAGGAAATTTATGTTCTATGGATTTAATGAATCATATATTAGAAACATATCAAATTGATACTATTATTCATTTTGCAGCCCAATCTCATGTCCAAAATTCATTTGATGATTCTCTACAATATACAAATGATAATATTTTAGGAACGCATACATTATTGGAAGCTTCAAAAAAATATGGTAAAATTCATAAATTTATTCATATTTCAACTGATGAAGTATATGGTGAATCTATGTTAGAAGATACAGAATCAAAGAAAAACGAAAATTCTATTTTATGTCCTACCAATCCTTATGCTGCAACAAAAGCAGCTGCAGAATTGATAGCAAAATCATATTATTTTTCATTCAAAATGCCAATTATTATTACTCGTGGAAATAATGTATATGGCCCTAATCAATATCCAGAAAAATTGATACCTCGCTTTATTAAGTTATTAAAAGAAAATCAAAAAGTCACTATTCAAGGAGATGGAACTAATGTTCGTGCATTCCTTCATGTCAATGATGTATGTTCTGCATTAGAATGTATTCTTGAAAAAGGAATTATTGGTGAAATATATAATATTGGAAGTGATGATCATCATGAATATGCTATTACAGAAATTGCACATAAATTAATTAAACAAATCAAGAATACTGAAAATTATGATGAATGGATTTCATATATTGAAGATAGACCTTTTAATGATAAACGTTATTACATCAGTAATGACAAATTAAAAAAAATGGGATGGGAAATAAAAACTGATTTTGACAAAGGATTGACTGAATTACTATAATAT
>Ga0194043_1001544_pt1 | contig 12911 bp, 8 predicted proteins | sample JunL4415m_MetaG_FD_161274 | JGI IMG/M metagenome (GOLD analysis project Ga0194043, IMG submission 161274) | Anoxic zone freshwater microbial communities from boreal shield lake in IISD Experimental Lakes Area, Ontario, Canada - Jun2016-L442-15m | ecosystem: Environmental > Aquatic > Freshwater >...
GGGTGTGCGGGTCAACGCGATCCTGCCTGCGCAGGTGATGAACCCAGGCATCGAGCAGCGGATCGCGGCCGAACCCGCGATGGAGGCAAAATGGCTTTCCGGGATTCCCCGCGGTGGGCTCGGCCGGCCCGAAGACATCCAGGGACTGATGGTGCTGCTCGCCTCCGACGCCTCGTCGTGGATCACGGGCACGCTCATCCCGATGGATGGCGGCAATCTGGCGATGAACGCGGGCGGTACGATCGGCCCTTGGGCAGCGGGAGACAACACATGAAACGCACCACTGACCGATCCGCCGCCGTGGCAAAGCCACGGCGATCGCGGGAACTTGGCGACACTCCTGCCGCCCCCGACCGCGAGGCCCTGCTCGGGCTGTTCCGCTCGATGCTCGTGATCCGGCTCACCGAGGAGGAACTCGCCCGCTGCCACCAGCGGGGGCTGATCCACGGCGCCTGCCACACGTATGTCGGCCAGGAGGCGATCGCGGCCGGCGTCTGTGCCCACTTTGTGCCGCGCGACGTCATCTTCAGCACCCACCGGGGCCACGGTCACGCGCTGGCAAAAGGACTCCCGCCGGAGCAGCTCATCGCCGAACTGTTTGGCCGGGTGACCGGCTGCTCGCGGGGCCGCGGCGGCAGCATGCACCTTTTCGCGCCGGAGATCGGCATGCTCGGCACCAGCGGCATCGTCGGCCCTTGCGTGATCCAGGCGGCCGGTGGCGGCTACGCCTTCAAGCTTGCCCAGAACGGTGGCGTGGCGGCGGCCTTCTTCGGCGATGGTGCAGTCAACAACGGCGCCTTCCACGAGGCGCTCAACATGGCCGCCATCTGGAAGCTGCCGGTGCTCTTTATCTGCGAGAACAACCAGTTCGCGACCGAAGTGCCCTTCAGCGAGGCCAGCGGTATCCCCGACGTGGGCCGCCGTGCGGCCAACTACGGCCTGGCGGGGGAAGAGGTCGACGGCAACGACGTGCTCGCGGTGCATGCCGCGGCGGCGCGGGCGGTCGCGCGGGCCCGGGCCGGCGAGGGGGCCACGCTCATCGAGTGCAAGACCTACCGCACGCGGGCCCATGCCGAGGGCATGGGCGACTTCGACTACCGCACGCGCGAAGAGGTGGCGGCCTGGAAGGAACGCTGCCCGATCGCGGCGTTTCGCCGTACCCTCGAGCGGGATTACGGCATCGCGGCCGAAGACCTCGACGCCGTCGAGGCGGCCGTTGCCGACGAGGTGGCCCGCGGCCGGGCGGCGGCCGAGGCCGCACCCCCGCCCTCCGCCGCCGATGCGACGACGCACGTCTACGCCACGCCACGGGATGTCCGCGAGCCGGCGGCCGATCCCACCGCCCGACCGCTCTCCTTCATCCAGGCCACGGTCGAGGCACTCGAGTCGGCGATGGCCGCCGATCCGTCGGTGTTCGTGCTCGGCGAGGGGATCGGCCGCCGCGGCGGCAACTTCCGCACCACGGCCGGCCTCTACGAGAAATACGGCCCCGACCGGCTCCGCGACACGCCGATCTGCGAGCGGGGCTTCACGGGCCTGGCCTGCGGCGCCGCGATGGCCGGAGCGCGGCCGGTGGTCGACTTCATGTTCGTCGACTTCCTGCTCGACGCCTGGGCCGAGATCGTCAACCAGATCGCGAAGGTGCAGTTCATGTCGAGCGGCCGGCTGAAGATGCCGCTCGTACTCCGCGGCTGCATCGGCATCGGCCACTCGGCCGCCACGCACCACTCCGGCAGTTATTACGGCATGTTCGCGCAGGTGCCCGGCTTGCGGGTCGTGGTGCCCTCAACACCTCGGGACGCCAAGGGGCTCTTCATGCACGCGCTCAAGGGGGACGATCCCGTACTCTTTCTCGAGCACCGCGAGCTCCTCCAGCTCAAGGGCCCGGTCGACGAGGGCGACTTCGAGATCCCCTTCGGCAAGGCGCGGATCGCGAGGGCGGGCACTGATGCGACGGTGGTGGCGGTGGGCCGGATGAACCATCTCTGTCTGGCGGCGGCCGAGGCGGTGGCGAAGGACGGGGCGAGCGTGGAGGTGATCGATCCGCGCACGGTCTCGCCGCTCGACGCCGAAGCGATCCTCGCGTCGGTGGCGAAGACGGGACGGCTGCTCGTGGTCGACGAGCCGGCGGGCCCCTGCGGCCTGGCGGCCGAGATCGCGGCGCTCGCCGCCGACCGAGGCTTCGACGACCTCGACGCGCCGGTGCGACGGCTGATGGGCGTGCCGTCCCCCACCCCCTACGCCCCCGTGCTCGAGGAGCAGGTGGTGCCGAATGCCGCGGCCATCGAGGCCGCACTGCGTGGGCTGTTGGCGGAGTGAGGCGGCAACCTTCCACGATCACCTTTCGGAGCATGCGACGCGATGGCTGCTGACGTGACGATCCCCCGGCTCGGCTGGTCGATGGAGGAGGGCGTATTCGCCGGTTGGATCAAGAAGCCGGGCGAAGCCGTGAAGCCGGGCGAGCCGCTTTTCATGCTCGAAGGCGAGAAGGCGACGCAGGAGATCGAGGCGGTCGACGGCGGTGTGTTGCATCTCGCTCCCGACACGCCGGCCGAGGGGCAGACCGTCCTCGTGGGCCGCACAATCGCCAAGCTCTGTGCGGCCGGTGAGACGCCCACGTGGGATGCGGCCACGGCCCCCGTCGCTCCGGCCGCAGTAGCGCTGCCCGCAGCGAACCCGCTGCCCGTCGCAAAAGCTCCCGCCGCTCCGGGCCCGGCTCCGGGCAACGGCAGGCATGCGCCACCGCAATCGATCCCCGCCGCGGCATCGCCGAGCGTCCGCCGCCTGGCGAGGCAGATGGGGATCGATCTGGCGACCGTCGCGTCGCAGCTTCCCGGCGGCCGGCTCTCCGTCGAGGATCTCGCAGCTGGTCGTCATGCCGGCGGGCCGGTAGCCCGTATGGCTCCCCCATCGCCTTCGGCGGGCATTTCGTCTCTGCCCGCCGGCAGTGTCCGCAGTTCCCCACGGGCCCGCCGCGCCGCGCAGGAGCGCGGCCTCGACATCGCCGCGATTCGTGGCAGCGGCGCTGGCGGACGCGTCCGGGAGCGCGACGTGCTCACCGCGGCGGCCACGGGTACCGTGCCCCGCAGCAGTGCGCCCGTCGCTGCACCGCCCGGAGCGACTGCGGTGGCGATCACGCAGATCCGCCGCACGATCGCCCGGCAAATGGTGCGGAGCCGGCAGGAGACGGTGAGCGTCACGCTCACGGCCTGGGCCGACGCGACGGCGCTGCTCGCGGCCCGCGCCGCCCTCAAGGCGGCCGCAGGCCCGGAGGCTCCCACGCTCAACGACATGCTGCTCAAGGCCCTGGCCGACACGCTTCTCGTCCATCCGCTGCTCGCGGCCCGCTGGGAGGAGACGCACCTGGCGTTGCCCGGCGACCGGATCGACATCGGCCTGGCGGTCGACGCGCCGGGGGGCCTCGTCGTGCCGGTGGTCCGCGACGTGGCGGCCTCGCCGCTGGCCGAGGTGACCAGGCAGACGCGGTGGCTCGTCGAACGGGCGCGATCGGGCCGGCTCACGGCCGCCGACATGCAAGGGGGTGTGTTCACGCTCACGAGCCTCGGCTCGTATGGGATCGAGTTCTTCACGCCCGTGATCAACTATCCCGAGGCGGCGATCCTCGGCGTGGGAGCGATCCGGATGCAGCCCGTGCCGCCCCCTGGCGGCCAGGAAGGCTTCATCCTGCAGCGGCAACTGCCGCTCTCGCTCACGTTCGACCACCGCATCGTCGACGGCGGCCCTGCGGCCCGGTTCCTCGGCGACCTCGCCGCGAGGATCGCCGCCGGCGACGCTACTTCGCCTTCGGCATCAGCTTGATCCAGCCGGCCACGTGGCGGCGGCCCTCGTCGGTCGCCTTCTTCGCATCGCCAGACCGGATCACCTCGAGCAGCGCCCGGTGCGTATCGACCGTGTCCTGACGGGTGCGGTGCGTGACCGCTTGCCGCCGCAACTGCATCTGCGTCAGCCAGAGCGTGAACTGGTCGCGAAGCATGGTCCAGCAGGCGAGGAGCCGCCGGTTGCCGGCGGCATGAACGATCCGGTCGTGAAACTCCGCGTCGAGCCGCGAGACGTCGGCGAGTGTCTTGGCCTGCTTCGTGGCGGTGATGTTCGCCTCCATCGCCGCGAAGTCCTTCTCCTTGCCACGCTCGGCGGCCAATCCCGCCGCCATCGGGTCGATCATCAGCCTCACGGCATAGATCTCCTCGATGTCCTGCGGGGTGAGCGCCGGAATCCGCGTGTGCCCCGTGGGATCGAATTCGACGAGCCCACGCATCTCCAGTTCCACGAGTGCCTCGCGGATCGGCGCGCGGCTCACGCCGAGCATCTCCGACAGCGTTGGCTCCGAGATCCTCGATCCCGGCTCGAACTCGCCGGCTTTGATCGCTTGTGAAAGCCGGGAAAGCACCGTCTTCGACAACCGGGAACGATCGCCGCGGTTCGGCGTTATCGACGATTGACTCTTCGGCACGGGAGCCTGTGGGGCGAGGAAGGGGGAGGAACGAACGATTCGGAAGGAATACCGCGGCACCCCGACACCGTCGACGTCACGGGGGCGTCGACCGGGAAAACGCGGCGAATGTCGCCGCTCACCCGGCCGCTTCCTCCTCCACGGGGTTGGTGAGCCGGCCGATCCCCTCGATCTCGATCGTCACGCTGTCACCGGCCTTGAGGAACACCGGCGGCTTGCGGGCGAAGCCCACGCCGTGTGGCGTGCCGGTGAGGATCACCGTGCCCGCTTCGAGGATCATGCTCGCCGAGAGGAATTCGATCAGCGTCGGCACGTCGAAGATCATGTCGCCCGTGTTCCAGTCTTGGAGCGTCTGGCCGTTCAGGATCGTCTTGATCGCGAGCCGGTTGGGGTCGGTGATCTCGTCGGTAGTGACGAGCGCGGGCCCGAGCGGGCAAAAGGTGGCGAACGTCTTCCCACGGCACCACTGCCCGCCCCCGCCGTTCCGCTGCCAGTCACGGGCGGAGACATCGTTGGCGCAGGTGTAGCCAAGCACGTGCTTCAGGGCGTCGGCCCGGCCGACATTGTGGCAGCGTTTTCCGATCACGACGGCCAGTTCGCATTCGTAGTCGACCTCGTCGCTCCGCAGCTTCCGCGGCAGCATGATCGGATCGCCTGGGTTCTGGAGCGTGCCCGCATTCTTCATGAAAAGCACGGGGTGCGCCGGTGGCTCGGCACCGCTCTCGGCGGCGTGCTGTTTGTAGTTGAGGCCAACGCAGAGGATGTCGCGGGGCAGAAGCGGCGCGAGCAGCTTGTCGACCGTCGCGGGCGCTCCCGTATCACGGAGGCCTGCGAAGAGATCCCCCTCGAGGAGCGTCGTGCGGCCGTCGTCGTGGAGCCGGCCGAGGTGCTCGCGACCGGCGGAAAGAAAGCGCTGGATCTTCATCGGTCTCTTCCGGTGTTTGTCCTGAGAAACGGAGAGTGTATCGGCGGTCGGCATTGCTGTCGACAGTCGTTGACGATGAAGCGAGCGGCGTGTCCCCGCAGATGCGGCCCTCGGAATCCGGAAACCCCGGCGATCAACGCAGCTGCGCCAGCATGCTCCGCGCGGCACCGCCGAGCAGCATCATGTCGACGCCGCACGCGATCAGCGTGAAGCCCCGGCCCATCCAGCCGCTGACCGATTCCGGCGCGACACCGAAGATTCCCAGCGGCAGGCCGCGGCCCTGCACAGCGTCGCGCACGAGCGTGATCGCCTGCACCACATCGGGATCGGCCACCTGCCCTGGCTTGCCCATGCTCAGCGAAAGATCGAACGGTCCCACGAAGATCGCGTCGACCCCAGGAGTGGCGGCGATTTCCTCGATGTTGGCGACGGCGTCCCGGTGCTCGGCCTGGAGAATCACGGCCGTCTCTTCGTTGGCCCGACCGACGTAGTCGGCGATCGAATACCCGTAGCCCAGTGCCCGTGCGGTGCCAACGCCACGGACACCCAGCGGCGGATACTTGGCCCGCGCGACGATGGCGCGGGCCTGAGCGGCCGTGTTTACCAGCGGCGCGAGGATCCCGGCCGCGCCACCGTCGAGCGCCTGCTTGATCCAGAATTCGTCATGCGCCGGCACGCGAACCACGCACGGCGTGCGGCGGGCGGCGATCATCAGCCGCTGCAGGTGGCCGGGCGAGAGCGGCGCGTGTTCTCCATCAAGGAACAGCCAGTCGAAGCCGACCTCATCGAGCACTTCGACCACCTCCGGTGAATTGATCGTAACGATCGGCCCCACGAGCGTGTCGCCGCGCCGCAGGCGGGTGCGGAAGCAGTCTGTCATGATCGCCCCCTGGATGAATTTCCGGATGCGGATTCCCCTGACGCAAATCTGGCCTGGACCGCACACTCCTCGGAGAGTGAAGCCGACCGCTCAGTTCGCACCAAATGCCGAGGGAGATCCTCGATCCGATCGCAGCCGATCTGGTCGAGCACCTGCCTGAGCTGTGTCTTGAGGATCGCAATCGTGTGCTCACCGCCAGCCCTTCCCAGAGCGGCCACGCCATACATGAACCCGCGGCCCAGAAACACGAACTCCGCACCGCTGGCAAGCACCCTCGCGATGTCGGGGCCGGAACGGATTCCGCTGTCGAACAGGATCTTGATCTGTCCGGCAAACCGTCGCACGATTGGCACGAGGGAATGGATCGCCGACTGACCCGCGTCGAGCTGGCGGCCTCCGTGGTTTGAAACAATGATGCCATCGAGCCCGAGCTTTACGGCCACGTCGGCATCCTCCTCCGTGGCCACCCCCTTGAGCACCAGCTTTCCTTTCCAGCGATCCCGGATGGTGGCGAGCATCTCTGGTGTGAGCTTGCCGGAAAATGTTTTGTTCATGAACAGGCCCAGCTGCTTCATGTCGAGGCCCGCGGGCATGTATTTTTTCAGCGTGGCGAACGTGGGCTGGCCATACCGCAGCGTCTCTAGCGCCCACGTGGGACTGCCCGCCATCTCCAGCACCGTGCGAACGTTGAGCGCGGGCGGAACCGCCAGCCCGTTGCGGATGTCGTGGTAGCGGAAGCCAAACGTGGGGACGTCGGCCAGGATCACCAAGACCCGACACCCGGCCGCCGCGGCGCGATCGAGAATGTCGTTCCGCATGGCCGGGTCGACGGGGTTGTAGAGCTGAAACCAGAACTCGCCCGCGGTGACCTCGCCGATGTGTTCGATGCTCGCCGTGCTGCAGGTGCTGAGGATGAACGGCAGGTTCTCTGCCACGGCCGACCGGGCGAGAACCTCCGCAGCGCCCGGCCAGATCAGCCCCTGCAGACCGATCGGCGCCACGCCAAACGGAGCGTCGTACGAGCGGCCGAAAAGTTCGGTTCCGAGCGACGATTCGCCCTTCTCCCGCAGGTACACCGGCCGCAGTTCGACGTCGCGGATCTGGTCCGTGTTTTTCCGCAGATTGATGTGCTCGTTGCAACCACCGTCGAGGAATTCGAAGATGAACCGGGGCACGCGTCGCCGGGCGCGGGCCCGCAGGTCGTCAATCGATGGGAAACGGGAATCGTAGGGAGTGTTCAATCCATTCCTCGCACGTACTGGGATCACCGGACCCAGATTCTACACGTCGCTCAAGGGCTCGCTGGCGTCGCCGAAGGTTTTTTCGCGCACGCCCATCTTCTCCATGAGCGAGAGATAGCCCAAGTTACGCACTTGGAAGCATTAAGCCCGGGAGTTATCCCGGTTTGAGGGTCGAAGTCTTCACTCCATTTGCGCGGCCCTGTCGATGCGCTTGAGCCGCCGAGGAAGCGTGAGTCCGCGCCTTTGGAGCAGCGTTTTTTGTTCCGCCTCTGGTTCGGTGACGTGCCGTAATCGAACCGTCGTGCGGACACCCTCCGCCGATTCGGCCGGCAGAACGATGTCGCCGCTTTTCATCTTGGCGATCTCGTACAGCAGGGTGCGTGGCGCTTCACCCAAGCCGGCGCCCTTCATCCAGCCGGCGAGCGTCTTCCACATCGCGTAGGCAAGGAAGCAGATGAGCACGTGTGACCGCACGCGGTCTTCCTTCTGGTGCCAGACAGGCCGGATCGCCAGTTCGTCTTTCGCAATCCGGAAGGCCCATTCCGCCTCGGTCAGCTGGATGTATCGCCGCCAGAGCGTCGCCGGATCGACACCGGTGAGATTCGTCCGCAGCAGGTAGCAGCCGTCGACGAGCTGCGACCACTCGTGGAATGCCCCGTTACGGACCCAGCGGATCTCGATCTGCTGCCTGCCCACGGGCTTCGGCAGCTTCTTGATCGTGATGTCGAAGGCGCGGGAAGCCCGCCAGAAGCGTTCTTTGAGTCGCCCCAGTCGCTCGCTAGCCAGCGTCTCGTCGCGGAGCCTGCCCGACTCAGCAGCGGTCCTGAGCTTCACGAGCCCCGTCTCCATGTGGGCGATGAACTTTTCGTGCATCGCGAGTTCCTTGGCGCGGCGATCCACACTCCTGGCCAGTAGGAACGTCTCCTGCCCGTCTGGGCTCGGCACGAGCTTTACGTCGACGCCCTCCTGGGCTACGACCCAGTTCTGCTCGGCAAGCTCCCGTTCGAAGGCCCGCAGCCTCGACTTGGGCGTGCCGACGATGTACTTCGCGCCACGCTCCCGCAGGAACTCGAGGTTGTCGTTGCTCACCATGCCCCGGTCCATGACCCAGACACGGTTGAGCGACCCATGCTTACGTTCCAGTGATTCAACAACGCTCTTCACGGTCAGGGAATCGTGCATGTTGCCGGCGAAGACCTCGTAGCCCAGCGGGAAGCCCTCCTCGGTGACGACCAGGCCGATGCAGATCTGCGGCCGATCGCCTCGGGAGTCACGTGAATAGCCACGCTTGGCGATCTCGCAGTTCTCGACGTCGCCCGCGAAGTAGGTGCTCGTGACGTCGTAGAGCAGCAGATCGCACTTGAGCTCGAAGAGTTCGCCGAACCGATGCTTGAGGTGCGATTCGATCGCCTCCTTGTGCAGCAGGAGCCGGTCGAGCGCTGCATAGAGCCGATCGGTATGCACCTTCTCGGGTGCCACGCCGATGAGTTCCTCCAGCGCCGTGCGTCGGTACCATTTCTCCTCGATGTGCAGTTCGCTCGACGGCTCGTAGAACCGGGCGATCGAAAGAATCACCGCCATCGTGGCCCACGGCACGTCCTCCCGGCCTTCTGGCATCAGCTTCGCCAGCAGTCCATCCAGGCCAAGCATCCGCCACAGGCCCCATGCCAGCCAGACGTCGCCAAAATCCCGTAACCGCTCCAGTCGCACGTCCTTGAGACGGACCTTTACCGGCTCTTCGCCGCCCACGTCCGCAATGTTCGGAGGATCAAAGAGTGTCCGCTGTGGACGACGCGCGGCGTCATCACCTTCGAGATGCGCGCCGAGCTTGGCCCAGCCGTCCCGCTCGCTCGGCGCGAGGTCGCCGAGATACGCAACGACTCGCTGCCGCGATCCGCGGGCCGTGCGATACGACTCGACAAGCGCCCAATACGTGTGTCGCTTGCCGCTCTTTCGTCGCTCGCATCGTCGCAGGAACATCGAAGCACTCCGTCGCTCGGATGCTTCGAAGATCGCAGACGTGAGGACAAAAACTCAAGAACAAGGTCTTCACTACAACGCCATTCCGGGAACGGTGCGTTATCGCTTCAGCACTTACGATCAATCAATGGCCCAAAAATCCGGAAAACGGTCTCGAAGTGCGTAACTTGGGATAGAGCCGGTACATCTGCCGGTCCGGCTGGCACGAGTAGTCGAGCACGCCGCCCGTCTCGATCCTTCCCTCCCCGCACGGCCGAGCATCACCATCGGCAATTGGTCGTTGTCGTGGTTGGCTCCGGCCATCATGCTCGAGCACTTCAGCACCATCGAGTTGTCGAGGGCCGTCCGCTCCCCTTCCTGGATCGCGTCGAGCCGCCAGGCCGCCACGTCGCGAACGCTGTCGAGGTATTCGTCGAGCTTCCGGCGGCCGGCCACGCTGATCCGGCGGCGCTACCCGCAAGCTGCGGCGGTTGGCCAGCAGCTGCGGACAGGACCGGCGGGTTCGCGGGACCGTTCCGGCCCGCACGCAGTCGTCTGCGTTCAGTTGGCTTCACGGCCCGGGCGGCGGCTCGACCGGCTTGCCGACGACGACCGGCTTGGGCGGGGCGCCGGCCGGGGCGGGCTCGCGGACCAGCGTGGTCACGGCCATCACGGGCAGCCGGGCCCCCGGATCGGCGGAGCCGTAGAACCGGAAGCAGCCGAGCGACATGGGGCCGGTATTGAACGCCAGTTTGACTCCGAGTTCCTCCGTCGCCGGCTGATCCTCGCGGAAGTGCAGGACCGCGACGTTCGGCATGCCTTGCGCTCCGCCCCAGTGGGGATAGCTATTGGGAACCGGAATTCGCTGTACCGGGGCGAGCGGCCCGAATCCCGGGGGATGGCGCGGATGACTGTAGCCCGCCACGGCCTCCAGCGATGCTCCGGCGGCGTCGGGATCGCCGACCGACACGGTCAGCCCGGTGACGTCGAACAGGCCGTGGTTGTGCCCCCGGCCCGGACCCAGGTGCGGCGGCGTGAGCGTCGGGTCGAGCAGGGCGTCCATCCGCAGGGCGCGGATACTCCCATGGGAGCTCTTGAGCTGGATCGTGTAGGCGTCTTCGTTCGGCGCCGGCATGCTCGCGAGGATGGCCCCGTCCTCGCGGCGCTGAAACGTCGTGCCACCGCTCGACTCCACCTGCACGGCCTCCAGCGGAAACCACCCCTCGTCGAGCGGCCCGGCGAGGCCGAGCCCGTGCCACTGCACCTGCTGGCCGACGGGCGCGACGATCTCCACAGTGAGCGGCCCCTCCGGTCGTCCCTCGAGTGGCAGCACGAACGGGACCGCGGTCTCGCCATCCCGGCCCGGGGGCACCAGTTCCCACTCCCAGCCATCGATGCGGAGCATGAGCGGCCCGGTCGCCGGGCCATGGCCGCTGACGGCGATTACAAGCGTGCGATCCTGCGGTCGGACCGACTGCCAGGTGCGGGTCAGCCGCAGCGGCCCCCCCTCGGCGACGCTCACCGTGGCCCAGCCGGCGCGATGGTAGCCCAGGACCGGATCGATCAGGGAGACGAGCCGCACGCGGCCGGGCGGATCGGCCGCCACGGTCCATCCCGTCCAGGCCGGCACCATGAATGCCAGCCGCGCGGTGGTCCGCACCGGCACGGCAGTCGGATCGAAGAGGACCAGCGGCTCGGCCCAATCGACACAGTCGCGGATGTCGAACGGGTCGGCCCCCGGCGGCCGGTCGCGATGGGCGTCGTCGGCCACGAGAACGAGGTCGTTCTGTCCGCCGTCGGGGCCGGCGAGCGGCAGGCTGCCGCAGTCGGCGGCCGATCCGGAACCCACGAGGATCTCGCTCTGCCAGAGCGGGGGGCCGGCGGCGTCGTTGGCATGGATCGAGGCGCGGACGCAACCGCCGCCGGCCACGATCCGATCGAGGCCGACGCGACAACGGAATTCCCTGACCCCTGTGGTCAAAGGCCAGGTGAGCTCCGTCCGGGCCTGGACGCCGCAGCCCCAACTGATCGGCGGCCCGGCCAGGTCGAGGGGGCCGCCCTGCACGTTGTGATCGGCCTGCCAGATCCAGCTGGTTCCCAGCGGCGACGCCTGCCTCACCCGGCTCGGTTCCAGAAACGAGAGCGGCGCCTCGGCCGGGGCGAATGCCAGCAGCCGTACGATCTCCGGGACCGGGAGGAACAGGGGGTCGAGGCTCCAGGTCGGCTGCACGAAGATGCTGTTCAGGCCGGCGGCGGACAGAAACTGCCGCTGGGGAAAGCTCACCCGGGCCCCCGAGCGGAGGACCGCCTGCACGACTCCGGCCTCGTCGTCGGCGAGGGTCTCGAACCAGGCATCCCACGGATCTGCCCGGGGGGGGAGATGCAGCTCATTGATGGTGGCGAACGGGTGCCGCTCGGCTGTGCCGTTGGTCTGAAGGACGACGACCGCGTCGTCCGACCAGCGGATGCTCCGAAACTCGCTTGCGGTGCCGTCGGCGAGAAACAGTGTTTTAGGCTGGTACTTCCGGGGAGCATCCTGGCGCCACACGATCCGCCGCACGCGGTCACGGCGCACATCGACACAGATCGTGATCCCGCGGTCGCGGGGCGGCCTGGTGAGGGGGCGGTCGGGGGCGACTATGTCTTCCATCGTCACGACCTGGAGCGTCGCCGGCAGCGACTCCGGATGGTTCATGGGCTGGGCGGCCCCGACGAGCTCGCGCCATTCAAACCCTTCGGACCGATGCCCGATCACTGTGCCCGGCAGGCGGTCGCCGTTGTCGAACTCGACATACGCCTTGGGAATCCGCGGCGCGGCCTCGCTGAGGCGGATCAAGCGCAGGGGCTTGGCGGGGTCGAACAGCCGCCGCCCGGCGATCGTGGCTCTGGCCCGGTCGTGGAGTTCAGTCACCGTGCCCGGAACTTCAGCCCCGTCAGCGAACACGACCAGGTGGGGAGGCGGAGGCGGCTGTCCGACCGCCGTGAAACCGGGCATCGCGCACGCCGTGAGGCTGCAGACGATCATGCGGGCGATGCCGCGGCGAAAACGTCTCGTCATGGCTGTCGTGGCTGTCGTGGCTTTGGCGAAGGGCGGGGCGGGGGAGCCCAGGGCACGGATGACCTAGCAGGGCAGCGTGCTCGCCGCCGCCGGACTCCGCAAGAATACCACTGTTTCCGCCGGACTCCGCACCCGAATCACCATCCGCCCGGGATCCGCCCGGCGCCCGGGAACCCACCCGGAAAAGAATTGTTGACAGATTGTTGACAGATTGCCTCTGCCGTGCTAGAAATCCTCTGGGGAGAGAACAAGCTTCCGAGTCGGTCTCCAGAGCGTGTCCCCATGCGTTGAATCCATGTGGGTTGGAGTCGAGCCAATGAAACCGTCATTCATCCTTCCAGAGCCCCCCCCCCTTCCATCTTCTCGTGGCCGCAGTC
>Ga0194043_1001545_pt1 | contig 12910 bp, 12 predicted proteins | sample JunL4415m_MetaG_FD_161274 | JGI IMG/M metagenome (GOLD analysis project Ga0194043, IMG submission 161274) | Anoxic zone freshwater microbial communities from boreal shield lake in IISD Experimental Lakes Area, Ontario, Canada - Jun2016-L442-15m | ecosystem: Environmental > Aquatic > Freshwater >...
GTTTTGGGGCAATTCATTGCCGCTTTATTTGACCGTTTTAAACCCGTTCGATCACTAGTGCAATGCCTTGGCCGACGCCAATGCACATCGTACAAAGCGCATAACGTAACTTTTTTTCTTCGAGTTCAACTAGGGCAGTAGTAATTAAACGTGCACCACTCATTCCTAAAGGGTGCCCTAAGGCAATGGCACCACCATTCGGATTAACGCGTGCATCGTCATCGGCAACGCCGAGCTCACGAAGTACCGCAAGACCTTGTGCAGCAAAAGCCTCGTTTAGTTCGATGACATCGATTTGATCAATCGTGAGCCCCAAGCGTTTAAGTAATTTTTGCGTTGCTGGGGCTGGACCAATACCCATAATGCGTGGCTCTACTCCCGCTGTAGCCATGCCAAGAATTTTAGCCCTGGCTTTGAGCCCATATTTTTTCAGCGCATCTTCACCGGCAAGGAGGAGGGCGCAGGCTCCGTCATTTACCCCCGATGCATTGCCTGCGGTAACCGTGCCATCAGGACGAACGATTGGCTTTAACTTGCCAAGCGCTTCTAATGTTGTAGCGCGGGGATGTTCATCTGCAGAGACAACAATGGGATCACCTTTTTTCTGCAGAATAACAACTGGAGTAATTTCTTTTGCGAGGCGTCCGCTTGCTTGTGAAGCTGCTGCTTTATTTTGACTACGCAGGGCCATCTGATCTTGATCAGTCCGCTTAATTTTAAAGTCGTCTGCCACATTTTCTGCGGTTTCTGGCATTGAATCAACGCCATAGGCTTGCTTCATGCGGGGATTAATTAATCTCCAGCCAATCGTCGTATCTTGAATAGAGTTGGCTCTTGAAAAGGCAGACTCTGCTTTGGGCATCACAAAGGGTGCTCTACTCATACTTTCCACACCCCCGGCAATCATGAGTTCAGCTTCTCCAGACGCAATGGCCCTTGCTGCTATACCAACTGCATCCATACCAGAGCCGCAGAGGCGATTAATCGTTGCGCCAGGAATAGTCGGCGATAAACCAGCAAGTAAAGCGCTCATTCTGGCAACGTTACGATTATCTTCACCTGCCTGATTGGCGCAGCCATAAATGACATCGTCTATCTCATTCCATGGCACTGAAGGATTGCGCTCTACTAAGGCTTTGATGGGAATTGCCCCCAGATCATCGGGCCGCACACTTGATAACGAGCCACCATAACGACCAATCGGTGTTCTGATGGCATCGCAGATATAAACGGGAAGGGTAGCTTTTGAGTTCATAAAGTTAGATTATTTTTTTCTTTTCAAGATTTTGTACTACTTTTTCGGAGTACCCCAAAATATCAACTAAGACCTCGTGATTTGAATCGCCTAATTTTGGTGGCGCACGGTCGTATTTTGGAGGAGTACCTTGGAGTCTAAGCGGACTGGCTATTGTCGAAACTGTCGTGCCATCGGCATATGCGTTATCAATCTTCATATTACGATGAATAACATGCGGGTCTTGAAATACTTGTTGATAATTATTGATCTGCCCACAGGGCACATCAAATTGCTCTAACACCGAAATCCACGCAGCTGCTTTTTTCTTAAGCATAGTTTTCGCTAGTTCCGGTACAAGTACAGAGCGCCCCGTAATTCTGCCAGTTACCTTACTCCAGCGTTTATCTTGCGCAAGATCAGGCCGTTTAATTGCTTCGCAATAGCGTTGCCATTGGGTGTCATTGCCTACCGCGACAACAATTTCACCATCTTTAACAGTAAATACTTGATACGGAACTAGGCTTGCATGGGCATTGCCATAGCGAAAAGGAACTTTCCCATCGGCAAAAAAACCCGTTACTTGATTGCCGCCAAGAGCAATAATGCCATCGAGAAGTGCCATATCGATATACTGACCTTGGCCTGTTTCATTGCGGCTATTAAGCGCCGCCAGAATGGCAACTGAGCTGTACATGCCAGTAATTACATCGGCGATAGCAATTCCTAATTTTTGTGGACCACCACCGGGTAAAGTATCACTTTCGCCAGTAATGCTCATCATTCCGCCAATTGCTTGAAAGACAAAGTCATACCCCGGTTTATGCGCATTAGGGCCATCTTGTCCATAGCCCGTTATAGAGCAATAAACTAAACGGGGATTTATTTTCTTGAGACTTGTGTAATCAAGCCCATAACGTTTCAGGTCGCCCAATTTATAGTTCTCTATCAAGACATCACTCACACGAACCAGGTCTTCGATTATTTTTTTACCTTTAATGGAGGATATATCGAGGGTAAGGGATTTTTTGCCACGATTAGCAGCAGCAAAATAGCTAGAAATGCGCTGGCCATGAATAGTTTCTGTTGGATTAATCCAAGGTGGTCCCCAGCCACGGGTGTCATCACCGCTCCCAGGCCGCTCAACTTTAATAACCTCTGCTCCAAGGTCAGCTAAATTTTGCGTGCACCAAGGGCCAGCCAGAACACGTGATAAATCGAGCACCCTAATATGGGATAAGGCGCCAAGTGTTGGCTTAAGGTGAATTTTTTTTGGCATGAATTAATCGATTTTAATATTGCTATCGTTGATTACCTTTGCCCATTTACTAATTTCATCATCAACATACTTAGCATACTGAGCTTGGTTCATACTGCCCGCATCTGCGCCTTGTTCAGCAAATTGATTTTTTACTTGCACACTTTGCAGGGCGGCCAAGACATCGCTAGAAATTTTACTTAATAGGTCGGGTGCCATTTTTGGTGGTGCATACATGCCAAACCAAGCTGTTGCTTCAAAGCCTTTTAGACCCGCTTCACTGATGGTGGGTACATCTGGTAAGGCCGAAGCACGGGTGAGGGAGGTGACACCAAGTGCGCGTAATTTACCGGATTTAATATGCTGCAAAACACCCGGCACAGAATCAAACATCACTGAAATTTGATTGCCCAAAAGATCGTTTAGAGCAGGTGCCGCACCCTTATATGGTACATGAACCATATTGATGCCAGCCATCGCGTTAAACAACTCACCCGAAAGATGATTCGCCCCGCCTGTTCCTGAGGAGCCAAACATAACCTTGCCAGGGTTCGCTTTAGCATAGGTAATTAATTCTTTGACTGTTTTTGCTGGAAAGGCAGGATTGACGACTAATACATTAGGTACGTTTGCAACCAAGGCAATAGGCGTAAAGTCGGTGCGGGTGTTGTATTTCAAGTTTTTATATAAATTCGGATTAATGACATGATGGGTAGCGGTCACCATCAAGGTATAGCCATCAGGTGGCATTTTTACTAATTGCTCGGAAAATACCGTACCGCTAGCGCCCGCTTTATTTTCAACTACGACTGATTGTGACCATTTTTTGGTTAATTCATTGGCTAGAATGCGAGCCAAGATATCTGTTGTTCCGCCGGGTGGAAATGGCACAACTATTTTGACTGGACTATTTGGAAAATTTTGCGCTAAGGCGCTAGCCCCGATAATTGTGAAACTGAAACCTAATAATAGATTGCGTACAAATATATTTAGTTTGCTCAATTGCCTAACTCCTTATTGTTAATCGAATATGCGTAAATTCGCCGCTTCATTACGACGCGAGGGGAAATTCAACTAAGGCTTCGCCAAGGGCAATTACTTCATTGCGTTGATTATTTACTGTGATATCTAGCGAAACCCAATGACCCTTTTTAGTGGTTTTTATTGCAGTAATGATCGCACTGGGAGTAATTGTATCGCCTGGTTTTACTGGCGACTTCCAGCGTGTCTCTAAACGCCGGTGCATTCCGCCTTGCGGATAAACCCAATCGGTAATCATTTTAGAGATGACGCCAAAATTATTCATGCCATGCATGATGATGCCGTCAAATTTGGTTTTACCAAACTGGGTTTGCATGTAATTATCATCAAGATGTAAGGGATTAAAGTCTAGCGAGGCCTCACAAAACTCACGAATTGATTCTCTGGTTGGGTAAAACGGTATGCCTTGAATTATTTCTCCAACACGATATCTATCTAATGTATTACCCATTTACTTAACCTCATTATTTATTAATTAATACAATAATTTATTATTGTGGGCGAATAGTCCAGCCTCGTCCAGAGCAGATCACGTCATTATTTTGATTAAAAAAGACGTTGTCATGAATGACAAACAAACGCTCCTTTTTTATAAATTTATCTAGTGCTCTGGCTTCCAGGCGGATAACGTCATTTGGGCGTGCTGGGATGTTGTAGCTCCACGATTGTCCAGCGTTAATCGTTCCTGGGCTTCTCATCCAATCGTCGGCGGGGGTACAAGAAAACATTAAAAGAATGTGAATTGCTGGTGGGGCAATGATGCCTTTATAGGGTGTGTTTTTTGCATAGTCCTCATCAAAGTAGAGCGGGTGAGTATCGCCAATCACTTTGCAATACTTTTGGATGGCTTCGAGCGTCAGTGTGTATGGAATAGTTTTTCTAGCTTCACCCGGAATAATGTCATCCCAGCCCTTGCGATTTTGTTCATCCTTCCAAAAATCAGTTTCAAAATTAGTATTTGACATTGGTATTTTTCAAGTGAATTTAAATAGAATATGAGGCTTGCTAAGCAGATAATAGCAAGCGAACCATGGCTATCCTAGGTTGTTTAAATTAGCCTGTCAAGAGAACAAAATTGAGCAAATTATTTTTCGCTTTCTGTGCTGAAATAATTTTTACCTGATTAATCTCAATGACTTAGGTAAATTCTGCAGAATCCTTGTAAACCTAGTAGTTACCCGCTTTTTTCTATGATTTACCTGTGATATGGTTGTACAAAATCATCATAGGAGACTGTATGACAAGTAAATTCGATAGTCGGTCTTGGTACCGTTCATCCGTATTGTTCGCTTTGGCCGGTTGTTTAGGTACCGTAGTTACGATTAATTCGGCATTTGCTCAGCCCTATCCTAATCGCCAAGTCACTTTAATTGCACCATATGCTGCTGGCGGAGATAGTGATTTTTCTGGTCGCAATTTGGCAGCAGCTGCGACTAAATTAATGGGCCAACCCTTAATCGTACAAAACGTAGTGGGTGCTTCTGGAACGATTGGCTCAATGCGCGTGCGGAATGCTGCGCCCGATGGCTACACTTTACTTATTTCGCGGGGTGGTTCACAGGCTATTACGCCTGCCTTAGATAGTAAAACGCCATATAAGTGGAATGAATTTACGATTATTTCTTTACTAGATTTTAATCCTGTTGTCTGTGTTGTCCGGCCCGATTCGCCTTATAAAAATCTGAAAGAATTATTAGATACCATTCGCACCCAACCGGGCAAATTAAATTATGCTACCGCAGGGCCCGGTACTACTCAACATTTAGCAGTTGAAGTAATGTTACGTTCGGTCAATATTCCTTCTAGTTCAGCAGTGATGATTGGTTATAAGGGCGGCGGTGAAGCTACGGCAGCATTGCTTGGTGACCAAGTGCAATTTTTATGTAATAACCTCACTACCTTAGTCGGTCAAATTAAAGGTGGTGCGATGCGCGCTTTAGTTTCTTCCTCTGCTGAACGGCTCAAAGAATTTCCTGAAATTCCTACTGCGCGTGAAATGGGAGTAGGGCCATTAGAGCAAGTGATGGGCTGGAGCGGTTTGTATGGACCACCTGGATTACCCCCTGAGGTAGTCAATAAATGGGTTGAAGTACTCAAAAAAGTGGCGCAAGATCCCGATTGGAACAAAGGCAATACAACCGTCGCTGCGATACCGGCAATTCGCTCGCCCGCAGACACTGAAAAATTTGCGCGTGAACAAGTCGAGTTATATGAAAAACTGGGAACCGCGCTGAATTTACGGAAGTAATTAAGTCAGTTTAGTAATGGTGCGGCACTTGAAATTCTTTTAATGCATCCAGGTCTGGGGTAATTCCTAGCCCTGGAGCTGCATTTAAAGTGATGCTGCCCTGAACAATTTTTGGCAGTTGAGGGGCTAAGAGTTCGCGCAGTGGATTGGGGTTGGCATCGACCTCAACAAAGCCAAAGGTATTCGCACTTGCTTTCAGATGCATTGAAGCGACTAAGCCGATGCCGCCACCCAACCAATGTGGACAAAACATGTTTTTACTGTTCACAATGGCCTGGCCCAGCGGGACACCAGCGCTAAATCCCCCCCATTTGCCCATATCGGGCTGAAGGACGGCAAAGGCAGTGCTCTCAATTGCATTGGTAAATTCCAGCATGCCCCGCATATTTTCCCCCGCAGCTAGTGGGATCGTTGAGTGGTTAGCTAATTCCTGCCAAGCACTCAAAGGGCTATCTGCTGCGATAGGCTCTTCTATCCAAAACGGCTGATATTGTGCTAATTGCTGAATTTGTTCTTTTGCCTCTTGCGGGGACCACGCTTGATTAGCGTCCACCATAATCGGAATATCGGCACCGAGAGCCTTCCTTAGGTTAGCTAAGTTATCTAAGTCGCGTGTTGCGCCAAAACCGATTTTTAATTTAAAGGCCCGATATCCCTCAGTCCATTTTTGCTGCGCTATTTTTTCAGGATGAAGGGGATTAATTCCTGAAGCATAGACTTGTACGCTAGGGGAGCCGTTAAAAATTTGCCATAGGGGTTGCTGTAATTTTTTTCCGATTAAATCCCATAAGGCCATATCTACCCCAGCAATGACTTGGGCAATAGGACCAGGCTCACCGCTTTGCAGGCTTAAAATATGCAAATCCTTGGTTAGCGTAGAAAATATTTCTTGTGGCGACACCCACGTTTTACTTAATAAAAGAGGGACCACTAAAGCCTCGAAAAGCCGAGCCCGATGTTCAGCTCCAACTGTAGGGAAATTGCACCAAATTTCACCCCAGGCGCGATTGCCATCGCGATCCTCAAGCATCACCACCAAAGCGGGGCGGTTATGCATCAGTCCAAATGAAGTTTGTACGGGCTCGGCAATGGGAGCTCGGTAAACGATGGCTTGCGCTTTAACTAAATCAATTGGGGGTAGATTCTGCAGCAAAGATACCCTTTATTGTGCGGCAACTTACGCTAAGCTATCTGCCCAGATATTTTTCGCCCACCCCCAAGCATATATACCTTCAAGCACTGTTGGCTCAGGTGAAAGACCGCCTGATCCAGGTACCGTTTTAAAGGTTTTTTCTGCGGCATTGTATTGATGCACACTCGCTACGTGAACGACTTGGGTTGCATCGACAAAGCTATAGCAAGTATTAGTCAATACCGGGGCGGAATTCACCTCTAAGCCACCGAGCTCGGCAACGATCGCGGCCGCAGCTACTTTGGCATGGGAGTTAGCCATGTGTCCTGATTTAGGCATGAGTGGTGCAACTTGGATTGAATCGCCTAAGACATGAATATCTTTAGCTGCGGTAGCTTCAAAGTTAAGATAATTCACCTGTACCCAGCGACCATTGGCATTAGCAATGCCACTTTTGACGGCAATATCACCAGCGCGCATCAAGGGGAGAATATTTAAGACATCAGCCTTGACATCATCCTGCACTTCAAACTTAATCGTTTTGGTTTTAGCATCGACAGCCACTACATTAAATTTAGGGTGATATTCAATCATCCCTGGATATAAAGTTGCCCAAGCTTTTCTAAATAGACCTGCTTTTGAAACAATATCGGCATTCGCATCAAAGATTAAGACTTTAGACTTGGGCTTATTCTTTTTAAAGTAACTCGCTACTTGGCAAGCACGTTCGTATGGGCCAGGAGGGCAACGGAAGGGGGCTTCGGGAATGCTAATCGCATACACGCCGCCATCGCGCATGGCCGCTAGCTGCTGGTGGAGCGCAACGGTTTCTGAGCCAGCCTTCCATGCTTGAATGGTAACGCCAGCTTGATTGGCTTCAGCAAGGCCTTTAATTTGATCCATCATGAGGTTCACGCCAGGCGATACAACCAATTTGTCATACTTGATGGTCGAGCCTGATGCGAGTTTGACGGTTTTCTGTTTTTGGTCGATTGACTCAACCATGTCTTTAATTAATTTCACGCCATGGCGTTTTGATAAGTTGTCGTAGGGAGAGGTAATTTCTGCCATGGTGCGTGTGCCACCAATAACCAAGTTTGACATTGGGCAGGAAATGAAATCGGTATTGGGTTCAATTAAGGTTACTTGGGCAGTGTTGTTGGAGAACATACGAATGTATTTTGCTGCAGTAGCACCGCCATAGCCACCACCTACCACCACTACTTGTGCTTTGCTAATATTAATGGGGGTAGTAGAGGCACAGCCAGCCAGCAAGCCTGCAGAAGCAAGACTTTGACCTAAAAAATGACGACGATTCATCTTAGCTCCTGAATTATTTTTTGCCGAGAACGCTGGCGATCGTATTGAGTTGTTCATCGGTGTAGCCTTTAGCCAATTGCGGCATGATAGTACCTTGTTGCGCACCACTTTTATAGGCCATGAGTTTAGCGAGCATCTCATCTTTATTAAGCTGACCAATGGCTGGCATACCACTATTAGGTACGACCACCGCATCAGTGCCATGACAGTTAGCACAGGTAGCTGCTAGCGAACGATTATTTATATTACTAGCAGATGTTTGTGCAAAGCTCGGTGAACTGATTAGTGACAGCCCAAGCAGACTTAAGTTAATGAGACTAAATTTCATCAGCTGTTGAAAATGAATTAAAGGCATTTGCTCCCCCACCGGTATATTTTATAAGACTACCTCTAGTAATAATTTACTGCAACTTATTGTCCTTGCCACTTAGGGTTTTCACCCGCTAAAAAGGCCGCTACCCCAGTTTTAAAGTCAGCACTGCCATAGCATTCGCGAATTAAATCATCGCAATTCGGTAAATTACTTTGTGATAGACGCAATAAACTGAGTTTAGTTACTTTTTGCGTAATCGGCGCTAGCGATTCCAGGCGCTGGGCTAAGGTGATTGCGGCAGCACTTAATTCAGCTTGGGGATAGATGCGTAAGACAAATCCTTGGTTAAGCAATTCGGGCGCACTAATTAATTCTGCTAAGAGCAACATACGCCTAACTATGCTGGTGCCAAGTTGTGCAGTAAGCCAGGCTAAATTGCCAATTGACAGGCAATTACCGAGTGTTTTCGCAATCGGTACGCCAAACTTAGCTTCAGGTGTGGCAATGCGAAAGTCGCAGCTACTCGCAATGGCTAGACCTCCGCCAATTGCAAAGCCTTCAATGACTGCAATGGTGGGAATGCTGAGTTCTTGTAGGGGTTGTAAATAAGCTGCTATGGAAGCTTCGTAGCGCATACCATCTTCACCATCTTGGTAGTTGGCGAATTGCGCAATATCACTTCCAGAGACAAATGATTTTTCACCTACACCTCGTAGAATAGCTACCCGAATCGCAGGCGTATTTTGGATTTGCTGACAAATCGTTCGCAAGCTTTCATACATTTCTTGGGTCATGGCATTACGAGCTGAGGGATGCTCAAAATGAATATGCGCAATTGAGCCCTCTACCGCAAACAATACGCGGGCTACATTGCTCTGCTCTGCGTTCATCTATCGACTCATTATTGGGCTTTAATGCCCAGGGTTTTAACCAATTGGCGATATTTTGCTAGTTCTGCAATTAAGAAAGTATTAAAGGCTGCTGGAGTTTTAGGCCCTTCGGTTTGTAAGCCCTGTGACTCAAGCGTTTTATAAGTATTCGGGTCAGCCATTGCTGCTTTAACCGCTTGATCAATTTTGGCGACCGTAGCAGGCGCCATATTTTTTGGCCCCATCACCGAGTACCAGTTGGTTACATCAAAACCAGTAATACCAACTTCAGTAAAGGTAGGTACGTTGGCTAGCAGAGGCAAGCGCTTTGGAGTGGAAATTGCAAGAGCCTTTAATTTGCCTGATTTAATATGCTCCAAAACAGGCGGCAGCGTATCAAAATTCATGGTGATTTGGCCGCCTAATAAATCAATAATCGCTTGACCACTTCCTTTGTATGGCACATGGTTAAGAGATATACCTGCGATTTTGGCAAAGAGTGCACCAGCCAAATGCTGCGTGCTGCCAATGCCAGATGACCCATACGTTAATTCACCCGGTTTAGTTTTAGCGAGGGCAATTAATTCAGCCACGGAATTGACGGGGAGAGAGGCATTCACAACCAATACATTAGGCACGTATCCCAAATAAGTAATGGGGGTGAAATCTTTTTCAGGGTTAAAGGGGACGTTATCTAAAACAAAGGGCGCAATCGCATTGGAATTTGAGTGCCCCATTAATAGGGTATAGCCATCTGGCGCTGCTTTGGCAATCATGTCGGCAGCAATGGTGCCGGCAGCTCCCGCTTTATTTTCAATAATGACTGATTGGCCGAGTGACTCACTCATTTTTGGTGCTAAGGCGCGAGCAACGATATCTGTGCCACCACCAGGCGCAAAGCCCACAATTAAGCGAATGGGCTTCGTCGGATAGCCTTGTGCGTTTGCAGACAAAGTACCAAAACCAAGCAGAGCAATGGTTAAAAGAGCAGTCATGCGCAAGATATTCATCTTCTTCCTCGTAAATGATTTATATTATTCAGCTTATTCTATTCCTTCAAAGTAAAGCACTGCATGATTAATTCAGGTGCCACAAAACCACTCCCTTTAGCTGGAGTCCGTGTTTTAGATGTAAGTCAAGTCATGGCAGGACCCTATAGCTGTATGTTATTAGCTGATTTGGGCGCCGATGTCATCAAAATTGAACCACCTGGAACGGGCGATCAAACGCGTGGCGCGATGGGCTTCAAAATGAAGGGCGCCGATAGCATGGGTTTTTTAAATATGAATCGCAATAAGCGCAGTGTTGCGCTGAATTTAAAAAGTTCAGCAGGGCGGGCAGTTTTTTTACGTTTAGTAAAAACAGCAGATATCTTAGTTGAAAATTATCGGCCTGGCGTCATGAAAAGATTAGGTATTGATTACGCGGTTTTGCATGAAGTGAATCCCGCATTAATTTACGCGAGTATTTCTGGATTTGGTCAAACGGGTCCTTGGGCAGATCGCCCTGGTTTTGATTTAATGGCCCAAGCCATGTCAGGTGTGATGAGTGTCACTGGTTATCCCGATGGCCCTCCGGTGAAAGCAGGCGTACCGGTAGCCGATATTGGTTGCGCCCTGTTTGCAACCTATGCGATTTTAGCGGCATACATTGGACGCACAAAAAGTGGTGAAGGCCAATTTATCGACGCTTCTTTATTCGATGCAGCGCTAGCGTTTTCGATTTGGGACACTGCCCAGTACTGGGGAACAGGAGTTGAGCCTTATAAGCTAGGTACGGCAAATCATATGAGTGCACCTTATCAAGCGATGAAATCAGCTGATGGCTATTTTGTGATGGGTGCAACGAACCAAAAATTATGGGGTTTGTTATGCGCCAAAATTGGCCGTCCTGAATTATTTAGCGATGCCCGTTTTATGACGAACCCTTTGCGCTTAGCTAATCGACTAGAGCTTGTAGCTGAATTAGAAAAAACGTTTATTACGCGGGCGAGTGCCGAGTGGGTTGATCTATTACTTGCCGAAGGAATTCCTGCAGGACCCATTAATTCCTATCCTGAGGCCTTTGATAGTGCTCATGGCAAACACCGGCAAATGCGCATTGAAATCGACCATCCAATTGAAGGTAAGATTCCGAATATTGGTTTTGCCGTGAAATTATCAACTACGCCACAACAAGTGAGAATGCCTCCGCCATTATTGGGTGAGCATACCGCGAGTATTTTGGCCGAGTTAGGTGTAAACGAAGCTGAGCTCGCCAGTCTCACGGCCGAGGGCGCTTTTCAGCCTTAAGTTTTAAGGTGATTTTAAGAACAGTTCTTGTAAATCATTTAAATACCGCAAACCCAGTGCAGTAGGTTTAAGGGTGGTGGGATGGCTATCGAGTAAACCTTTAGCAGTCGCGCGTTCAATTTCCTTGCTAATTGTTTGCAGTGATAAGCCCGTACGTTCGGCAAAACTGGTAGTGGCGACACCAGCAGGTAAACGCAGCGCGTTCAGCATAAATTCAAACGGGATTTCATTGGGGGTCAGTTCACGGGTTTCAATCAGCGCATGGCCTTGTGTTTCCATGGCGTGCATATAGGTTTCTGGATGACGTTCGCGGACTTGACGTGTAATTGAATGGGGCAGGGAAATTTTGCCATGTGCGCCTGCGCCAATACCAATATAGTCACCAAATTGCCAATAATTAAGATTATGTTTGCAAGCTTGTTGAGGTTTGCTATATGCCGAGACTTCATAGCGTGCATAACCTGCATCCGTAAGCAGAGCAAAATTACTATCAAATATTGCATCATTCTCGTCTTCATCAGGTAGCACGGGTGGCTGGCTAGCAAATAAAGTATTTGGTTCTAAGGTGAGTTGATAGAGTGAGAGGTGGGTAGGGTTAAAACTCAGTGCCGCACGAACATCAGCAGTGGCATCAGTAAGACTTTGTTGTGGCAAGGCGTACATTAAGTCAAGGTTAACGGCTTGAAAATGTGTCTGGGCAACCTCAATCGCGCGCCTTGCTTGGTTGCCATTGTGAATGCGACCCAAGGCCTTGAGTTGAACGTCATGGAAGCTCTGAATACCCAACGAGATGCGATTGATACCGCTGCCAGCAAAGGCTGCAAACTTATCGGCTTCAACTGAACCTGGATTTGCTTCGAGGGTAATTTCAGCAGCAGGATCGAGCGGTACTAAGGCACGAATGCTTGAGAGTAGCCATTCCAAACCCGCGGGAGAAATTAAACTAGGGGTTCCCCCGCCAATAAAAATAGTTTGTACTTTACGCCCCCAAATGCGGGGTAATTCAGTTTGTAAATCTTGAATGAGTGCGCGCAGGTAACGCGCCTCATCAAAACCCGTATCTTTAATTTGATGGGAATTAAAATCACAATAGGGGCATTTTTTTTCACACCATGGAAAATGAATATAGAGCGATAAAGGCGGAAGAGCGACTAGCTTAATTGTCATGCCAAGTTGGCTAGTAATTGCTGTAAAGCTTGACCGC
>Ga0194043_1001546_pt1 | contig 12904 bp, 9 predicted proteins | sample JunL4415m_MetaG_FD_161274 | JGI IMG/M metagenome (GOLD analysis project Ga0194043, IMG submission 161274) | Anoxic zone freshwater microbial communities from boreal shield lake in IISD Experimental Lakes Area, Ontario, Canada - Jun2016-L442-15m | ecosystem: Environmental > Aquatic > Freshwater >...
TGCGTCACACTGTTTTCAACGGTCTCTGCCGAGGCCCCGGGATAAAAGGAGTCAATGGCGATAGACGGCGGGGCGATTGGGGGATACTGAGATATGGGCAGGTTGTGGATCGCCAAGCCTCCCGCCACCATCATGATGATGGCGATAACCCAAGCAAACACTGGACGATCCAGAAAGAAGTTCGATAACATCACGCGCCTCCGTCAATTCGATTCTATGCTTGGCTGGGCCGTGTTCTTCGGTTCCGCACCATCTTTCGGACCGTCATTAAAAGGGACTACCTTCACGGAAGCACCGGGCCGCACCCTCTGCATACCCTCGATAATCACACGATCGCCGGGCGAAAGGCCCGATGAGACGAGCCACTTGTCCCCGATGGCTCGATCGAGAGAGAGCATCCGCTGTTGGACGTGACCCTCGCCGTCCACGATCAGAGTGACGGGATTCCCCTTTGGATCGCGTGACACTGCTTGCTGAGGAATAAGGATGGCATGCTCATTGATGCCTTCTTTCACTACCGCCCGGACGAACATGCCCGGTAGGAGAACTCCTTCTGGATTCGGAAAGACAACACGCAGGATGACGGACCCGGTCGTCGGGTCCACCGTGACGTCACGAAACTGCAGTGTACCATTCAATGGGTACGCTGCGCCGTCTTCCAGGGTGAGCTTGACCTTCTTCTGGTTCGGTCCGTCCTGATTGAGGTGGCCCTCCTCCAGGCGGCGTTTCAATCGCAGAAGTTCAGAGGTTGATTGGGGCACATCCACATAAATGGGGTCTATCTCCTGAATCGTAGCTAGAGCTAGGGCCTGATACGCAGTCACTAAAGCGCCATCCGTTACATTGGATTTGCCTATGCGGCCGGCGATGGGTGCGGTGACACGAGTGTATCCCAGATTGATGCGTGCCGTCTCAACTGCCGCTTTCCAATACTCAATATCGGCTTCGGCTTGTTTCAGGGCGGCCTCCTTGTCGTCGTAGTCTTGCTGGCTGACCGCTTTTTCGGAGAGTAATCCCCTGTATCGCTCAGCCCTCAAACGGATCGTAGGAAGATTGGCTTCTGATCTGCCAAGGGCTGCCCTTGCACTGTCGAGTGCCGCATGAAATGGCGCTGGATCGATCTGATAAAGCACATCCCCAGCTTTGACTTCGGAACCTTCCGGGAAAAGGCGTTTTTGTATAATACCATTCACCTGGGGCCGGATTTCCGCGACCAGGTACGCAGACGTGCGGCCCGGCAATTCAGTGGTCAGCACCAGGCGCTGCGGCTGTGCGTTTACAGTAACCACTTCAGGGACAGGAGGAGGCGATTGCTGCCTGCTGTCGCATCCGCCCAGAGAAAGGCCGCCTAATAGAGCCATTAGAACTATGGTCCATCTAAGTGGATCATTAACGGATTCATTGGGTTGCATGACAGACCTCGCAAATATCGATGATGAGCTGATTGAGTTCCCAAAACTTCGCACGAAATCACCGTTCACACAGTCCTCTGGACGAATTATTGAAAGTGGGGTCGGGATTCTGAGGATAGTTTCCTGCTATTTCCGTTTTCGGTTCCAGGTTTAATTCGCTTTCTCATGTGGTCAGCACCCCCCGGAAAAAAATGTCTGCGACATTTGACAGGTTATCTCCCTGTTGAAATCTGGCAGGATCTCGCATTGTCCTGAAAAGAAAAGCACTAATCGTTCCTTCAAGCGCAATGGCCATGTGGAGGGGATCGAGGCCACGGAACACATGCTCTTTGATGCCTCTCTCAAACACAGAAGCCAATTTTTCAAGGAATTCATCGTAGAGCCGAAGAAGGTCCTGGTCCAAACCTGCTTTTATGTTGAAGCTTGCTCCTCTGGTTTCGGCAAAATACAGGCGCATGAGCGGTAGGTTTTCAGAAAATAGATCCTGACGGACCCCGATATATCTCGTGATGGTTAAAAGAGGATTCCTTTCCTGTTCGAGAGCCTTTATAGAAGCATGGTGAAATTTTTGTGCCATTTCCATGATAAGGGCTTTGTACAACTCCTCCTTATTCTTGAAAAACTTATAGAGTGTTCCGACCCCGAACTCCGCTTCTCTTGCGATCTCGTGCATTGAGATGTTGTGGTACCCCTTTTCCGAGAAGAGCATTAGCGCTGTCTGGAGTATTTCACTTCGCTGCAGCAGATTTTCTCGCTCTCGACGGGGAAGATTTTGGACTTCTCTGTTGGTTTCGGCAAATAGTGAAGGTCCCATTCTTTTCTCCATCAGACGCTACATTCTGAATATGACGACATATTCTATTCGTGCTCCGAGTGAGTGTCAACAGTCAATCATCCATACAAAGAAGTTTCTCCATTTTCACGTGCAAAAAGCCAAAACCCGCCATTAATTATCGGAGATTGTCCTGAAATCGTTCCACAAATCATATAGTGAAAGATCCGGTTTGAACCCCTCTACTTCTGATTTCCGACGCCAGACGGGGCTTCCTGCTTGACTCTAAACGCCGGTGCAATTGATACTAAGTTGCTTTCAAGATGAAGTTATTTGTCCAGTCGAATCCCGTGATGGTGGCTACTTTTTCCGGTGACTGCTCTGGCGAGTCGAGAGCATCGACGAGGACACTTTCGACTGCGTCCAAGCTCTTGAAGACCTTATTTGGAAACCACTTTTCACGGATCTCTTCCCAGAGGTGTTCTGCAGGATTGAGTTCTGGACTATAGGGTGGCAAGAAAATGATCCGCATATTTTGGGGAACTTTGAGGTCCACAGCTTCGTGCCATCCGGCTTTGTCCATTACCATGAGGACCAAATCGTTGGGGTGGCGCTGAGACACCTCATAGAGAAACAGCGATCGAATACCGTGACCTCTCAAGAATCCCCTGTTCAATTAACACCTTTTTGGTTTATATTTTGTACTAGAAACGCTAAAACACATATAATTCAGAGGTTCTTGACACAGATTCAGGTTCGTCGTTGCTAAAACTTTCTTGTCGATCCCGTCACTTGTTTGAAGGCGAATCGGCACAACAGATGCGAAGGCCTAAGGGAGGTATTGAGGAGATGAGTAGATCGGCTTGCCGAACAGAAAAATGCACGTTTACGAATTTTATGGTTTTTCTCCTCATAGCGGCAATAATTTCTCCCGCAACAAGTTTTGCCCAACAGGACCTGCCGGTCATTATCCCGGATCTTCCACCTCGAGAAGCACACATAAGAAACCATATTACATTTGAGCAATTGCACGCAATTAAGGGTACAGATCCGGAAAACAGCGGCCTGGTAATCGATCTGGGAAATCTGGACCTTCACGGGTCTATTTACACCGGCCCTTACCCTTTCGAAGCTGGCACTGCGGACTATGATTACGTTCGGTACCGTTTGGAAAGTCCACTGGTTGACGGCAAAGGCGTGCTTCCCATATCGGATTTTTTCAAGGACAAATACAATGCGAACGCTTGGCCCGCCAGCCTGTGCCCCATGACAACTACCGTAGCATATCGCCTGTCGCTGTGGCTGCTTGAAAAGAACAAGCCTACGTTTATGGGCTTCTATGACAGCGTTGTGAGTTTTCGCAGGGAGGGAGATAAGTTTGTCAAGAACCCTACTATTATTCAGGGGCCGTTTGTTACCATGATTACGAGCGATGATCCATCCAGCATTATGATCGCTCTGGAAACCGACGAAGAGTCCAGGGCAACGGTCACGGTCTACCGTGTGGGCGGGAGCAGTGTCCAATTGAGGGTCGGTTCAAAGGAATACCAATTAGGGTCTCCCGTGGTCTTCCCCGGGAGTAGCCGCCGAAATAGGCACCGCGTAGAAGTGAGAGGTCTCACCCCATCCACAGACTACCTGTACTTTGTGCAGTGCGAGACTGAAAAAGGCGAAATAGTCAGGTCCAATCTTTGCAGGTTCCGGACTGCTCCTGAGCGAGGTAAAGGCCCTGTCACCCTCGCTCTTGTCGGTGATAGTCGAGAAGGAGTAGGGGGTGGAGAGCGAAATATGATGGGATCAAACTTCAGCACTCTCAGCCGTATCGCAGTCGATGCCTATCGCAAGGGGGCAGAACTATTCCTTCTTGCAGGAGACCTCATCAATGGTTACACCTCGGAAGTTGATGATTTCAAGTTACAGTTGTTCGGGTCCAAGCAGGCAATGGCCGGGTTCTGGCGCAGCCGACCCGTTTACCCGTGTATGGGCAACCACGAGAGTTTGTTAAATTCATTTAACGACGGTGGCCGAGGCGTTGGCTTGGACAAATGGCCTTATGCAGAAAACAGTGCCGAAGCAGTGTTCGCTTCAGAGTTCTCCAATCCATCAAATGGACCAACACCGTCGGACGTCCGGCGTCCCCCGTATGCCGGCACCGTTTTTAGGTTCCAGTACGGCCCTGTCTTGATTGTAGCGTTCAACAACAATTACTGGTGGACTTCCAACAATGGGCTCAAGGAGTATGGAGGCTCTCCTGAAGGTTATATAATGGAGGACCAGCTTGTTTGGATTGAACATGTTCTCAAGGAAGCCGAATCGGACCACTCGGTAAGATACATTTTGCTCTATGGACACGAACCTGTGTTCCCATGCGGCGGACATGTCAAAGACTCCATGTGGTGGAGCGGAAACAACAATGTTCGTGCTTACACCAAGAAGGATGGCTCGGTGATTCCAGAGAAATTGGGCATGATAGAGATCCGGAACCGGTTATGGAAAGCAATTTCAAAATCAAGAAAAGTGGCTGCAGTAATGAGTTCACATGAGCATGCGTATCATCGGACTCTCATAGACGCCGAAACCCCTGTGGGAGTGTATCCCAAGGACGATACCGACGGCGATGGAATACTCGACACGTATTCCCCTAACTCTGATTTCGTTAATCCTACCTGGCACATAACGGTAGGCACCGGCGGAGCCCCTTATTACAGCAGGGAGAAAACTCCCTGGACGCCGGTCGTACTGTCGTCCCAAGAGGGATATACACTAATAAAGGCAGACAATGAAACGATCTCCCTTAAGTTCATTTCCATTACCGGGCAAGTTGTTGATGAGGTAAGTGATCTTATGTCTTCCAAGAAAGGGACTCTCTCATCCAAATGAAAGTGGTTTGCATCAGTCATTTGGGAGCCTGATTCCAAGGTAAAAGGTTACAGATATTTCTGGAGGACAAACTGCCGCGGCCACCCCGTCTCGTTTGCATTTTTTCGGATCGATTGCAAAAAAGGCTTTTCCCCGTCGCCTTCTGTAATGCAGTTTCACAGGCGTTCCGTACAATGCGCAGCGAATCGGTGGACTTGGTGATTAGACTGGTTGCCAAAAGTTGTGGTGCGATTGCTTCCGTCGTCTTTCCAGCAGTAGCAACAGGGCCGGTAGCGTGGTCAGAGTGAAGGCGACAGAGGCCGCCATGCCGATGACCATGGCCCAACCGAGAAACTCCATGGCATAATGCTGAGACGTCAGCATGGACACGAAACCAATAACGTTTGTCGTGGACGTGAATATTATCGGTCCGGTCACTCTGGCCATAGCCTCCGAAACTGAGCCTCCTTCCTTCCCTAAACTTCCCATAACCAGGTGGACCCCGTTATCCATTCCCAGGCCGAAGATCAACGGGGCAATACCCACAACTGAAAACGGCAAACCCAAGCCCAAGGCCCCGATCACACCAAGGGTAACACAAAAAGCCCCGGCCATGGGAACTAGGCTAAGCATAACCCCCACAGGATGCCTGAAGAGCGCCACAAAGAAAATGATCACTGAGCCGAGCACATAGAGTCCCAGACGGATGAGTTCTGAAACAAGCGACGAAAGGATCTCTTCCATCGACTGCCTCGGTCCCGAGATACTGACCTCTACCGGAAAACTCCTGACAGCCTCCATTATTTCTCGATCCACTTTTCTCAGTCTGTCTGAATCGGTCACCTTTTCAGAGTACCTGATCTGGGTCAGAAAGCGATATTTTCCTCTAATTTGAGCCGTGTACCAGGACCGTTCAACTTCTGATGAACCATCTTGATCGCGCAAGCCTCGCGTCTCAAGATCACTAATCATTTGTCCGACTGAATCGAACGACTGTTCAACGGTTTGAACTGCAGAATCGGACAGGTCCGATTTTCGTACGGTGTTTCTCAGGAAATGGCTCAGGCCTGGCCAGGACTTCATTATTTCAGAGACTAACCCGACGTTCCGGACCGCCAGGGAGTCAGGCGTCGCCAGGTAGGAAATGGAATCTACGGTAGCAATTTCACGGTCCCGCGCCATCAGTTGCCCGAGGATGTCGTCCAGTTTCCGCTGAAATTCTAAGCCCTGTTGAAAATTTGTTACGTCGAAAGACAAGATTGTAGTCTGGGAAAAATTTACGTGAAACTTCTTGGAAATGCGTTCCGACACTGCCATGGAATTCATGTCCCTAGCCAGAAAGACCTTAAAAAGATCTTTCTCGTACGACACACGGGAAATGAGAAACAGGCTCAGCACTACAACCACGGCAGACACCACCGTGATCGTCCCAGGAGCGTTTTTGTACAGGCCGGAAAATCTGTTGAAGGTCACTCTCATCCTGGGGAAGTAGTCATGACCACGACCGGCCGTCAGCGCAACCAGGGCAGGGAACAGGAACAGGGTGGATACGAGGCTCAGGATCAGTCCGGACGCCCCGACGTAACCGAATTGAGCCATGGCGGGCTGATGGGAAAAGCATAGGCACGCGAATGCAAGAATTGTGGTAATAGCCCCCAGCATTACCGGTGGGCCCGTCTGATCGTAGACGTCGGCAAGGGCATCCCTTGGTGAAGCACCTTGATCGATCTCGTCAGTAAACCGCTCCCACAAATGCACACCGTAATCCGTAGCCAGGCCGAAAAGTACTCCCGAGGCGCCCATGACCACCGGGTTGACCTCGTCGTACCACAGGTAGATCAGGCCATAGTTCGGCCCAATACCGGCAGCAATGGGCGTCATAAGGATCACGACCGACCACAGGTTTCGGTACACCCCTATAAGCAAGGCAATAACCATCGCACATGACAACAAAAGGATAGTTGATGTCTCTCGATCAAATATGTCCGCCGATTCGCTGTGAAATGCACTCTTTCCTGTCAGGAACCAATTAAGGTCCTGAGATTTTTCTTTCAGATCCGGCAAATCAGCGAGCAGTCCAGAAATCTTCTCTGGAATTACTTGCCGCAATCTTTCCAAAAGCTTCCTTCCTTGCGCGATATCAGTGCCGGGGAAAAGGGGAGTGACCTGTATCAAATATACAGTGCTATCAGGACTGGCTATCAGGAGATACATATCTCCAAGACTCACCGCGCCAACCCTCTTCTTCATGGCATCCGATATGAACTGGCCTAGTTCGAGTGGATCTTCAAGGATTGTTTGCTGAAGATACGGATGTTCGGCAAGAAATAGGCGGTTCCGGTTTCGCCTGAATGCTTCGCTGATGCCCTGCAAACTAAAGATTGTACGAACCTGGTCTTGCTCCCTTTGGTTCATTCCGAGGAGAAAGTTTTTGAAGAGACGACGGACCTCTTCGTTATTTTCCGGGTCCAGAAAACGATAACGGACTCTTCGCACACCAGGGATCTTGGCTATGGAGTCTCCAAGCCCCTTTATGAACGGCAGTCGGTCCTCTCCGGGTGGTTCGGGGAATTCGACGGCAACTATCAGAGAATCTTGTTCCCCAAAGATTTCGCTATTCTCGCTACCAAGTTTGATGACTGGGTTTTCTTGCCCGACGCCGGCAATGAGGTTGTTACTGATCTTTATCAAAGGCATTGCGGAGAAGCCGGTGACCGCAAGTACCAGGAAAATCGCTACAACAGTACGAGGAAAATCAAATGAAACCCGGCAGATCCGGCGCAAGACCAGAGTGAGTAATTGCATCCGGCTTCCTTCTTGGTCGTCACTCTGACGGCTGGTTCAACTATCTTGCCACTCTGGAAAGTTTCAACGTTGATACGAGGCCCCTGATCCAACGGCTTCGGGCGTTCTCCCAGTGACCATCCATCAAGCTCGACGAGAAAAGGATCCTGTTACGATTGGACCGTAATGAATTCACCCCTCTCCATGAGATACCAGTTGGGGCCAATCCGTCACCGGAAGCAATCTTGTCCAATAGAACAAGTTTGCTCCCGGCTCGTTTTAGTAGCAAGAGACTGTCATGAGGAGCCGGAGCACTCAGTTTCATGCCTCTACTCACAAAACCTGCTGCTTGTGCAATTGCCTGTTGAAAAATCTTGTTAGGTGGTTCCCAGGCATAAGGGTATACGTACCAAGCGCCCAGAGTGCGGTCGTCGTATAGCATCCGGACGAGTTCGCGCAGTCCCATCCATCGCCTCACTACTGCGGCTCTCTTGTGATAGGATTCCAGATCCAGAAATACAAAATTGGTGTCCGGTTTTACGTCGGGGATCTGAGTTACCAAGCTTTTAACGAGGTCGTTACGAATGCCCGCGGCTTCCTTCCAGTCGATGCTGAGCCCTGCGTGAAAAGCCGTCATAAAACCTATGACCACGACCGCAGCCAACTGGGAAACGAATCGCGCTTTGACGCTCTTCCATGCGGTAAACACCGCCGCGAGAATAATTGCTATGCCGCAGGATGCGGATGAATATATCCGGCTTGCCCAATTAAAGTTAAACCACGTAGTGTCGCCATGAGCAATTATTCCCCACTTTGCCAACAGTGTGTCCGTCAGGTTTGGAACCCCGCCGCCGTATCCTGCGATCTGGTAGGGCAGCATGCCCAAAAAGAGGATGGCAATGCCCAGAATGATCTTGTAAGAAATTCCCTGGTCCCACTTGGCAAGTTCGTCGGGTTGATTCTTCTCATCAGGTCGTGATCTTGACCGATACAACTGGACTGCAACCCAGACGCCCACCGCCCACGCGAGAACACACACCCACAGTTCCCTGCAGAAAGTGATGAACGGAGCGACTAGATAAGAAGGCAGCAGCCCCAGATAGGACAAGATCAATTTCAGCGGAGGAATTAGGTGCCGATGTTCGACGGCCCCGCCGTTAAGAAAAAAGAATCTGATCGCAATAGCTAGCACCACTGCCGACAAAATCCCTGCACCGAGCTTCACCAAAAAGATCCTTTCCCAAAACTGGTACCCCTGTTTCCTTCTGATAGGCAATACGAACATAGGCACGGCAAATATCATAAGGCTCGGCGCCTCGTACGTCAGAAAGGATAGAATGTACAGGAAAAGCGGCAATGCGAGCCCAGGCAACGAGGCGGACTTCTTCGCCCACATCTGAAACGCTATGACCGAACTCCAAAAAAACACTAAACTTAAACGGGAATTGTCCGTGAAGATTATGTAAGTCAGCGATGAGACTGTCGGTAGAAAGAAAATGAACAGCATGCTCAGGATCACGAAGGTTCTGTTTCTTGTGAACACCTGAGAAAGAGACAGACCCATGAGGCCGGACGCCGTCACCCAGAGAAGCAGCGAGAACAGATGGAAAACCGGCCTGTCAAATCCTACGAGTTGGAAAAGGCTCAACCAGTACATGCCTTCAATCGGTCTGAGGGCCTCATGAGCATAGACTGCCACAGACGCGGGGAAATCGTACCAGTATGCCCAACTGAATATCCACCAGTCGTCCGCGTCGAATCCTATATCCCCCGTAGCAGCGGTCAGTACGATACTGTAAATGGCCAGTCCTACGGCAATTACCCACAATCTGGAACCTCTAACTTCCGGTTCTTCCATCATCTCATCCCCGTCGAATCGTCCGAATGAAGGCCCTTGCAAGAATAACCATTATCAAAGACGGAGTGTGTTGAAAAGACTAAATTTTTCACTTCGTGTTTTTTTTGGCTGAGAGGGTTCCAGGCCTTACCTTTTTCCGGTAGCGATAACATGGGGATAGTTTATACTGAGTAGCGTTTGTTCCCGTAATATCGACAGGCAGAATGAATCGGGGTAGTTCGTGAACTTTCAGAAATGAGGACACGCTCACGCAACTGGAACTGAAACATTATACCTGGGCCTGCTCACGCGTCCGTCCGGATGAAACAATGTCGAGTTCCAGACAGTGGGCAATCCATGGCCCGTCCTCGAATTTCATCAATATCTTGAAATCAAAACATTCTTCCCTGGCCATGAGTTTTCCTTTGTATAGAGGGGAAACGATTCCTTGATTCATCGTTACCAATCTAGGATCGCTGACAGACTCCGTCAACAGATTTGACACAAGTTTGACACGAGCGGCGCAACCCTTCAGTCCGGGTCGGCTTTTTGCAGATCCGTCGGGACACGTTGTGTGCACGCGGGTAACGGAAATCAGCAGCGCAGAGGTTTGTTATGCTTTGGATTTCCACCGCCGTCCGACAGCCTTCGACCGAGGGGGAGCGGGGGGTTTCGCGGGGAGCGCAAAAATCAATTTATCAACAGTTGTTTATAACTTTACGGGCAGTGCACGCGGGGTTTGTAGCGGATCTTGACATTTCGGTCACTTATATTTGTATTTGATTTGATTGATCTTTTACGAGTGCCCCAGGATGGGGCACTCTGTATAAAACCCTAATATTTTGCTAACCCCGACAAGTTATCCACAGGGTTACACGTCAGTTATCCACAGGCGAGGTGGATATCCTGGAGGGCTTCGATCCTTGGCTCTGAGTCTGGTGCATCGACTGTTGCCATCAAAAATCCTTCCTGTTTTCCAGGGCTCGGGTTAAAGTGAGTGGATCGGAGTATTCTAGAGATCCTCCTACGGGAATGCCATAAGCAATGCGTGAAACCTTAACTCCCACTTCGTTCAGGCGATCGCCTATATATGCCGCGGTTGCTTCGCCCTCGACGGTGGGATTAAGAGCCAATATCACTTCCGATATTCCACCTTTTCCCACTCTTTCTATAAGCTCGCTGAAACGAATATCCTCCGGCCCCACCGCGTCCAGTGGCGACAGGAGTCCATGAAGAACGTGGTAAATCCCTCTAAAATGTGCAGCCTTTTCGACCGCCACGAGATCGAGAGGACTTTCTACTACACAGATGCAACGTTTGTCTCGCCTTGGGTCTGAGCAGATTGAGCAAGGATCCATGTCAGTAAGATTAAAACAGTTGGAGCATAGCCGCAGTTTTTCTCTTACTTTGCTTATAGTTACGACCAGATCTTCGATTTCTTCCTGATTTGCGTTTAGGATATAAAAAGCGTATCGTGTCGCGGTTTTCTCTCCCACTCCGGGGAATTTCTTCAGAGCCTTTATGAGAGCCTCCAGAGGTCGAGACATCACATGAATCCTGGGAGACGCATCCCACCGGTCAGCTTGGACATCTCTTGTGACATCAGTTCACGTGATTTCAGGAGTGCATCATTGGTTGCGGCCACAATGAGATCTTCCAGAAGTTCGGTATCTCCTGAAGTCAAGATCTCTTTTTCTATTTTAATGGAGAGAATTTCCTGAATCCCGCTGGCCACCACCTGGACCATGTCGCCTCCGGAACTTCCGGCAACTGTTCTATCGGCAAGTTCCTCCTGAAGGGCGGCAATCTTGGTTTGTAGGCCCTGGGCCTGTTCCATGAGATCTTTGATACCGAACACGGATTTAACCTCCATGAGATCTTTATTAATAAGGAGCCTCACACATTACCAATGTCTGCCCTTTTGTGCCGATTCGCGGTTTCTTTCGGAAAATGACGGACAGACAAGGCTGCCACTACCCAGATTATTTTGTTACTCAAATTTCTAAGCCACAAAGCGAATCGGTATTGGTCATGGGTAGCTTGGCCCCGAAATCCTTTACACACTAACAAAAGGCCGCACACGAGGCAACCAACGATGACAAGACCACAGATACTACTGGTAAATCCGTGGATTCACGATTTCGCCGCGTATGATCTGTGGGCAAGGCCGATGGGTCTACTGGTCATTGGATCCGGCCTGAGGAGGCTGGGCTGGGACCCTCTGTTTGTGGACTGCCTCGACACTGATCACCCTGATGCAAAACCTGCTCGGGTGAAACCCTTTTCGCAGGGAAGGTTTGTGAGAACACCTATACAAAAACCTTTGCCTCTGGCGAACATTGCGCGCACGTACAGTCGATACGGATTGGACCCTGTGGTCATAGAGAGAGACCTCCGGTCGGCCCCCCGTCCTTCTGCGATTCTCGTCACCAGCCTCATGACTTACTGGTATCCAGGGGTCAGGGAAGCCATCGGACTTCTCAGGAAAGTTTTCGAGGGTGTTCCCATATTGCTCGGAGGAATCTACGCTTCTTTGCTTCCCAACCACGCACTCCATCACTGCGTACCGCACGAAGTCCTTTCCGGGCCGGCAGAGGCTGTCTTGGCTCAGGCTCTGTACCGACACACCGGTATTAATCCCATGCCGCAAAAAAAATCAACGAAGTTCGAGTTCTCACCCACATTAGACCTGATGCGAAAAGTGAGATTCCTGCCGCTCATGACTTCTAGGGGGTGCCCGCTCAACTGCTCTTATTGTGCTTCAGGGAAAATATTCCATTTTTTTGTAAGGCGTAAAGTATTCGATGTCATTGAAGAAATACAGGCGGCAAGAAACAGGTACGGCATCAACGATATCGCGCTTTACGATGACGCCTTTCTCGTGGATGCTCCCCGCCATGCTTTGCCCATTCTGGATGCTGCCGGTGACAGACTGCCGGGCATGCGTTGGCACAGTCCAAATGGACTGCACGCTACATGCATAGATGCGAGGGTTGCTTCTGCCATGAAACGGGCCGGTTTTGAAACCATAAGAATCGGCTTTGAGAGTTCCTCAGACGAATTTCATTCGCGTACTGGCGGTAAGACTGATAGGAACACCTTCCTGTCGGCAGTCAGGAATCTGGTCGAGGCTGGATTCGCCGGGACTCAGATAGGTGTCTATCTCCTGGTGGGGCTTCCAGGGCAGACGAGGGACCAGATCGAGGACGATGTGGATGTCGTGTTGGAAGCCGGGGCTGT